>Ga0302226_10001427_pt1 | contig 17937 bp, 27 predicted proteins | sample II_Palsa_E3_3_FD_193524 | JGI IMG/M metagenome (GOLD analysis project Ga0302226, IMG submission 193524) | Peat permafrost microbial communities from Stordalen Mire near Abisko, Sweden - II_Palsa_E3_3 | ecosystem: Environmental > Terrestrial > Soil > Palsa > Peat permafrost | place: Sweden...
CTCGTTGACCGTGATCGACGCAGCGATGACGGCGCGGGACACACCACAGGCACGGCCAAGGGCGCTCTTGGAGGGCACAAACACGTAGGGGACGTTCTATGTCGAACACGTAAAAAAAAAAAAAAACACACTCAAAACAAAAAGCAAATTACATACCTTGTCCTCGCACAAAAGGGGCAAGTGGAGGAGGATCTCAAGGGGCTCGGTGTCGGCAGCCATGACGATGAGCTCGGCAATGCCGCGGTTGAGCGTCTTGGTGGCCTCGTTGGCACCCTACAATCCAGGGATTGTTGTGTTAACAACTTACACTCACTCAAAAAAATACAACAACACACCTTCTTCAGCTGCTTGTAGTGCGACGCCTGCTGAACGACCTCCATGATCGTGTTGGACAGCGCGTTGTCGGCGAGCGGGTATGCCTTGGGGTTGACTCCAGCCTGCACAAAACGGGTGTTGGTGTTTTAGTCGCACACAAAAAAACACACGCACGCGCAAAAAACGCTGCCCGAACCACCAACCCCTCTCCCGCACCCTCCCACTCAGCCTCCCCTCCACGCCAGCAGAGAAGAACACAACCGTACCATTTTTTTTTCCGTGCGGGGCGGTTTAGCTGCCAAAAGAAAAGTGGGCCATGTGGCGCAGTAACGGGCCCGTCACTTTACTAATCATGGGCGCAAACCAAAGGTAGCGGCCGTAAAAACGGGCTCTGTGCTCACTCCTCCCCCGCCCTTCGTCGCTAGCACGGCGCAGGACGACGACGCGAGCGGGCCCAAGGTGGGCTACCACGTGCTGATGCTGCAGCGTGCGTCCCCCGGCGAGGAGGCCGGTCTGGAGCCCTACTTTGACTACATTGTGCGCATCAACGGCCATCGCTTGGTACGTGTTGCCCGTTCGGACGGTTCGGGTCGCTGATGCCTTACCGCTTGCCCGTGCTAGGACAAGGAGGACAACACGCTCGTGGAACAACTCAAGCACAACGTGGACCAGGAGGTGCAGATGACCGTGTTCAGCACCAAGACCCTCGAGTACCGCGAGACGCTGATCGTGCCCAGCAACAACTGGGGCGGCGTAGGGCAGCTGGGCGCCCGTGTGCGCTTCTGTCACTATGACGATCCCAACGAGAACGTGTGGCATGTCCTGGTATTTGGACGTGGTTGGCCAGCTTTAAAACCCATGCTTGGTTTTTGTGCATAGGAAGTCCAACCCAACTCGCCCGCGGCTCGTGCAGGTCTCCAGTCCAACAGCGACTTTGTGATTGCGTCCCCCGAGGCGCTCCTGCACGACCAGACCTCGTTTGGCGAGGCGGTGCAGCAGTCCCTGGGCAAGCCGCTGCGGCTGTACGTGTACAACACCGAAACGGACGCGTTGCGCGAGGTCACGATCACACCCGACCGCAACTGGGGCGGCGCAGGGACACTCGGCTGCGAGGTGGGCTATGGCTTTCTCCACAGGATACCCGTGCGGACAGAGACACGCACGCCCAGGAAGCCCCGCGATCGCACTGTACGTGACGCTAAGTGTCGTCGATATATTTACGGTAGTGTTTTTCTAGCTCGTTCCCGCTGCTGCTGCTGCTGCTGCTGGGGCCGTCACTGCGAGCACCATGACCGAGATCCACCCCAACCCGAGCGCCGTGGCCCTCGACCACTCGGAAACCAAGGGCGCAGACGGCGTGCCAGCAGCTTCTTTGTCCGCAGCGCCAGCTGTGTCTCCTGTTGGCTTTGAGGACGCTGTCCTCGTAGCAGCCGGCACGCCCACCCTGCAACCCCAGCACAGCCACGACGACCACAGGCACAACCACGTCCCTTCGACCCCGAGCCCGGCCTCCTCCTCCACCGCCTCCTCGGCCGACGACGCCTCGCTCTCCTTGCAGCGTCCCAGCAAGCCCCGGCCGCCCCCATCCAACGTGGCCTTCCAGGGCGGCTTTGTCTTTGACACGTACGGCGTCTAGATCCACCTGGACAGAAAGAACCTTCGCCCAATTGCTCAATCCCTGTGTTTTTTAACTTAAGTTGGTCGGCTCCATGATATATTTGTGTGACACGCCCAGGCTTCGCCTTTTTTTTTTTGGGTCTTGCCGCCGGGCCTGGGATGGCGTCGAACATGCGTAAGTTGCTCGGGCGCTACACGACTGTGCCCCTGCAGCTGTACCGTCTGCAATCGGGGCACGCGACACGTCTGCGAGACTTTGAGCAGCAAAAGAAGAAGCAGAAGACGCCTGGCCCTTTCAGCTTTGACCTGAAACTGCGAGAGGACGGACTCGTGCACCCTGCGCTGGGGGACGTGTTCATTGGGCCGAATGGCGCCTCGATGCGCCCAGCCGGCCCGATGTTTTACGAGATTGCTTCGCACTTTCGCGGCAAGAACTCGCTGGTCATTACAATCCCTCAAGGTAATTAATTTTGTCTGCCCTTTTTTTTTTAAAAAAATGCGAGTGTCCATAGGAGTTGTGTTGCCAGAGTCGCTGGTCATCCTTCACGAGCATTCAGATCACTACTCGCTGCAATGCACCAAACCGATGAGCCTTCAAGGTGGGACAATCTATATTTTTGTTATATTCATTGTGGTTTCTTTTTTTTTAACTTTCTTTGCCACCAGCTCTGGAAGAGGAGATGACCGCGTTCTTTGCAACCCAGAAGAGCGAATCCTTGGAGCAGTTTTCAAACGATCACCCCGCCAGTGGATTCTTCTAGCCGGATATTCGTCTGTCAAGCTACAGCGCCCGATGATTTTCCTTATCTTTTTTGTATCAGGCTGGTGAAAAATTAAAGATTCCCTTTCAAAAGTTGGACGCAAGACGACCGTCGCTGACGAGAGGTTCAACCATCTCTATTTACAGCATGCGACGAGTGCAGGCTTGTAAAATACACACGCCTGGCAAAACTGGCCATTGTGCCATTAAGGCTGGCCACACTTGTCAGTTCAACAACAAGAACAGAACAACACATGACCAGCAAGCACCTCGCCGCTGGGCCAGCAGCAGCAGCAGACGACGACGACGACGACGACCTGGACATCAACCTGGAGGGCGTCGACGTGAGCCAGCTCAATCTAGATGACGACGACGACGACGACGACGATGCCGCAGATGCCGCCAAGGCCATCGCAGCCGCCAAAGCCTCCAAGGCCGCCAAGGCGGCAGCAGCAGCAGCAGGATCAGCAGGGGGATCCGGGTCCAAGCACCACCACCACCACAGCAACGAGCACGGGGATGGGGATGAGGACGGCGAAGAGGACGGCGAAGGGGACGACGACGAGGACGACGAGGAGGACGACGACGAGGAGGACGAGGAACCCAAGCTAAAGTACCAGCGTGTCAGCCCCGGGATGACCGAGATGCTCAAGCAGGACGCGGCCTCGTGCCTGGCCGTGCACGACAAGTTCCTCGCCCTGGGCACGCACTTTGGCATGATCTACATCCTCGACTTTAGCGGCAACGAGATCAAGCGGTTCCCGGCGCACACGGGCACGATCACGGACCTGTCGATCGACGGCAACGGTGACTATATCGCGAGCAGCTCCGACGACGGTAATACTAATGAAACCGTATATTTTTAAATAAAGACAATCTTTTTAATATTTTAGGCAAGGTCGTCATCAACGCCCTTTTCGCCGCCGAGGGCCAGCAAGTGTTCACGTACAAGCGCCCCGTCAAGGCCGTCTCGCTCGACCCCGACTTTAGCCGGAAAAACACGCGCCAGCTCGTGTCTGGCGGTCTGGCGGGCCAGCTGACGCTCAACGAGAAGGGCTGGTTTGGCAACAAGGACATTGTCCTGCACGCGGGCGAGGGGCCCATCTACGCGATCAAGTGGGCCGCCACGTTCATCGCCTGGGCAAACGACAGCGGTGTCAAGATCTACGACACCACGACCAAGCAGCGAATCACCTTTATCGAGCGACCCAAGGGAAGGTAAACAAGACCACCACAAGGAAAAGGGATAAATCATTCACCTTACTGTTTTTATTTTATTCGCTAGCCCAAGGCCAGATCTGTACCACTGCTGCCTCTCGTGGAAGTCAGACACTGAGCTGCTGATTGGCTGGGCAGACTCGGTCAAGGTCGCCCGCATCCGTGAAAAGGCGCGCGGTGCCACGGTCGACGCGGCCGCCCCGTCGCGCTACGCGGAGATCGTGTGCATGTTCCAGACCGACTACTTTATCTGCGGCATCGCGCCCTTTGAGGGCTACCTCGTCATCCTGGCCTACATGGAGGACGCGGCAGACAGCAACGACCCAAAGGCAGTCAGCAAGAAGGTCGCGCAGCGGCCCGAGATGCGCATCGTCACGTACAAGAACGAGGATATTTCCAGCGATGCCCTGCCCGTCAACGGATTCGAAGTGTGCCAGGCCAACGACTACCGTCTCGGTACGTGCGTCGTGACTGATTCCGTCCAAACAGAATATACTAATGAAAGAATGAATCTATTAGAATATATCGCGTCTGACAACCTGTTTTACGTCGTCAGCCCCAAGGACATTGTCTTGGCCCGCCCTCGCGACCTGGACGACCACATCTCGTGGCTGCTGGACCGATTACGTTACGACGAGGCCCTCGCCGCGGCAGAGAAGAACGAGGCCCAGCTGACCACGCACAAGGTCCTCGACATCGGCCAGAAATACATCCAGCACCTTATCAACATTGGTAATGTGTATTCAAAGCATTATAAAACTGAATTCAAAGCGTTATCAAACTAAACATGTCAACTATTAAAGGCGACTTTGAGGGGGCCGCAAGGATCTGCCCGCAGGTGCTCCGCGCAAACAAGAGCCTGTGGGAGCACTGGGCCTACCTCTTCATGGAGATCCGCCAGTACAAGGCGCTGTGCCCGTTCATCCCCATCGACGACCCCAAGCTCAGCCCGGCCGTGTACGAGATGGTCCTGCACAACATTTTGAACGAGGCTGGCCAGGTAATTTATTTTATATATTAAAAAAAAAAAACAGTATCTTAAGCTTTTTCACTTAGGCACAAACGTTCCTCAAAACAATCCGCGAGTGGCCCTCGGACCTGTACAACATCCAGACAATCATCAGCGCCGTCTTGGACAAGCTCACGAGGGAACCCAACAACACGGTCCTGATGGACGCCCTTGCGGACCTGTACACACGCGTCAAGCAGTACAGCCAAGCCCTGCAGATCCTCCTGCGCTTGCGTCGTGGCAACGTGTTTGAGCTGATTAAAAAGGTACGCCCGCAATAAAAACAACGTATTGAATAAAATTTTTATTTTTTTACTGCAGCACAACCTCTTTGACGTTATCCAGGACAAGATCGTCGCCCTGATGCAGTTTGACGACGACAAGCAGGCCGTCGCGGCGGCTGCGGCCGTGACCGAGGTCAAGGAAAAGTCCAAGTACGGCGAGGACGACGATATCGAGGGCCGGCCAGCCGTTAGCATGCTCATTAAGAACACGGACCGCATCCCGATCGCCACGGTCGTGAACCAGCTCAAGAACCAGCCGCGTCTGTGCCACATTTACCTTAACGCCCTGTTCCAAAAGGTTGCCTTTATTCATTTACCTATTTATTTATTTATTTATTTATTATTTATTAATTTATTTATTTATTTATGTGTCGTTTGCTTAGGACCCCCACGTCGGCTCGCAGTTCCACGAGATGCAGGTCGAGCTCTATGCCGAGTACGACCGCACCAAGCTGCTGCCCTTTTTGCGCCAGAGCAACTACTACCCCCTCGAGCGCGCCCTCAAGATCTGCCAGGACCGCGACCTTGTCCCCGAGATGGTCTTTATCCTCGGCCGCATGGGCAACAACAAGCAGGCCCTCAGCCTGATCATCGAGAAGCTGCGCGACGTCGAGCAGGCCATCGATTTTGCAAAGGAGCAGAACGACGACGAGCTGTGGGAGGACCTGATCAAGTACTCGATGGACAAGCCCGTGTTCATCATCGGTCTGCTGCAGAACGTGGGCTCGCACGTGGACCCGATCAAGCTCATCACCCGGATCCCCAAGGGGCTGCGTATCCCTGGCCTGCGCGAGGCACTCATCAAGATCCTCCAGGACTACAACCTCCAGGTGCCAATACATTTTTTATTTATCTAATATTTTATTTTATTTTATTTTATTTTATTCAGATGTCGCTGCGCGAGGGCTGCCGCCAGATCCTCTCGACCGACTGCGTCTCGCTGCTCGAAAAGCTGCACAAGGAGCAGAGCCGCGGGTACCTCGTGGAGGAGAGCACGATGGACGCGTCGTCGCACCGGTACGTCTTCCAGGAGGGCAGCAAGAACAGCATCGTCGTGTTCTACTGCGGCCACACGTTTTTCGAGCAGTCGCTCTCGGCCCAGATCTCTGCCGGCAAAAGCATGTCGCACGCCTCGGACCTGTTCTGCCCACTCTGCCTCAGCTCGCAGACTCGTCGGGCACACGGCGATTCGAGCAGCAACCTCTACCGCCGCTAGACCTAATTAGTAGTAGAAAAGCAAAGGGGGCGGAGAGAGCCGGAAAAAAAACAAGAATCGTCTTCCCTTGTCTTAGGTTAGCTTTTTCCCCCCCCCAATTCGACGACGATTGAATCCTACACGCAATGGGCCCATGAGCGTTCGCGATCTGGCAGCAGTGATATTTTTGGTAACAAAAGAATTCGCTCCCCACTGTGGTTTTTTGCTCCATTCCCCTCCTTCCATTCCCCCTCCTTCCATTCCTCCCTCGTCCCTCCCCTCTGTCTCTCTCTTTGTCTCTCTGTCTCTACGGTGTCGTCTCAATGCACTACGCAGAACAACGCAGGAGAAAAAAGCTATGGCCGAAGCAGCGTCGCAGCAGCAGGTTGTAATCCAACTGGATTGGCGAGTCGAGATCGAGGTTGCACGCTACGTCGGGTTTGTCAACCAGGCACTGGCGGCGGAGGCCGCGCTCAAGGACCGGCTGCCGCTCAAGGTAACCGACGCGCCCGTGTGCTGCTCTGCTAAATCCCTCGCCCCGTTTGCGATTACCCGCGCCAAAAAAAATACAGGCACCCGTGGAAATCTTTGACGCGTGTGTCGATGGCGTCCTGCTCGCCAAGCTGATCAACTTTACTCGTGCAGGTAAGAGGGAGAGAGCGAGAGGGCAGGGCGGGGGACGTGGGGCTGTTGTTGTTGTTTACCGGCGGGTATATAGGCACGATCAACGACGCCAAGCTGGCCCTCAACATTGACCCGTCCAAGCTGAACGAGGTGGGCTCGCGAGGTACCTGACAAAAACCTGTCCATCTGTCTGTCTCTCTTCTGTGCTTAATTGCACGTGTCCCCCCACCACAGCCATCTTCGACATGACCGCCAACCTCAACCTGGTGATCGACGGCGCCAAGGCGATCGGCGTCAAGGTCGTCAACATTGCCGCGGCAGACATTATCGAGAAGAAGGTGGACCTGGTCCTGGGACTGGTAAGCGCGTCTCTCTGTGTAAATCTAGGTAAATAATACTTTGGTTATCTAGCTCTGGCAAATCATCCGTGTTCACCTCCTCAAAGGTAATTACGTAAATAAAAATAAAGCTTATCACAGTGTATCAAGGTGTCAATCTGGTGACACATCCCGAGCTCATTCGCCTGCTGCAAAAGGGCGAGTCCATCAACTCGCTCATCGACCTGCCGTCCGAACAGGTGCTGCTCCGATGGGTCAACTACCACCTCCGGCGCGCAAAGCACGATCGTGTCCTCACAAACTTTTCCACCGATGTCGCTGGTAGAAAACGAATAAAGATAATCGTATTATCGTGACGCCCTCTCTCTCTCTCTCTCTTTTTGGTAATTATTTTAGATGGAGTCAACTACCTCGTTTTGCTCAAGCAGATCGCGCCCAATCTCGTGGACATGGAGGCCATCAACAAGGCCCTTGCCAGTAAGAAACAAACAAGAGCAAATGAATAAACAATAACTCCTAATAAAAATAAAAAAAAGGCAACAAGTCTGAGGTGCGCAACCAAACCGTCGTCGAGACGGCCGAAAAACTCGGCTCCGAGGCCTTTATCACGCCCGCGATCATCGCTGCCGGCCAGCCGCGCCTCAACCTCGCCTTTGTTGCCACGCTCTTCAACAAGCACATTGGCATTGTCCTGCCCACGGAGGAGGAGGTGAGCGACCTCTTCAGCTCGGTCTCGGTCCTCAAGCAGGAGATCAAGGTGTGGCAGGCCACGGCAGAGACGTCCACGATCCAGTCGGCCGACCGCGAAAAGCAGCTGGCCGCAGAACTCCTAAAGCTCAACGCGGAATTCGAGACGCAGAAACGCGACATGCTTACGCAGTTTGAGGCCCTTCGCGCGGAGAAGCGTGAGATCGAGTCTGCGTCGACGGCCAACGTGCAGGCCCTTCAGCAGCTGGAGCAGCAAGTGAGCGAGGCCGTGTCCGCCAAGGCGACCCTGCAGGCCACGCTGGAGCAGCAGACGGCCACCAAGAAGGACCTGGACGACTTTATCAACTTCCAAAAAGGTAAGATCACGTCGCTGCAGGAGCAGCTGACCCAGAGCCAGTCCACCATCGGCGAGCTCAACGCAAGCCTGGTCAACGAGACGGCCGCAAAGGACATCCTCGCCCTGCAGCTGGTCGAGCTCAGCCAGCAGACGACGCTGCTGACCTCGGCGGTGACACAGCTGTCGGACGGACGCAACGAGAGCTCCTCTGCGCTCTCTGCGCAGATCGAGCAGAACGAGTACTTGCGAAGACAGCTGGCTGAACAGCAGAACCTCGTGGCCCAGCACCAGATCGCGATGGAGCAAATGCGCGTGCAGGCCACACAGGGCCGCGACGGCCTTACCGCTCGTGTACAGCAGCTGGAGAAGCTCGTGCGCGAGAAGGACGCACACCTGAGCCACATCGAGACCAACCTGGGCGAGTGGCGCAGCAGATGCCAGGCGTTTGAGGTCTCGGACCAGCAATACGAGTCCAATCTCCTGGTAAGTGTTGTCTGCAGAGGAGCTCATTAAATTTTGGTGGGGAACAGGCGTCGCTGCGAGAACTGACTGACGCCATCGGCACGCTCGGCGAGGACGAGGACAAGAAGATCAACAACATGGAGCCCCTGCCGCGCATGCGCAAGATGCAAAACGTCGTCATTCGAAAGTACCAGGAGCAGAAGCGTCTGACAGAGACCCTCATGGACAAGATTGCCCTTGTTTCCGGTACGATTTGCTCTGCATTTGATACGTCTCTTTGCTAACAACATTGCAGAGGAACTCAACAAGAATGCTCGTCTCAAGGCCTGCTCCAAGTGCGGCCACACGCTCGATGTCCTGTCGCCGTTTGCCGGGTCCAGCAGCAACTCGGCCACCAAGGTCTTTAGCCGAATCGGCAAAGGCATGAGCGAGCTCGCCTTTGGACCCGATCTGGCTTGATTGGGTGCCCACCTGCTGTTTAATAATTGTTGCTTAACAAAAAAAAAAAAAAAAACTGATACTACCTGTTTTGGGCCTTTTTACTTTTCTTTTTCTTTTCTGTTTCTTAGTTTCCCCCCTTTTTGTCGCTCAAGCAACCTTGCTTGTTCAATGCGTTGCCAATCGCCTTTTCTTTTTCTACCCTAAAAAAAACCCATTCAGTAATTGTATTTTTTGTACTCGTTCTTTTGGAAACAACACAAACAACAAAATTCGTGTTGTTTATACTGTGAGGTCGTTGTATATTAAAATGTGTGCACACCTCGCGTGGTTGTTGGGCTACAGTTCGATCAACGGCTGGAAGCCACCACCGTACTGCTGCTGCTGCTGTGGTGGTGGTTGCTGGAACTGTTGCAGCTGTTGGGGCGCGTACTGCTGTTGCTGTTGCGGCTGCGGCGGCTGAGGGGCGTACTGCAGCTGCGGCGGTGGGGGCTGTGGCAGCTGCTGTTGTTGTTGCTGCAGATGCTGCTGCGGCGGCAGAGGGGCATAGCCTGTGGGTTGCTGCTGTTGAGGAACAGGGGCGTACTGCTGCTGCTGTTGATGCTGCTGCTGCGGGGGGTACCCACCGATCGAGGTCTCCTGGTACTGTGGTTGCTGCTGCGGTTGCTGCTGCTGCGATGGCGGTGGTGATAGCAGTGGCTGCTGGGGTTGGTACGGGGCGTAGGGCGAGGGGGCAGGGGCAGGGGCATGCACCATGTACTGATGGTGAGGGACTGCACCATAAGGAGGGGCACTGGCGGCAGGCGGTGCTCGGCGCATCGTCTGAAGGCGCTCTTCGACCAGACGGTTGTACGTGTCCAGGGCCACGTTGAGCTTGTCCGTCAGTTCCAGGTATTGCCCTACGTAGAGATAAATAAATAAATACAGGAGCAGTTCATTTCTAAAGAAAGACAAACGTTACGGTGCTTGCGATCGGCCTCCTCCAGGTTCTTCAGCACACGGGGGTGCAACGAGGCAATGTTGGCGTACAGGTCGCTAATGGTCGTGTTGCCGACAATGTCGTCGCCGTTTTGCTCGATCTTGTAAATAAGCTGGGAAAACAAGGTGATGTTGCGCTTGTCCGACTCGGTCAGCTCGTTAGGATCCTTGGGGGGCTGCTGCTGCTGCTGCTGCTGCTGCTGAGACGAACCGTAGGAGATGGTCGTGCCAGTGGACGTTGTTACAGTTGCCGACGAACGGCCTGTCGTGGGCGAGAACGTCGTCGACGTCGACGGCGACAAGACAGAGATATTGGCGTCCTTGAGCGACGCGGCGATGGCAGCGGCAAGTTCTGGATCGTCCTCGTCCGATGCGGGCGAAGCAAGAGACTTGGCCGGTGCAGCCGCCGCCGCAGCTGCTGGTTTGCTGGCAGGAACAGAATAGGCCGACTTGTTGGCGGCGTACGCATAGCCAGTACTGCCACTGCCACTTCCAGACTGCTGCTGCAACGACAGCTCGAGTGCCTTCCTGAGGTCCTCGTCAAACTGATCCGGCTTTGACTGCGGTTGACTGGCCGCCGTTGCTTGCGAGTACGGAGAGGAGCCATAGCCCGACGTTGCAGCGGAACCGACGGGCGTTGCCAGGGCCGCTGCGGGCGAGACATAGGGGGCGATCTTGCCCGAGAGCTCGGCGTAGCAGCCGTCGCACACGCGCACGGGCGTCTCGAGGCCAAACTTGGGCAGGGGCATGTTGTTTTGCGAGCAGGTCTGGCAAAAGGTCTGGCCGCAGTTCCTGCAGTGGTGCTTGCGCTTGAACGCGGTGAAGCCAGAGCGGCAGCGCATGCACACGTCGCTTTCGGACCAGTCGGGCGCGGTCGAGGTCTCCAGCATGATGCCAGAGCCGTTCTTGTCGACGGGCGGGAATCCGAGTCCTATTTAACGTGATAATTAGCGGAGAAAACAAGCAGGTCCTTTGTCTGTCCGAATAGGCTCGCCATCAAGTCGGAGGGAATCGAAAAAGATACTAAACTCTGCGCCCACTTAGATAGTTTGCATTACCCTGTGCCTTGAGAAGGTTGTACGTGTCGCACACAAACCTGAGGTCGGGCACCTCGCGGAACGCCACCGCCCACGCCTGGATGAGCTCGAGTGCCTTCACGCGGACATCCGGGTTGGACGCCATCTGGACCTGCACGAGCGACAGGATCGTGTCGATAAAGTCCTTTTGCGCGACCTCGACGTGCAGGTGGTGCCCGCAGTTCTTGACGCACATCTCCAGCAGCTTGAGCGTGAGCAGCTGCACGTTGGGGTTCTTGTTGCCCAAACGGCGCTTGATCGACCGCACCGCGTTGGCTGCCGTCACCTGCTTGCTACGGATCAGGTCGCAGATCGTCAGGTTGGCCTCAATGTCCTCGACCGGCAGCATCTCGCTCGTCGCCTTGTCTGTATTGGGGGGCGTGCGTTGTTGATCGACGATTAAAAACACACACACACACACGACGCCAATCAGTCATCGTACCAACTTGGGCATCGAGGGCAGAGCCGCCACCAAACCACGACGCCATGCCGTGCTTCTCAGTCTGTTTCTGCTTGTGTTAGACGTGCAGCCAGGGAGAGGGGAGAGGGGGAGAGGGGGAGAGACGTGTTCCAAATCAGCACGGGATGACGCACACACGTTGGAGCAGTCCAAACAGGAGGGAAGTTACCCGCACGCAGCAAACACAACAGGACAACCTGACAGCGAACGAACAGTGCGCAAACAACAACGGCCCGGCCACCACGAGCAAACACAGGTCAATGGCTCGTCGGACACAGGGCCGCACTTGACACCTTGAAGCTCAATGCACAATGACGTGTCGGATGAAAAACTGGCACGTTCAGGACTTTTTTTGGGGGGGTAGCAGCGGGCGAACGAACTGACCATGCCGATGCGTCGTTCTCGTCGATGTTGGGAACGAGCACCGCGATCTTTTCGGCGATCACGGTTCTCCATGCAGGATATGTTGCCCTTTTTATTTTTATTTTCTGTAATTTTTGGAGAACCTACAAACTGTGCCACTCTTTTTTTTTCTTCCTTCACCTCCCGTTCCTGCTGTTTCAGCTCACCATCCGCGCTTCTCCAGCTTTTCGTTCTCGGGGAGCTAATAATAAGGGAAAAAAAAAGTCCTCAGTTGATTTACTCAATTTTTTTTTGCCTTGTACTACCTTGTCGCAGTCGATGCCGACCATTGCGGGGCCCAGGTCCTCCGAGATCTCCGCGAGGATCTTTGGGTTGTTGAAGTGCGTGACGGCCTGAACCATCGCCTTTGCGCGCTTTGCGGGGAAGGCGCTCTTGAAGATGCCCGAGCCGACAAAGACGCCGTCCATGCCGAGCTGCATCATGAGAGCTGCATCTGCGGGGGTCGCGACACCGCCGGCGGCAAAGTTGACGACGGGGAGGCGTCCCATCTCCTTTGTCTTCTTGACGAGGTCGTAGGGTGCGCCAATCTCCTTTGCATAGTTGAACAGCTCGTGGTCGGGCATGGACTGCACCTTGCGGATGTCGGCCATGAGCGTGTTGGCGTGCGTGACGGCCTGCTTGACGTCGCCCGTGCCGGCCTCGCCCTTGGTGCGGATCATGGCGGCGCCCTCGTTGATGCGGCGTAGGGCCTCGCCCAGGTTGCGGCAGCCGCACACAAACGGCACCTTGAACTTTGTCTTGTCGACGTGGTGCACGTCGTCGGCGGGCGTGAGCACCTCGCTCTCGTCAATGTAGTCGATGCCGATGGCTTCGAGGATCTGTTAATTGGGCGGTAGACGGTTAATTGTGGGGGGTGGGTCGGTGGGCTTAATGACGTGCCTGCGCCTCGACAAAGTGGCCAATGCGGACCTTGGCCATGACCGGGATCGTCACGGCGGCCTGGATCTCCTTGATCATCTTGGGGTCCGACATGCGTGCAACACCGCCGTCCTTGCGGATATCGGCCGGCACTCGCTCCAGGGCCATGACGGCACAGGCACCGGCCTCCTCGGCGATGCGTGCCTGCTCGGCGTCGACGACGTCCATAATCACACCACCCTAGGACGAAATTCGCGCAATTAATTGGACATGAACCACCACCACCGTGCCGAACGCACGCACCTTGAGCATTTGCGCAAGGCCGGCCTTGATCGAAAAGGTCGGGATCTCGGCAGCATCGCCGTTTGTCTTTGAGGCGGGGACGAGGTTGGTCGCCATTTGTTTTCTTCTACCACGGTCAAAAAAAAAAAACAGGCGATTAGAACACGCTATGGGGGCCGTGGGAGAGAGGGGGGACAGCGAGACCCGAGCCAGAACGGAGAGAAAAGAAACGAGGGATGACGTCAATTGCCACATGGCCCGAGTGTGCTGCCCATACTAATCAAGTGCGCTGCCCAGTGGAACACGCACAATTTTTTGGCGCGCAGTTTGTTTTTCGCCACCGGCCCTTCCCCCCCCAAATGAGCAAGGGTGTTCTGTGGGTGGACAAGTACCGCCCTGCGACGCTGGACAAGCTGGACCACCACGCCGACGTGACTGAGCAGCTCAAGCGGCTGGCGACGGCTGGCGACTTCCCGCACCTGATCGTGTTTGGCCCGCCGGGCGCGGGGAAGAAGACGCGCATCAACGCCGTCCTGCGCGAGATCTTTGGCGCGGGCGTGGAGAAGCTCAAGATCGACCACAAGGTGTTTGAGACGCCCAGCGGCAAGAAGATGGACCTCAACGTGATCAGCAGCAACTACCACATTGAGATGAACCCCAGCGACGTGGGCAACCAGGACCGCGTCGTCGTGCAGGAGGTCATCAAGGAGATTGCGCAGACGCAGCAGCTCGACCTGGGGTCACCGCGCAGCTTCAAGGTTGTCGTCATCCACGAGGCGGGGCAGCTCACGCGCGATGCACAGGCAGGGCTACGTCGCACGATGGAGAAATACATGTATGTCGTATGTTTGGCTCAATTCCACCACCAACGTCTCCTTGTTTAGGGGGAACCTGCGCATCATCATCTGCTGCAACGCCACGTCCAAACTAATCGCGCCCATCCGGTCCCGCTGCCTGCTTGTGCGTGTGCCCGCGCCCTCGGTCGAGGACGTGTGCGCGATCCTCGACAAGGTCGCCCAAAGGGAGCGCATCCAGCTGCCCGAGGCCTTTGCCAAGCGGATCGCCATCACGTCGGACCGCAACCTGCGGCGGGCGCTGCTCATGCTCGAGGCCGCCCACTCGCAGCGCTATCCCTTTGTCGACAACCAGCCGGTCGAGCTCGCAGACTGGCAAAAGTACACGCACGACGTTGCCAAGAGCATCATTGCCGAGCAGTCGCCCAGCCGCCTCCTGGAGACACGCGCACGGCTGTACGAGCTGCTGGTGCACTGCATCCCGCCCACGACCGTCCTCAAGACGCTGGCCTTTGAGCTGGCCAAGCTCATCGACAGCGAGCTCAAGAGCGAGGTGTTGCAGCAGGCCGCCTTTTACGTAACAAAAACACTCTCCCCCCTTTTTATATGGTGTTATTAAGTATACAATAATAAACAGGAACACAGGATGCAGCAGGGAACAAAGCCCATCTTCCACCTAGAAGCCTTTGTCGCCAAATTTATGTCCATCTACAAGCAGTTTTTGCTCGATATGTCAATGTAAAGTCTTTTATGAGCTAGCTGCATAAACAACAACAACAACAAAATACTTTGAGAGAAATGCATATGATTTTTATGGGTTTTTTTTTGTTTGTTTAGGATTAGAAATACAGAGTGCCACTGACTGAGAAAAGAGAAGAGCCTAGTCCATTTGATCGGTGCTGACAGACGTCTCGTGTGGTTGGGAGAATGGCACGGGAGCCCCGTCCGGTGCTGTTGTTGGGTAGGCCAGCATGAGCCACGGGTGCTCTTTTACTTGGTCCAACCTAGAAAAAGCATAAAAAAATGAATAAACATCTTTTTTTTTTTTTAGCGTACGTGAGTCGCGCCGACGAATCGCGAGTGATCATGCCGCTGATGAGCTGTCGCACATCCTCGCTGAGCGTGCACCCGTCGGGGAAGCGGACCTGTGCCGTCCAGATCTCCTCGCGCAGCTTGTGGCGTTCGTCGGGGCCTTTGAGCTTGCGCGACTTGGGCCCAAAGGGGAGCTGGCCCGTGAGGAGGGCGTAGATGAGCACGCCAAAGGACCAGATGTCGCACGCAAACGGGTACTTGAGCACGGCATGGTTGGACCGCTTGGGGAAGAGCAGCTCGGGCGCAGCGTAAAAGAGCGAGCCAAAGAGCGCGTGCCCGCCACCGGCCCTGAGATCGATCGCGCTAGAGCTGATGCTGACGAACCCGCTCTTGTCCGAGGACGACGACGACGAAAACAGCGAGCCCAGGAACGGTGCTGGTTTGCTCGCCGTCGCTGGGGGTTTGCTCGTGACGCTGCCGTCGTTGTTGAGCTGGAGAATAGGCAGAAGGGCGGCACTGCCCTTCCCAGATGACGACCTAGAGCTGCTGCTGCCACCATTGCTGCTGCCGTCGGTCCAGCTGCTAAAGACCATCTTGAGCACGCCGCCCAGCAGGTCCTTGCGTGCCCCGCTGCCGTCCTTTAGCTGCTCCGTGTCGGCCACCTGCCGCGAGCACCCAAAGTCAACGAGTTTGAGCGTGGCCGTCTCGTCGTCCCACACGACGTTTTCGAGCTTGATGTCGCCGTGCACAAACCCCATTGCCTATAGAAAGAGCCTCGTTTTGGTACTGGTGCGTGTAAATATAAACAGACGTGACGCACGTGAATGTACTGCAGCACGCTCACGAGCTGCTGCACGACCATCCTCGTCTTGTCCTCCGCCCACGGCCCGCCCGCGGCCACGACCCACTGGGCCAGGTCCTTGCCCGGCGCCCGGTCCATGACGATGCCCACGCGCGTCGCGTCCTCCACCACGCCGTGCAGCTTGACCATGTTTGGGTGGTGCGCGTGCAGCTGCTGCAGGATCGCCGTCTCCGTCGCCACCAGCCGCCGCAGCTCCCCCGCGGCCTGGGGCGAGCAGTCGGCGAACCCCACGCTCTTGACCACGCGCTGGCGGTCAGGCAGCAAGCGAACGATGCTGTGGGCGCCGTAGCCCAGCACAGACTGTTCACTGCCCGTGTCGCCGCTGCCCCCCGCCGGCGCGTCCGCCAGCAGGTCCCACCCCTCGGCCTCCAGGGCCACGTCGTCGTTGTCGTCGTCCTCGTCCACAGTCTCGTCCGCAGTCTCGTCCGAGTCCGAGTCACGCGCCAGTCGACGCCCAGCGAAGGCCGCCATCAACGGAGGCGATGACATCACCAGTAGCGTCCCTAATGTTAACTGAGTGTCGTCCCTACGCCAATTGTCATTGTTCTTCGTCTGTGTCCCGTTCGTGGCTCCGTGTCCTTCTCTCTGCAGACCCACCCACGACGGACACTACGGCGACGACCACAATGGAGCTGATATCCAAAATGGGGATGGTCGTGCTCGAGGTACGCCCGCTGACTAATTTGCGCGGGGGGTAGTCTGTGATTGGCGAACTGCCTGCCCGTGCACGAGGCTGTCTTCTAAATCCCCACCCGTGCCTATCAGGCGCGCAAGCTGACAGCCACGTCGTCGTCGTCGTCGTCGTCGTCGCAGTCTGTCCCTGGTGCTGCCTCGGCGTCTACGTCGGCAATGGTAATCTCTCTCTCTCTCTCTCTCTCGTGACCTCATCTCCTGTAATGTATTAAAAAAGGTGCGCGCAAAGCTGGACGTGTGGAAGAACGGCGAGCCCGTGTTCATCGACATCACCATGCGTGAAACGGGCGGCGGCGCAGACGTCCTGTTGGAGCGATGGACGCTGTCCTGTGAGCCCACGTAACTATGACACCATCCAACCATCATGTGGCTCAAGACTGCTCTCTTTTTAGACGGCACAGTGGTCCGGGTGGTGATGCAGCCGACTCGGAGGCAGAGGGACACACCGACCTGGTCCTCTTGGTCCAGTCGCTGTACACGTACCTGAGGAGGATGCCGCTGCACGACCGCATGGGCGTGGGGATCGCGCTGCAGTTTAGGTAACCTCTATCGGGGTGCATATTGCTTTAACAAGGCCCGACTACGACTACGCAGGATATCGTCGCCCAACGAGGCACCAAGGAAACCGCCGTTCCCCAACGGGCAGTCGGGATCGCCGTGGGTGGCGGTTCACTCGTTCAGGCCGGCAGAGACATCATTTGGAACCGTCGTGCTAAATGTCGAGTACTGGCGCTTCTACGACCCCGCTGTGGACACCATTGTCCAACAGGTTTACTTGCAAAGTAAAAATAAAACTCAAAGATTTTCTTAGGCCAAGAACCGGTCGGCCAACTCACTCGTGATCCACTCGTCCGTCAACGACGTGGACGACGGCCACGACCTTTCAGTGGACGGTGCGAAAAAGGCGGCAAACACACCGCTGCAAAGACTGAGGAGCCTAGGAAGCCCCCGTCCGTCGCCTCTGATGGTCAACCGTGCTACCGCGATGGCCGAGCTGCACCTCGGCGAGCCAGCCCTCCACTCTGCCACAGAAGCAGTATCGTTACTTTTTTTAGTAACCATATTGAACAATTGTATGGCAGAGATCGGAATCAATCTTCTCCTTGGACGATTCGTCGTCTTCCCTATTCTCCTCGTCCGCACCCATGAGCATTGGCTCGCGACTGCGTCAAGA
>Ga0302226_10001433_pt1 | contig 17909 bp, 15 predicted proteins | sample II_Palsa_E3_3_FD_193524 | JGI IMG/M metagenome (GOLD analysis project Ga0302226, IMG submission 193524) | Peat permafrost microbial communities from Stordalen Mire near Abisko, Sweden - II_Palsa_E3_3 | ecosystem: Environmental > Terrestrial > Soil > Palsa > Peat permafrost | place: Sweden...
GGTGGATCATCGACTACAACGAGCAACGACCGCACGCCTCGTTGGGCAACATGACACCCAGCGAGTACCGTCAACAAGCCGCCTGATGCTCTAGTTTTGAAATGTCTGCTTGACGGGGGAGCTTACGATCGAGTGGGGCTTTTTCTTGAGGAAAACTGACCGCATTAAAGTGCCCCGCAGTCGGTGCCACCAGACTTTGTGATGTCGGCATAGCCAGACGTCTAGTCGGTTTGGTCCAGACTTGCAGGGCAAACACACAGATTGCATCAAACCCAAACCGTTTTCTGTCAGGCATGTCCGATTGGTCACGTCAGACGCGAGACCGGCTATCAGCAACTCAACCCAACCTAACCCATCACAGGGCCGGATTGTTGAGTTGGCGCTTGCTGTTGAGCTTGGGCGACCTGTTGTTGCTGAGCTTGAGCCTGAGCTTGGACTTGCTGGCCTTGCTGCATGGCCTGTGGCCAATTTGCACTGCTTTGACTCACTGGGGTGTTGAGGCCTTGCATCGTTTCCACATGGACCATCTTCCCATCGAGTCCATGACCCGGTTTGAGTTGGCCTTCCATGGCAAAGATTCGCGAGCCGTCTGAACCAACCAAAACGTGATCAATTTGATTGAGGCCACCGGCCCGGGCCGAAACCGCCAAGGATGCAGCCAAGTTGTCACTGTGAATTGTTGGCGTCCGACCATGTTCGGCATCAATCCGGCCCACCCCGTCCCTTGCTTGTTGATACATCGCGTAATCGGGATGCTTGGGGTCATTCAATTGCTGCTCACTCAAAAGATGCTGCAACACACTTCGGTGGGCTGGCATGGGGTTGGTGTGAGAACTGTTGAGAGGGCTGCCTGGAATGGGGTCCTTGATGCTTTTGACATCATCCACATTCTCAGCGGGTCGAAGCGCACTCTTGCCTTCACCGTGTCCCGGTAGAGGAAGTCGAACACTTGGCCCGAAAGGCATACCGGGCAGAGTGATGTCCGCATGGTTTTGGCGTTCAATCCCCGCATGATTTAGGCCAGCCCAGGCGAAATCCACACAGTTGTGCCGCGCATCTTTGTAATAGGTGTCAAAGCCGAACTTATCGGGATGAGCACCAAATTCATTGAGCTTGTCGTATTGGGCTTTGGTGACTTCCATCGTCCTTGAGTAGATAGGATCTTTGTAATTTTTGTTGTCATCAGTAGCGATGCCACCTGGCCCATCCATGCTTCCATGTTTAAGCGGGGCAAAGCCAAAACTTTTGGGCTCGTCGTGCCCATTACTGGTTGTATAAAACATGTGCCCGGGTCCGGATGTTATGCCCGGTGCGTCTCTGACCAAGGGCGTACCAGGCGCAGCGACGTAAACGGTAACGGTGTATTTATCGTCCATGATGAGTCCTCATTCTCCTGTGTTGTAAAACTCGTCAACCTTCAACTCGGTCTTGATGTTTTTGAACATCGGCAGATCCTTCACGGTCTTGACCACAGCCAGATAGTGACCGTAATGCGATAGATAGAACCCGGTAACGAGGCAAACGGATGCCCCTTCTTGGTATGCATGAAGATGCAAGTTAGCGATGTCGTTGCCTGCTTTCGGTGTCGCTCCATTGGCGACCGCCAAGATGGTTTGGTCGTCTTGCGTTTGGATAGGCGTCATCTTCCCTTGGTCAACAGAAAAGACCTGAACTTGAACAGGCACATCTTTTTGCTGAATCACGTTCTCGATGCTTCCATCTTCCGTCTGTGGAAAGTTCAGGCCCACCATGAAGCGTCGCTTGAGATTGGCCTGACCTTCGACGATTGAAAACTCGATTCGAGCGGTTTGCCCTGCTTTGTCCATCGGGAAGGGAACAGTCACTGGCAATGCGTGATGCCCTGGTGGTGGAGGTGTGGATGGTGAGCAAGCGGCTCCTGCGAAAAGGCCAATGCATCCAAACAACAACCCCGCAATCCTTGGTGCAATGTTCACTTTGAGAACTCCTTGTGAGATGCCGCTTCATCCTATCGCAACACGAAGTCCGGCTCAAAAGATGTCACACGTGGGTGCGGCAGAACGTAGACAGCTAAGACGCGGACGACGGGGTTTTTGACCTTGCCCTCGAACTTCGTATCCCATAACCGTGGTCATGGGCAGGCTTGTTTGGCCTGAGCCGCAAGCCAGTGTTTCTCGAACTGCATCGGACTGACGTAGTTCAAGGTGGAGTGTAGTCGGGACTGGTTGTACCAGAGCAGCCAGGCGAGAGTTTCATCCTTGGCATGGCGGCGGGTGACGAAACGCTGCCCGTGCAGCCGCTCCACCTTCAGCGAGCCGAACAGCGTTTCGCTGCAGGCGTTATCCCAACAGTTGCCGCGACGGCTCATCGACGCGGTGATGCCGTAGTCTTTGAGCAGATCCCGGAAGTCTTCACTGGCGTACTGGCTGCCGCGGTCGCTATGAAAAATCAGCCCCGCCTGCTTGCTGGGATGACGTTTGAACCACGCCATGCGCAGCGCGTCGATGACGATATCGCGGGTCATGTCCTCGCGCATCGACCAACCCACGACCTGACGGCTGAACAGGTCGATCACCACGGCCAGGAACAACCAGCCTTGGCCGGTAGCGACGTAGGTGATGTCACCCACCCAGACCTTGTCCGGCGCGGCCACCGTGAACTGGCGGTTGAGCAGGTTGGGGGCGATCGGCAGGTCATGGTTGCTGTCGGTGGTCACCTTGAACCGTTTCTTGCCCTTCGCGCGAATGCCGTGTTTCTGCATCAGCGTCTGCAGCCGATGCTTGCCCACGCGGACGCCATTGTTGCGGAGCTCACGCCAGATGCGGGGTCGGCCGTAGCCGCGACGGGTCTGCGTCTGGACCGCCTTGATGTGCACCAGTAGCGCCTCGTCGCTCAGGAAACGCCGCGGTGCTGTGTTGGCTTGGCGAGCCACATGCGCGTGAAAGCCACTCACGCTGGCCCGTAGCACCCGGCACTGCACCGTGATCGGCCACACCTGCCGATGATGCTGGATGAAGGCGTACTTCACTTCGCTACTTTCGCGAAGTACGCCGTCGCTTTTTCCAGGATGTCGCGCTCCATTTTCACCCGCGCCAGCTCAGCACGTAGTCGGGCGATCTCCATCTGCTCGGCGCTCACTGGCTTGCTATCGGCGCCCTTGAGTTGACCTTGCCGGCTCGCCTTGACCCAGTTGAACAGCGTTTGCTCGACCAGCCCGAGAGTCTTGGCCACGGCAGCCTGGCTCTGGCCACCCTCGACCAGTCGCACCGCCTCTTGCTTGAATTCCAACGTGTAACGTGCCCGTGTTGTCTTCATCATGTCGTTCTCCTTGCGTGGATTGAATCACACGGCAAGGGATACGTTTTTCGGGGGCAAGGTCACTTGTACACGGAGACGGACGAAGGAGACATGACCTACTTTGTGGCTCATCAGCTGGATGCTCTTCTCGAAGCAATCGATGGCGTACACCGGTACATCATGCGAAAACAAAAGGAGCAAGCGGCAGCCGCGGCATTGTTGAAGCCTGGCAGTCCACTAGCCCTTCAGATCAACCACAGACAAAGGGCGCTTCTCTTGAACGCCCTCAAAAATCCAGGGAAAGTTTTCACAATCGAAATGCACCGGAGGATTCACGGTACGTCGTATCAAACTGCAAGAGCCGACTTGCTCTCCCTGACCGACGGAGGGTTCTTGCATCAATTTCGTGAAGGAAAGGCTTTCGTGTTTGCTCCGGCACCAGACCTCGAAAAGCGCTTGCACGCATAGCTCGATACCGGTTCGCACACTTGCGTGCTGCGTCGAGTAGCCTCACATGGCGATGCCTCTCGTTATGCTGTGTGAATAATGCCCCAGCCGTCCGTACGGGCGGAGGACGTTACGAATTGCCGAACCTTCACTTGATACTTTCGGAATAAGTCGTAACGGCCCAATCTCCGTTGCAACTGACCAACGACGATGCCCGGATGGATGTTCAGCCTCCGCGCAAATAGCACGACACGCTCTTCCTTGAAGAAGGGCGACACCCTGGCCATAAAGCCCGTGATCTCTTCTGCAGACACGCAATAATTGGCAGCGGCCGAATTGGCGACAGCTTCCTCCTCGCTGACCTCGCCGCTAGGGGCACCCTCGAGATCTTGATCAAGAATGTACCCAACCTCTTTGCCGTGTCGCTGCAAAACGTGCTCTAGCTCATGACGCAGAACGAACCAGAAATTATCGATTCGATCGAGACGCAACGACAGCGCAACCACAGGCTGAGCATCATCTAACCAAAAGCAAGCGCCATCAATTTTCGTGCCGGGAATTGGCTCAACTATTACAAATCGCAGCCCGCACTCGGCCAGGATGCGAGCAACGTGGCGCGTCTCCTCAGGAGCCGAGAGCAGTGCGGAAAGACGCGGCAAGGCCTGACGTACCTGCGCCTCCACATAGGGTGCAACTACAAGCTCGGTTGCAATACGGCGGGCACGCCATAGCCAAGCCAATTGCAACTTGCTCGGCACGTCCTGCGGATTTGTCTTCTTGGCCGCATGGCAGAACTGGACCTCTGCCTCCAAGTTGTCGATCCCGAAGAACGTGAGGAACTGTTGTTCCAGTACTTCGATGCTTTTGGTAGCTTCGATCCAACCGCGTCGGATCATCTCACGCACAGGAAAACGCTCGTAGAGCTTGGCGCGGCGCGCAATCAGGCCGTCGGTAACCCGAACTTTGGAGAGCTGGTACTGACTCTCCAGATTCATCCACAGCTCCGGCCCAGTGCCCAGCGAGTCACCTAGCTGGACCGCTGTCTCGGGAGTGATCGCCTTTTTGCCAGCGATCAATTCGTTAATCAGGCGCACCGGCCGACCAATGATCTCCGCAAGCTCCGTTTGCGTCCAGCCACGCGCTTCCAGTTCCTCTTTAAGGAACTCACCCGGCGGGAAGATTTCGGCAACAGAATTCATGAATTCATCCTCGGAAGGGTTAGTGGTAGTCGACGATGGAAATAACGATGACCTGCTTTCCGTCCTCGTTCTTTTTCATCCGCAAGAGCAGAAGCCACTGATCGTTCAGCCGCATCGAGCATTGACCTTCTCGGTCTCCTTTAAGCTTTTCGAAATGAAGCGATTTGAGCGCATAGAAAGGACGTTCGTCGGGCGAGGCCCTAATCAATTGCATTCGTTTGCGAAACACTTTCACGACCGCGGCGTCATAGCTCGCTGTGAACCTCGCGTCGGCCTCAAGCCTCTCGAGCGAGTCGTCTTCGAAATTCACGTCCATGGATCGAGAGCCTAACAGACCCCTTTAATATCGTCAATGACCCTATTACACTAAGTGTAATAGTGAACCACTATACCGGGGTGGTGTATGAAGTACGCAAGCGTTGCAGGACATCGCATCGAAGCTAGTCCTAAGGGTCGTGGCCTTTGTAGAGGCTGCGGCGAGCCAACTATCGCGAAATGTGGGCGCTTTGTTGCCTGGCACTGGGCTCATGCCCCCGGCTCAACCTGCGGGGACCGATGGTGGGAGCCCGAGACGCTATGGCATCGCACATGGAAAGACCGGTTTCCTGAGGACTGGCAAGAAGTGCCTGTGTTCGATGAAGAGCTCACCGATTGCCACATCGCAGACGTAAAGACGAAAGCAGGCTTGGTCATCGAGTTCCAACGCTCGACGATTCACCCGGATGAGGTGGATGCTCGACAAAGTTTTTACCAGCGCATGATCTGGGTAATCGACGGGTCGCGTAATGAGTTCGACCGCATCAATTTCAGCAACATGCGATCCGGCGTCGATGAGGATGGGTTAGCCCACTTTCACTGGTTCGGGAGGAGCAAGCTGTTTGACCGGTGGCACACTACAAAACCAGTTTTTATCGACTTCGGTGAAAAGTTCGGCTTTTGGCGAATTCTACGTTTCGACCCAGTGTCTCGAAAAGGATTGGCAGTACTGACCAACATCGAGACGTTTGTGAAGCTAGCAAGCGCGGGAACGACCGATTTCGACCGGAGTGGCGGACCGGCATCAAGCTAGAGCCAGTCGCAGTCTGCACCTACTTACCCGGTAGTACTGACGGGTCCGGGCCTTGCCGGATCCATTGTAAGGACGATGTCAGGCGATACCGCGCTCAAACTTCAATGAACAGGGCGCGCAATCTTTAGTGGAATGTGCACAGCGATGCAGACCGTTTCCGTTTCAGGTCTCGGTTGGTCTGGTGCCCGTTCGGTGCCCGTTGAGATTCGGATCGCCATGCATCTGTGGCGATCGCCCCGCGGCGAGGCAGCTTCTCGCAAATATTGTGGAACGCAGAGACACGGTCACGGACTAGACAGTAGCTATGTTGCACACACCGACTTTCGGTGTGGACGTGTCGGACATGCAGAAGCTCGAGGCAATCCTCGAACAGATGCTTGCATTACCCAAAGGGCCGACGTGCTGCGAGCTTCAGTACATGCGTGTAGCGCTGCCACCGTCGACAGCGAGGACGGCTCCGTTGACATAGCTGGCGCTGTCAGAGCACAACCAGACGATGGCATTCGCCGCTTCCTCTGCCTCCCCGAGCCGGTTCATGCTCGAATGGCGAGCGGTCAGCGCCTTGTAGCGTTCGGCCATACCGGGTCGATCGGGGTTGACCATTTCGGAGCGGGTGAAGCCGGGTGCGACGGCGTTGATGCGAATGGACGCCTGGCCATAGTCAGCCGCAGCTGACTGGGTGAGGCCAACGACACCGAACTTGCTGGTCGCGTAGGGAGCGTGGCCAATGTCGCTCGGCTTGGATCCGTAGATCGAGGCCACGTTGACGATCGTGCCGCTTCCGTTGACAAGCATGGCGGGTATCTCGTGCTTCATGCACAGCCACACGCCTTTCAGGTTCACCCCCATGACTTCGTCCCACTGCGCCTCGGTGACTTCAGCTATCGGGGTAAATCGTGGCCCGGCGATGCCTGCGTTGTTTACAGCGCAATCCAGACGGCCAAACCTCTCCAGCGCGGCGTGGACCATGCGTTCGACATCGGCAGCAACAAAAAAGGCCTCTCCACCCAAGTCGATGATGCGTTGCACGACCTTGGTGCTTTGCTCGGCACGCCGGGCGGCGATGACCACGCTGGCACCCTCTTGAGCAAGTTTCAGTGCGGTGGCCTCACCGAGGCCGGAGCTTGCGCCGGTCACCAGCGCGACCTTCCCTGCGAACATTTTCAATAGCAGCCTCCGTCAGTGGTGCCCAGCGGGTTCTTTAGCGATCAGAAAATTTCGAACAACCCGGCGCCACCCATACCACCGCCCATGCACATGGTCACCACGCCGTAACGAATGCCGCGCCGACGACCTTCATGCAGCAGATGGCCAGTCATCCGCGCGCCCGACATGCCGTAGGGATGACCGATGGAAATCGCGCCGCCGGAGACATTCAGGCGATCGTTGGGAATGCCCAGATGATCCCGGCAATAGAGCACCTGGCTGGCGAACGCTTCGTTCAACTCCCACAAATCGATGTCGTCGACGCGAAGGCCATGCCTGGCCAGCAATTGGGGAACGGCGAAGACCGGGCCAATACCCATTTCGTCTGGCGCGCAGCCCGCAACCGCCAAGCCACGATAGGCGCCCAGCGGCTGCAACCCACGACGTTCGGCCTGCTTGCGTGACATCAGCACCACTGCTGCGGCGCCGTCGGAAAGCTGCGAGGCATTACCTGCGGTGATGTATTGACCTTGCCTGATCTGCTGTCCGTCAGCGAACACCGGTTTGAGCGCGGCTAGATCTTCAAGCCGCGTCTGCGGTCGATTGCCCTCGTCCTGGCTGATCGTGATCTCGCGCGTGCTGATCTCGCCGGTCACCTTGTCGGTGACTTTCATGGTGGTGGTGACGGCCATCATTTCGTCTTTGTAGCGACCCGCCGCCTGCGCTGCGGCCGTGCGCTGTTGCGACTGCAGCGCGTACTCGTCCTGGGACTCGCGGCTGACCCGATAGCGCTCCGCCACGATTTCGGCGGTCTCGATCATCGCCATATACAGCGACGGCAACTGGGCACACAGGTCGGGATCGCCGGTCCGATAGCGATTCATGTGCTCGTTCTGCACCAGCGAGATCGACTCCACCCCACCAGCCACCGCCACGTCCAGTTCACCGCTGATGATGCCCTTGGCCGCGATCGCGATCGCCATCAAACCGGAGCCGCACTGACGGTCGACGGTCATGCCGGGCACACTGATCGGCAGGCCGGCATACAGGGCCGCCTGGCGAGCCACGTTGTAGCCGGTGGAACCCTGTTGCAACGCGCAGCCCATCACTACGTCATCCACCTCATCCGGCGCGACGCCTGCGCGGAGGACGGCTTCGGCAATGACATGCCCGGCAAGAGCCTGCCCCTGAGTGTCGTTGAACGAGCCCCGATAGGCCTTGCCGATCGGCGTCCGCGCGGTGGCAACAATGACGGCTTCGGACATGCTGAGAGTTCCGTTTTTTTGGGTGCTACCGAGTGGCCTGATCAGGCCTCGGCCGCCTCGTTGAAGACATACCCTGCCTTCATCAATTCGTGCCGGCTTTGATCGAAGCCTTGCTCCGGCACGAGCTCGCCCTTCCTGTCGGTTATCTGCGCCCATTGGGCAAGCAGACTCTCGGCGGTTGCGTGCGACCCCGGGAGGTGAATCCCCTGGGTCAGGGTAATATTGGCGAGCTCGAAACCACCGGCGCCGGCGCAGACGATGGCGCGTGTCGGCGCGTCTGCCGAGACCAACGCCAGCACGGCTGGACTGACCAGTTCGGGCCGCAACAAGGTCAGCTGTGCATCCGGAAGGATGCCTTCCATCATCTGAGTGGCTGCAGTAGGTGCGACGCAGTTGACGCGGATGTCGTACTTGGCGCCTTCGAGCGCAAGCGTCTGCATCAAGCCCACCAAACCCATCTTCGCGGCGGCGTAGTTGGCCTGGCCGAAATTGCCGTAAAGCCCCGAGGACGAGGTGGTCATCACGATGCGCCCGTAGCCTTGGCTGCGCATTGGCTCCCACACCGCCTTGATGCAGTTGGCGGCGCCCATCAGGTGAACTTCGATCACCAGGCGGAAATCGTCGAGGCCCATTTTTGCGAAAGACTTGTCGCGCAGGATCCCCGCGTTGTTGACCAGGATGTCGACACGGCCCCAGGCACCCTGGGTGGTATCGACCATCTGCTGAACAAAAGCGGCATCGGTCACCGAACCCAGTGCCGCGCGAGCTTCTCCGCCAGCATCTTTGATTTCCTTGACCACCGACTCGGCCCCCTCGCCCAAGTCATTGACCACCACGCGCGCGCCGCGTTGAGCAAGCAGCAGGGCATGTGAACGGCCCAAGCCGCCACCCGCGCCGGTCACGATCGCCACCCGGCCTTTCAGATCGATCACTAGAGCCTCCTGAGTCTTTTGTCGGCGGGCATTCCGGCCGATAGCGTTGGTTGACAGGCCGCTCCCGGGAGGGCGCTGCGGGGCACACCCTAGCATCCTGGAAACCGGTGGTAAAGATATTCACTATTAACTTAGTGAGTGTTGACTCTGTGCCAGAAACAATGCCAAATTGTGACAAGGGGGATACGCCTGACCGGTAACGGCGTCTCCAATTACGCCGATTTATTGGGGGAGGGGATCATGAAAGTCATTTCTCGGAATAGCCGCGCTCGGTGGGTGGGAATTACCCTGCTGGCCTTGCCGTGGTGCGGTGCATTGCAAGCACAGAACACAACACCACAAACAGATACCCAGGCCGATCAGCCTGCGCAAAATCCCAAGACCGACAAGTCCGTCACCAGCCTCAAGGCGGTCACGGTCACCGCAGACCGCCGGCAATCAAACCTGCAGACCACGCCGATTTCGGCAACGGTGCTGTCCGGTGACGACTTGAGCAAGCTGGGCGTCAACGTGGTCGACCAGTTGCAGTTCACCTCGCCCTCGACCACGGTAAACAACTTCGGCCAGGGTATTGATTTCGACATCCGCGGGATCGGCAAGGCCGAGCACAACACGCAAACGAGCACGGGCGTCATCACCTACCGCGACGGCGTGGCGACGTTTCCCGGCTATTTCGCCGAGGAGCCCTACTACGACATCGCTTCGGTACAGATTCTGCGCGGTCCGCAAGGTACGTTCGGTGGCCAGAACGCGATCGGCGGCGCGGTCCTAGTCGACTCGAACGACCCGGTCATCAACGGCGGCTATCACGGCTACGTGCAAGCTCAGGGCGGCAACTACAGCGATGTGGGTTTGCAGGGCGCGATCAACCTGCCGATCAGCGACACGCTGGCAGCGCGCATCGCCGTCGACAGCGATAATCGCGACAGCTTCTGGAACATCACGGGACCCTACACCGGCTCCAACGCACGGCAGCGCGATCGCAGCGGGCGCATCGGCCTGCTCTGGCAACCCAGCGACAATTTCTCGGTGCTGTTGAAGACGGACCTCAACCATCTCGACATGGGCGCCTATCCGGCCGACCCGGTGAATTCACCCAACAATCCGTTCGACATCACGGCGAACGCCAACCTGATGGCGGTGGATCGTTTCTCGCGCACCACGCTGAAGATCGACTACAAGTTCGCCGATGGTGTGCAGCTGCGGGCAACCTCCGGTTACCAGACCGGCACCACCTCTTATCAGGCGGACCTGGACGGAACATCGCTGGGCAATGAAACCTTCCGCGACTCAGTAGACGAAACCATCTACTCGCAGGAACTCAACCTTATTTCGCCCGATACCGGTCCATTCACCTGGGTATTTGGCGCGTACTGGCAAAGGGACACTTACACCTTTCCAGTCGGTCAATATTTCATCGGTGTGCCGCCGGGTAACCCGGCGACGGAATACACACTGAGCGGAAGCAACCCGCAGGACACCAAGGCGCTCTTCGGCCAGGTGGCCTACCAGCTTTCCGACGGGCTGAAACTCGATGTCGAAGGGCGCTACTCCAAGAGCACCACGGCCAATAATGTCTTCGTGGTCCAGTATGGCCTGCCGTTGGAAGACCAGCAGTCAGCGAGCTACACCAGCTTCTCCGGCAAGGTGGCGATCGACTGGACTTTGAACGACAAACAATTCCTCTACGCGTTTGCTGCCACCGGCTATCGCCCGGGCGGCCTCAATGTTCCCGTTGGCCTCGGCTTGCCCGCCCCGTTCAAGCAAGAGAAGGTAACCAGCCTGGAAGTGGGCTGGAAGGCGTCATGGCTGGACAATCATCTGCGCACGCAGATCGATGCGTTCCACAACAACTACGACAACTTCCAGGTAACCATTGGCTACCCGACCTATCCGACCTTCGGCATCGAACTCAACACACCCAACCCCACCGAGATCTACGGCATGGAAGCCCAGGTCCAGGCGGTATTCGGAGACTGGTCGCTGAACACCAATGTCGGCTGGATGCACAGCGAGCTGGGACGTTTCTACGCGACGGACCCGAGACTTCCATCCGTCGCACCTTGCGACCCGGCCAGCGGACCGGCAGGCGCCGGCTGTGTCGACCTGGATGGGCGTCAACAGACCTATGCGCCAAACCTGACTTTCAACGTTGCGCTGGAGCGCGCGTTCCACTTTGGCAGCGACACCGTCACGCCGCGAATCAACTACGCACATATTTCTTCGCAATGGGCCACCTTGTTCGAAGACCAGGCGCTCGGTGACCGCCTTGGCAGCCGCAACCTGCTCGGTGCTCAGGTCGACTGGAGCCACGCTGATTTTCTGTGGACGTTGTACGGCTCGAACCTGACCAACCAGCAATACATCGCGGCGATCAATTCGAACCTGCGATTCGCTGGCGCTCCACGCCAGTTCGGCCTCCGTGTCACGAAATTCTTCTAATCAAGAGGCGGTCGCTCTTCGTGTCGCGTGCCACAGCGTGGCGACACGAGGGGCCTCACGCCGGCGCCCATCTATGCAGCCTTATGCTCTAACTGTAGACAAATTTCTCGACCACGCCGCCAAGTGGTGGGGTCAACGTGAAGTCGCCTGGGTCCACGCGGGGATCAAGGGACGCATCAGCTATGCCGCGTTGAGGGAACGCAGCAATCGCCTGTCTGGCGCCATGCATGCGTTGGGCCTGGATCCTGGCGACCGTGTGGGCACGCTCGGCTGGAATACCCAACACCATCTTGAGATGTATTACGCGACGATGGGCTCGGGGCTTATCTGCCATACGCTCAATCCGCACTACACCGTCGATCATCTCGCTGCGATCATCAACGAGGCGGAAGATCGCGCGCTCGCGGTGACGTCGAACCTGGCGGCGCTGTTGAAGTCGCTGCTGCCGCTTTGCCCCACGATCGAACACGTCGTGTTGATGGACGGCGATCTACCGGACGACTACCGCGGCGAGGACTGGCCCGTCAGCCTGTGGCTGCATGAGGCGCTGCTCGACGAACACGGTGCCATGGTTACCTGGGGTAACTTCGATGAAGAGACTCCAGCCGGCCTGTGCTACACCTCGGGCACGACAGGAGCGCCCAAGGGCGTGCTCTACACGCATCGCTCCAACTACCTGCATACGCTGCGCGTGCTGCAAGCCGATGCCATTGCGCTGACCAGTCAAGACGTCGTGCTGGCCGCTGTGCCCATGTTCCACGCCAATGGTTGGGGGCTCCCGTTCGCCGCGCCTGCGGTGGGCGCCAAACTCGTGCTGCCCGGCCGTCATCTCGATGGCGCCAGTCTGGTCACCTTGCTGCGCGACGAAAAGGTGACCGTCGCCGCTGGCGTCCATACGGTCTGGCTGGGCGTGGTCGATCATCTCGATGCGATCGGCGGCGAACTGCCGGATCTGCAGCGCATCCTGATCGGCGGTTCCAAGTGCCCGGAGACACTGATTCGGCGGATGCAGGAGCGACTGGGTGTGCGCGTGCAGACGAGCTGGGGCATGACCGAGCTCTCGCCCACGGGCACGATTGCCACACCCGCGCTGCCCTCGTCCGATGGACGGACGTCCGGCCGCCCCGTCATGGGCATCGATCTCAAACTTACCGATGCCGATGGCACCATGTTGTTTCGCCAACGCAAGGTGATCGGCCGTCTCAAAGTCAGGGGTGCCAGCGTGATCGATCGTTACTACAAGACCGACATTGACGTGCTGGACGACGAAGGCTATTTCGATACCGGTGATCTGGCCAGCATCGACGACGACGGCAACCTCACGATTCACGGCCGCACGAAAGACCTGATCAAATCCGGCGGAGAGTGGATCAATCCATCGGAAATCGAGGACATCATCGGCCATCATCCCGCCGTCGCCCTGGTGGCGGTCATCGGCCGGACGGATGCGAAATGGGGTGAACGACCGGTGCTGGTGGTCGAACCGCGTGCGGGACAGACGCTCGATGCCGCGGAACTGCTGGACAGCCTCAAGGGCAAAGTCGCGAACTGGTGGATTCCCGATCACGTCGAGCAAGTCAGTGCGATGCCACTGGCTGCCACTGGAAAAATCGACAAGAAGCAATTGCGCGCGACATTCGGCGCAGTCGATATCGACGTCTAGCAAACACCTTGTTGACGCACCGCAACAACGATGCATAGACTGATGCGTCACCCGTCAATGTGGTTGCCGCGCCGCGATGCCAACGGACACGAAAAAGCGCCCTCCCCGCCGCAAGGCGGAGCAACGCGCCGAGAGCATGGAGCAGATCCTCGACGCTGCCGAGTTCCTTTTTTCAAAAAATGGACTTCACGGCGTTACCCTGCGCGACGTGGCCCAGCGCGTGGAAATCCACACGACGCTGGTCCACTATTATTTCCAGGACAAGCAGAGCCTGTTCGAAGCCGTATTTGCCCGACGCGCCAGCGTGACCAGCAGTCGGCGCATGGCAGCGCTAGAGGAATACGAGGCGCAGGCAGGAGACTCGCCCACGGTCGAGGGTGCGCTGCACGCGTTCCTCGACACCGATCTCGATCTCTACTTCGAGGGTGGCGAGAACTGGATGAACTACGCCGCCCTGTGTGCCCGCGTCAGCAACACGCCCGAAGGCGCGGCGCTGATGGATGTGCATTTCGATCCGGTCGTACTCAAGCTCGTAGGTATCCTGAAGCGTGCCCTGCCCGATTATCCCGAAGAGGATATTTTCTGGGGCTACCACTTCGTGACCAGCGCCCTGATGAATACACTCGCCCGCACCGGCCGCATCGATCGGCTTTCCGGTGGCATCTGCCACTCCGATGATTTTCCAGCGGTCAAGCAGCGGATCACCCGGTTCATGGCGGCCGGGTTTCTGGCCCTGAAGAACTAAGCGCTCGCGCAAGATGGGGGGCGAGTATTACCTCGCCCCTGGCCAGCGATGTCTGTTCTGCGGAAGCGGCTTTGGCCGCGACAAGCCCGCTCTTTAATCGCAGCTCCCGTCGCCCACGGAAGTCGCTGCCACAAGCCTCCCGGGATTCAGGGAGTCGTGCATGCGGCAGTCCGCTGCGGCAGCTGCGGTGAGGCGATGCCGACGTTCCAGTTCCAGCCCTGCTTTGCGTCGGCGCGACGACGACAGACCACCTCGTTGACGAGCTCGTACATTCCCGGCAGAAGATCATGCGACGGCTGCGGAGCATCCGTAAACGCCATGTACGACTTGCTTGAGCCGAAGATCGGCCAATCCGGTTGGCCCTTGGCGATCGGCTTGCCCGTGCGGGCGAAGCTGGTCCAGTAGTCGATCATCGCATCGGAAAGCTTTCTCTCGTGCGAGGTATCGGGAACCTTCGGCCACAACGGCGGCGTACCGTCGAAGTTACCAAACACGTACGGCAGTTCGCTGGCATGGAAGCCATGCAGGCCCGCCGTGTCGGCCGCCGGGTAACCATGATCGAAGAAGTAAAGATAAGCGGGTTGCTTGATCGCCACCTGCTTGCGCACCAGCTCCTGCGCAGTCCAGCCATACAGGGCATCGCGCGTGGTGGCGATGATGCTCTGTTCCAGGTTGGTGCTGGGATACTGGCGCAGAAACGCATCGGCGAGATCGCCATAGCGCTCGCGGATCGTGCTTTCGTACACGGCAGCACTTGCCGGCACCGCCGGTGCAAGCACTCGAAGCGAGCGGATTTCGCCGCTGTTGAAGCCGGCCAGCAACGGCACCGGCGCCTGTTCGCCCTTGCCGAAGGTATCCACAAGCTGATGCGGCACCAGGTGGCCGTCAACTGTTATCCAGGGCGCGAATCCGACCGCTGACGCTGTCTGGGTCAGGGTGTTCGCATCCATCGCGCGCAGCGCGGCAAGGTCCGGCGCATGCAGGGCGGTGGCGAGCTGCACGCCGCTGGCCTCGGCAGGCGGTGCGCCGTATTGGCTCTCCTTCAGTGCCGGCATCGAGATCATGTAGGCGCTTTCGGCGATCGCCTTGGCGAACAGTCCACGTGCCTGCGGCGAGGCCATGAGGTACATGACGCTCAAGCCACCGGCGGATTCACCGGCGATAGTGACGTTCGCCGGATCGCCGCCGAAGGCAGTGATGTTCGCCTTCACCCAGTGCAGCGCGGCGATTTGATCCATCAGACCGTAATTGCCCGAGATGCCGTCTGGCGATTCGGCGCTGAGCGCTGGATGTGCGAGCCAGCCGAGTGGACCTAGCCGGTAATTGATCGACACCACCACGACGCCGCGCGCGGCCAGGCTCGCGCCATCGTAAAGCGGGTCGCGGCTCGCGCCACCCCATAGCGCACCGCCGTAGATCCAGAAAAATACCGGCGCATGGCGCGCATGTTTGGGCGTCCAGACATTCAGCGTCAGGCAGTCCTCGCTCTGCGGCACCGGCTTGCCCTCGTAGATGTTCGAGAGCTTGGGCTTGGGTTGCAGGCAGGCCGGTCCGAACTCGGTGGCCTTCCTGATTCCCGACCACGCCGACACTGCCGCAGGTGGCTTCCAGCGCAACGCACCGACCGGCGGCGCAGCATAGGGGATGCCCTTGAACACATGCAGGGAGTTCTCGGCCGAGCCTTCCAGCCGTCCAGCGGAGGTGTCCACGATGGGGGCTGCGGATGACATGGCGGGACCTTCAGTGGAGTACGACGGGGCCAGGCCGGCCAGACCCATGATCAGGACGCCCAGGGCGCCAGTGCGAAACGAAATCAAGGTTTGCTTCCTCCGTTGTTGGTGGTCCGATCTTCCTTTCGCAATACCCGCGCCAGCCACAGGAAGATCGCGATGGCGAGCAGGTAGAAAGGAATCAGCGTGTAAAGCGCGATCTGCAAGGAGTGAGCCGGATGGCTGACCCGGAAATAATCGCTGACGGCACCGACATACGTCGGCCCCAGTCCCAGCCCGATGAAATTCATGACCAGCAGCAGCAACGCACCGGACATCACGCGCTGGTCCGGTCGGACTTCCTGTTGAACGAGAGTTATCGACGAGGTCAGATAAAAGTAGGTGAGAAACATCAGCCCTACCAGAAACAGCAGAGCCAGCGGCCACAGTGGTGCCCAGACAAAACCCACGTACAGTGGCACCGCGAGCGTCAGCGACATTGCGGGAAGCCAACCGAAGGCAGCCTTGGAATCCCGAGTGAAGTGATCGACCAGCCGCCCGGACACATAAATCCCGGAACCCATTCCGATCGCCACGACCAGCGCGTAATACACCGCGACATCGTGCAGCGTCATGCCTTTTTCGCGCATCAGAAACAGCGTGGTGAAGTTACCCATGCCATACGTGATCATCTGGGTCGCGCCGCTTCCCAGAGCGGCAAGCAGCAGTGAGGGGCGCGAAAAAAACATCTTCAAGGTTTCCAGGAAACCCGCTGGCCTTGAGTCCGCGCCGGTGACCTGCGTCGTTGCGATTTCATCGAGCCCGCCGCGCTCCGGCTCCTGCACGACCAGGCTGAAGACGAGTGCCGTGAGCACACCGACGCCGCCAAGAATGATGAATGCATATCGCCACCCGAAGCCGGCCGCGATCGATGCGCCAAAAGCGATGCCGAGCGCCGCACCGATCGGCGGACCGAGGTTGTAGATGCCCAACGCCTTGCCGCGGCTGCGCGTGGGAAAATAGTCGGAGATGATGGCGTACGAAGGCGGCACGCCGCCGGCTTCGCCGAAGCCCGTCGTCATGCGCGCCAGTGCCAATTGCGGATAGCTGCGCGCCAGGCCACAGGCCATCGTCGCGGCACTCCACAACGCACAGGCTAGCGACACGACCCTGACCCGGTTGGTCCGGTCGGCCAGCCAGCCGACGGGAATCGAGATGAGGCAGTAAAACAACGCGAAGTACAGACCGCCGATCAGGCCCAGCTGGCCGTCGGATATGTGCAGACTGTCCTGGATCGGTTTGGCCAGGATCGCCAGCAGCTGGCGATCGAGAAAATTAAGCACGTAGACGAAGCACAACATACCCAGGGCGAACCATGCGCGCAGGCCCGGGTTTGAAGACTGGCTGCGCACCGCAGGTTTAAGCTGATTGATGTCGAGAATCGTCATGGGCGCCGAGTGCCTGCCCTGGATCTCGCCAGCCCCGATCCCCTCGGGAAAGTCCGCGCAAGTGGATGCCACTTGAATCGCTCATATCGAAGTTCTGCTCGCACCGAAACCACCCCCGCAGTTGATCTTCTAATCTGGCGGGATCTTGAGAAATGCGCTCTACTGCGCATGACCCGAACCGTGCGCCCGACACCGGCTCAACCCCATTCCCCGCAGCAGATCGTCTCCACAGCCTGCCAGCCATGCCCCTCCTGGCTCATCATGCAAGCTAATTCCGCCAACGTCAATATTCACTCTCATGAGCGTGAATATTATGAGGCTTCTTGCTGGCCCTCGGCTTCCGCAGCGGTAATGCGCGGCTGACAGCCTCCGCACTGGCAGGATGTGGGGACGCTTACGGCAGAAGATGGACAAATTATGCTGGGCGTCTGCGTACAAAATAAAATGGTTCTTCACGGATTCCCGGGGAAGGCGACTTTGATCTTCTTGAAGAAGTACTCACTGTCGCGGTAGCCGTAAGCCATCCGTTTGATGACCTTGATCTTGTTGTTAATGCCTTCGAGCTGGC
>Ga0302226_10001440_pt1 | contig 17867 bp, 12 predicted proteins | sample II_Palsa_E3_3_FD_193524 | JGI IMG/M metagenome (GOLD analysis project Ga0302226, IMG submission 193524) | Peat permafrost microbial communities from Stordalen Mire near Abisko, Sweden - II_Palsa_E3_3 | ecosystem: Environmental > Terrestrial > Soil > Palsa > Peat permafrost | place: Sweden...
GCTTGTACTTCAAGGGCCCTGGCATGTCGACGACGCTTGCGCCCAGCGCGCCGGTCGCAATGGTGAAGCCGAGTTCACGATTGTGAAATACAGTCAGCATCAGGATGGCTGGCAGCGAGACGCCAAGCGCGATCCGCAAGCCACCGAAGAAGTACTGGCTATAAATAAATTTTCTGATTTCTAGCGAGTAACGCATCGACTTCCTAGTTTGCTGCCCGGGTATCTTCGGGGTGTCTCAGGTCCCGCCATGGTCTCGGCATGCCACATGGGCTCACCCGGACCTGACTTAATGTGGCTTCGAGTCTAACCCAACTCGACGGCATCCAAACCTAGGCCGTTCGGACGAATTCCGGATAAGAACGCCCTTTGCTATCCTGTCGTTTCACCTCGCGACACGTCTGCGGCCTTGGCCGTTCGAGCTGTTGCCTTTCATGCCCAACTAGCAGGATCCATGCTCGAACTTTTCTATTCGAATCGCCATGAAACGCTGTCGCAGGCGCTGCTCGACGACGTCGCCGCGTTCGCGCTGAATGGCGGCGATCCGTTCGCGAGCCAGACGATCATCGTGCCGAGCGCGGCGGTGCGCCGTCGGCTCGAACTGGACATGGCCGCCCGCTTTGGCATTTGTGCAAACGTGGACCTGTGTTATCTCGCGCAGTGGTTGTGGGCCAGGATCGGGGACGTATTGCCCGTACCCGAGCATTCGCCGTTTGCACCCGACCGGCTGGTGTGGCGCTGCTTCCGGCTGCTTGGTGCAATGACGGAGGCTGCGCCGGAGAGCTCGTCGCGACTGCGCGCCTACCTCGACGCCGCTGACGACTCCATGCGCTATGAACTCGCGCGCCGTATCGCCACGGTGTTCGATCACTATCTGACGTATCGGCCGGAATGGCTGCTGCACTGGCAGGGGGGCGGGTCGATCCTGGCGTCAGCCGGCGGGGCAATTGACGCGAACGGTCCGCGTCTGCCGAACGCCACGGCTATCCAGCGCGAGGACGAACGCTGGCAGGCCTCGCTATGGCGTGCGCTGCTCGCCGACCTCGCACAGAACGCCGACGCTCACGACCCCACGCCGCCCGCGTACCGGTTCCTGACCGAATCGCCGAAACTCGATCTCGACGCCGTGATGAAGGCCGAGTGGCCGGAGCGCGTGAGCGTGTTCGCGTTGCCGACCATGCCGCCGTTGCACATTGCGTTGCTGCGCGAGTTGTCGCGATGGATCGACGTGCGGATCTATGCCATTGACCCGTGCCGCGAGTTCTGGTTCGACATCGTAAGCGAGGCACGGGTGGAACAGCTCGAACTCGCGGGGAAGCGGGACTTCCAGGAAGTGGGCCATCCGCTGCTCGCCGAGTGGGGCCGCCAGACGCAGGCGCAGTTGCACATGCTGCGCGAGCTGACGGAGAGCGCGGCGTCGCGGGAAGCCAGCCATTTCGAGGAGAATCCCGCGCCCACCTGGCTCGCCCGCGTGCAGAACGCGATCCTCAACTTGAACGAAGTTACGGAGCTGGACGAAGCGGACGAAGCGCTTGAACCCGGTATCGAAATTCATGTGTGCCATAGCTTGTCGCGGCAGCTTGAAGTGTTGCACGACCGTTTGCTCGGCTGGTTCGACGAGATCGACGGGCTGCAGCCGTCGGACGTGCTCGTGGCGTTTCCGGATCTTGCCGCGGCGGGTCCGCTCATTGATGGAGTGTTCGGCACCGCGCCCGCTGGCGTGGCCGGCGAGCGCCGGCGGGTTCCGTATCGGATTACGGGGCTGCCGCCTTCGCAGGCAAACCCGGTCGCGCGCGTGTTGCTCGACTGGCTGGCGTTGCCTGAACGCAGCGTGGGTGCACCTGAGTTGATCGAATGGTTGCGGGTCGACGCGGTTGCGGCACGTTATGGCATAGATGCCGTCGCGCTGGAAACTGCGCAGACGTGGCTTGCGGCGGCCGGTGCACGGCGCGGGCTCACGCCGTCGGCCGTCGTCACTGCCACGGACGTGCCTGCTGCCCGTCACACGTTCTCCGATGCCCTCACACGGCTGTTTCTCGGCTACGCGCTGCCCGACGGCGGCGCGCCTGTCGACGAATGGCTGCCGGTTGGCGGCGCGCAAGGGTCGGATGCGGAATTGCTCGGCCGGCTGACGCGGTTTATCGACGATATTGACGCGTTCGGCGAACGTATAGCCATTGCGCGTACGCCGCAGGCCTGGACGCAATTGCTGCTCGACGCGCTCGCGCGGTTCTTCGATGCCGGCCTGCCATTTGCGGACTCAATCGCCGACGTCCGTTCGACACTCGACGCATTGATGCTGTCAATGAGCGAAGGCGCGGTCGACACTGACATTGCCGCGGACGTGCTGCGAACGGCACTCACCGACGCACTCGACGACGCTGCACGCGGCGGTGTCCCATGGGGCGGCGTAACGTTTTCGTCGCTGACGAGCTTGCGCGGGTTGCCGTATCGCGTGGTCTGCCTGCTCGGCATGGACGACGGCATGTTGCCGAGCCTCGCGCGCGCCGACGAATTCGACCTGATGGCGAGTTTCGGCAAGCTAGGCGACCGGCAACGCCGTGACGACGAACGCAATCTGTTCCTCGACTTGCTGTTGTCGGCGCGGGATCGTTTGATGATCGCGTACACGGGACGCAGCATCCGCGACAACGCCGCGCTGCCGCCTGCCGCGCTCATCGACGAATTGCTCGACTATCTGGCGGAAACGGTGGCGGGCGAGGGGGCATCGCCGAACGAGCTTGTGAGCGCGCGCAGCCGCTTCGTATTCGAGCATCCGTTGCAGCCGTTCGCGCCCGAGTACTTCAGCGCGCCGTTGTTCACCTACGAGCCGGAGCGCGCGGAACTGGCGCAGACGCTCGCGCTCGGCAAGATCGAACCGTCGATGAAATTCTTCAGCGGACCGTTGCCGGCGGAAGAAGTGGAACCCGTTGCATTCGATGACTTCGAGCGTTTCTGGCGTCATCCGGCGCGCGCTATCTTGCGTGACCGGCTCGGCATCTCGCTCTTCGACGCTGAGACCGAACTCGGCGACACAGAACCGTTCGAGCTCGAATATCCGGGCCGTGCCGCGCTTGCCGATCGGGTGCTGCCCGCGCTGCTTGCGCTTACCGCCGACAATGAAGCACGCGGGCTCGATCGTGCGCGGCGGGTCGCGCGTGCGAGTCCCGAAATGCCAGGCGGCGCGACGGGCGGTGTGTGGCAATCGCGGGAAATTGGCGCGTTGCATTCGCTTGCCAACCGGGTGCGGGTCGCGACGGGGGAAGGCGCGGCGCGCTTGCCATTCACGCTTGATATCAAGCCACGTTGGCCGGATGCCGAATTGTTCGGCCGCCACGACGCTACGTTGCAAGCTGACGCTTTGCAGCCGCTGCAGCTTCACGGCACGTTGAATTTGCTCACCGACGAAGGCCAGATCATTTACCGATACGACGTGCCGCGCGCTCGCGACTACCTCTCTGCATGGCTCGCCCATCTTGCCTACTGCGCCGCGTTGCCCGATGGCCCTCGACGCACGGTGTGGCACGGGCGCGGCGCGCAATCGAGCGGCTTCGAACTGACGCCCGTCGACGATCCTCACGCGCACCTGGCAACACTCGCCGCGTTGTATCGCGCCGGGCAGCGGTTACCGCTGCGGTTCTTTCCGAAAAGCGCGTGGACATGGGTCAAGGAGAGCGAGTCCAAGGCGCAGGGCGTGTGGGTGTCTGACAGGACGCGCGGCGAGTCGGACGATCCCGCGTTGCGTATCGCGTTTCGCGGCGCTGAACTGAGACTCGACGAAACCTTCGCCACGTTGGCCAGGATCGTCTTCGAGCCGTTGATCCAGCACATGCGGAGCGACGCATGATGCATACCGAAACAGCCACACTAACGGCCGACGAACTCGACGTCTTCGAATGTTCGCTCGATGGCGTGAGTCAGATCGAAGCATCGGCGGGAACGGGGAAGACGTGGAATATCTGCGCGCTCTACGTTCGCCTCCTGCTGGAAAAGAAGCTCGCCGCCGACGCCATTCTCGTCGTCACCTTCACGAAGGCGGCCACGGCTGAACTGCATGAGCGCATCCGCTCGCGGCTCGTCCAGATCGCGCACGCGATGGAAACCGGTGACACCGCGGGCGACGCATTCCTCGAGCGCCTGTTCGAGACTACGCTCGAACGCGTCGATTCCGACGAAGCGCTCAAGCGCATCAAGATCGCGCTGCATACCTTCGATCAGGCCGCCATCCACACGATCCACGCGTTCTGCCAGCGTGCGCTGCAAGAGGCGCCGTTCGCTGCAACCATGCCGTTCGCGTTCGAACTGGAAGCTGACGACAGCGCGTTGCGCTTCGAGATGGCAGCGGACTTCTGGCGTGAACGGGTCGAGCCGGCGGCGGCGCGAGATTCATCGTTTGCCGCGTGGCTCGTGAGCAAGGGCGCAGGACCGGCATCGCTCGACGCACAGCTTTCACGCCGGCTGAAGAAGCCGCTTGCTACATTGCGCTGGGGTGAGTCGGAGCTCGCCGACCGCGAGGACGCGCAAGCGTTGTTCGATACGGCGTGCGCGGTGTGGCACGCCGAACGAGACACCATCGTGCAGTTGCTGATCGACGCCGAAGCGAAGCTCAGCAAGACCACGCACAAGCGCACGCTGATCGACGCAGCGATTGCCGCGTGGTCCGACTATTTCGCCGATAACGATTGTCACGCCGCGCCGCCGAAAGAAGCGCTGAAGCTCACGGCGAGCGCGTTGAAGAAAGGCACGAAGGTGAAGAACGAGCCACCTTCGCATCCTTTCTTCGATCACGCCGAGACGCTTGCCGCCGCTGCTGCTGCCGCGGAAGCGGCGCAGCGCGCGGCATGGCTGGGCATCGTGCGCGAGTGGCTCGACTACGCGCCGCTGGAACTGGCGGTGCGCAAGCGGACGAGGCGCGTGGTGTCGTTCGATGACCTGCTGTCCAACCTGTATCAGGCGCTCGACGCCAATCCGTGGCTTGCCGATGCACTTCGGGCACGTTATCCGGCTGCATTGATCGATGAGTTCCAGGACACGGACCCGTTGCAGTTTGCCATCTTCAACAGCATCTTCGCGCCGCAAGGGCCGTTGTTTCTGGTCGGTGATCCGAAGCAGGCCATCTACAGTTTTCGTGCTGCCGACCTGCATACGTATTTGACGGCGCGCAAGCGTGCGTCGGCGAGATATACGCTTGCGGTTAACCAGCGCTCGACTGAGCCGATCATCGACGCCTGCAACCGCATTTTCAGCGCGAATCCGGCGGCGTTCATCCTCGATGGATTGACGTACCAGCCGGTGCGTGCAGGCACGCGCGAGCGCAAGCCGTTCAACGACAACACAGCGTCGGCGGCGTATTCCGATACCGCTGATTTTTGCGTATGGATGTTGCCGCAAGGCGATTCGGCGCTGTCGAAAACGAACGCCAACCGCCAGGCGGCGGAGGCCTGCGCGGCGGAGATTGTGCGTTTGCTGCGCGGCGCTCAAAACGGCGAAGTAACGATCGGCGACAAACCCTTGTCTCCCGGCCAGATTGCTGTGCTTGTGCAGACGCATCGGCAGGGCAGTCTCGTCAAGCGGGTGCTCGCAAGCTGGGGCGTGGGCAGCGTGGAACTGGCGCAAGCATCGGTATTCGGCACGTTCGATGCGGAGCAGATTGAACGATTGCTAGCCGCCATCGATACCCCCGGCGACTTGCGCCGCTTGCGCGCGGCACTTGCAACGGATTGGCTCGGGCTCGACTCCGCTGCGTTGTGGAACATGGAGCATAGCGAAGCTGTGGAAGGTTCCACCGCGGCCGACGCCATGAGTTGGGTCGAACGTTTCTCGCGTTACCGGATGCTGTGGCACGAGCGCGGTTTTGCGGTGATGTGGCGCACGCTCGCGCGTGAGCTGATGATCGCGCAACGTCTGGTTGTCGGTCCTGACGGCGAGCGCCGCCTGACCAACGTCAATCATTTGGCCGAGTTGATCCAGGCACGTGGCGCGGTTCAACCTGGCATTGCGCCCACGCTGCGCTGGCTAGCCGCGCAGCGTGCAGAGCAGGGCGGTGGAGAAGATGCGCAGTTGCGGCTCGAGTCCGATCGCAATCTCGTGCAGATCGTCACGGTGCACAAATCGAAGGGCCTGGAATACGCGGTCGTGTTCTGTCCGTTCTTGAACGACGGCGCGTTGCGCGACCCCCCGTCCACAGGATTGCCCGATGCCCGCGAGTATCACGACGACGGTGCGGCCATCTTGCATTACGGCTACACCGACGAAGAGGGTGAGCGCGCGTCCGGACTCGCCACGCGCGAGCAGGCAGCCGAACGTGCGCGGCTTGTGTATGTTGCGCTCACGCGCGCGGTGTACCGCTGTTACCTGGTCGGAGGCGTATATCTGATCGGCAAATCAGCGAAGGAGTCGCGGCGCAGTGTGCTGAACTGGCTGATCGCCGGCGCTGGTCGGGAGTTCAGCGACTGGCTCGCCGAGCCACCCGAAGAAGACGATGTGATCGGAAGCTGGCAAGCGCTTGCGACGGGTTCGATCTCCGTCGAACCGTTGCCTGTGATCGATGTGCGTGAACCGCTCGTGGTGAACCGAGACGCTGCGTTTGCGCCGCAGCCGCGAACGAGTCGTCGCGTGTTGCGTGACAGTTGGCGGACCGCCAGCTTCAGTTCGATGATCGCGGCCGGCGCACGTGAAGAATCCAATCAGGCGCAGCCCACCGACGAACGCCCTGACCACGATGGGCGTATCGACGCAATAGCAGCGCTTACATTGGTTACGCCAATTGAAACGCCGTTGCCTCCGATCCAGCTCGATACCGACGATATCCTCTTATTCCCGCGTGGTCCGTCGGCGGGCGAGTGCCTGCACCGCATGTACGAACTTGCGGATTTCACGGACTTCGAAACGTGGCCCGAAGCGATGGATCGCGCGCTACATGAACATCCGATTCCCGTTTCCGCGTCTGACGCTTTGTCTGCCAACCTGCCCGCGATGATGGCGCGTCTGCTCGCCGATACGGTTGCAACCGAACTCGTGCCCGGCATGCGCCTCGACACCATCCCCACCAAGCGGCGCATGAATGAACTCGAGTTCCTGTTCCCGGCAGAATCGCTGGATTTCACGGCCTTGCGGCGCGTGCTCGCCGCGCATGGCTTCCCCGATGTCGCACTGGAAGCCGGAACCTTGCGCGGCTTCGTCAAGGGCTTCATCGACTTGATCGTCGAGCATGAAGGGCGTTTCTGGATCGTCGACTGGAAGTCGAATCATCTTGGGCTGACACCCGCCGATTACGACGAGAAATCTCTCGACGCCGCAATGGCCTCGCATGCCTATCACTTGCAGGCGCTCTTTTACACGGTCGCGCTGCATCGTTATCTGCGTTTGCGGCTGCGTGACTACGCGTTTGAGCGGCACATCGGGGGTTATTTGTATTTGTTCGTGCGCGGCGTACGACCCGATTGGCGCGATGGTGACAGGCCAGCGGGCGTGCATGTGGGCAAGCCATCGCTGGAACTGATCGAGGCAATCGATCGACTGATGCAAGGAGTTGCCGCATGAACGCGCCCGACCTGACTCTTGGCTCCGACGACAGCATTGCGCTCGCTGACGGCTTCGCGCGCCGGATAGGCGGGTTATCGAAGCGCCTTCAGGAAAACGCCGACAACGTCCGCTGGGCCCAGCGCGCGGCGTTTGCAGTGAGCCGCGCGACTACCCAAGGGCACGTGTGTATCGCGCTCGATGCACTCGCGCAGCGGTATGGCGAAACTTCCGGCACGGTACACGCCGCGTTGCTGGCGAGTGGGGTGGTGTGCGACGGCCGGGAAGCTGCCGCGGACCTGCTGCCGCTTGTCATCGATTCCAGCAGGCGTATCTATCTCGCCCGGTATTTCGACTACGAACGGCGGCTCGCGCGGGCGCTGGTCGAACGCGCCCAGGTGTCAGCTGATGCGCCCGATCCAGCCGAATTGAAAGCGCGCGTAGGGCGCTATTTCGCCGAGTCAAAGAACGACGATGACCACATCGACTGGCAACGCGTGGCGGCGCTGGTCGCGTTGTCAGGGCGTCTCACCATCGTGAGCGGTGGTCCGGGAACGGGCAAGACAACGACGGTTGTCGGTGTGCTCGCTTGCCTGCTCGATGAAAATCCGGCGTTGCGCATCGCGCTCGCGGCGCCCACGGGCAAGGCGGCGCAGCGCATGCAGGAGGCGCTGGTCGAACGCGCCAATGTTTTGCCGCCTGAGCTGGCTGAGCGTTTGCCGCGCACGTCGTTCACGCTGCAGCGTCTGCTTGGCACGCAGGCGAACGGGCGCTTCCGGCATCATCGCGACAATCCGCTGCCATTCGATGTGATCGTGATCGACGAGGCATCGATGATCGACGTCGCGCTGGCCGCGCATCTCCTCGAAGCGGTCGCGCCCGGCGCGCGACTCGTGATGCTTGGCGACAAGGATCAATTGGCCGCTGTGGAAGCAGGCGCTGTGTTCGCTGAACTGAGCGCGCGGCCGGTTTTCAGCGATTCGGGCGCAGCGCGGATCGCTGCAGCGCTGTCAATGCCGGCCGCGCAGTTCATCGCCGCGTTACCGAGCGACCGCGACGACGACGCTGATGATCAGGCCGCGCTGCTTGAAACCGAGCTCTTGTGGATCGACGAACCCGGTTATCTGATCCCGGACGACGGCAACGAAGCTCCCGACGACTACAACGTATTCGCGGGCTTGCCCGAAGTGGACTGGCATCCAGCGGCGCCTGTTGCACTCGATCAAACCGCGATAAGTCCGTTGACCGATTGCGTCGTGTGGTTGCAGCGTAATTATCGGTTCGGCCTGGATTCGGATGTTGGCAGGTTGTCGGTCGCCATCCGTCGCGGTTCCGTCGACGACGCGCTTGCCGCCTTGACGCCCGGAAGCCAGGACAACCCGACGAAAGCGGCGCTGCTTATCGACGATGCGGGACCGCATCTCTCCGAACGCACGCTGGCGCGCCTGAACGCCGGTTTCGAGCCGTACGCGCGAATGCTCGCCGAAACGCTCGACGCGGGAACCGGGGCAGCACCGCTTTTCGATGCGCTCAACCGCTTTCGCATCCTCGCCGCCACGCGTCATGGGCCGCGCGGTGTCGATGAAATCAACACGCGTGTATCAGCGTGGGTCCGGACGGCTGCATCGGTCACGCTGAGCGCGGGCGCTCAATGGTTCGCGGGACGGCCGGTGATCGTGACGCGCAACGACTATGCGTTGGGCGTGTTCAACGGCGACATCGGCATCGCGTTGCCGGCAGCCAACGGCGCCATGCAGGTCTGTTTCCGCATGGCCGACGGAACGCTGCGGATGCTCTCTCCCGCTGCGTTGCCGCCCCACGACACGGCATTTGCGCTGACGGTCCACAAATCGCAGGGTTCGGAATTCGATCACGCCGCGCTGGTATTGCCGAGCGCGTTTGGCCGCATGTTGTCGCGGGAACTGGTTTATACGGCGATCACGCGGGCGCGTAGCCGCATAGACGTGATCGGCTCGACGGACGTCTTCGCGCAGGCCGTCCGTACACCTACGCGGCGTGACTCGGGTCTGGCCGCGCGGATTGCGGAGGCGGCATTGTGAATCATACGATCGAGTATGTGATCCAGCCGAACGAGGTCGAGCTGAGCGCCGTGCGCGCACAGGGCGCGGGCGGGCAGAACGTCAACAAGGTGTCGAGCGCGATCCACCTGCGTTTTGACATCCAGGCGTCGTCGCTTCCGGACACGATCAAGATGCGCCTGCTCGCATTACGCGACAGTCGCATCACGCGTGACGGTGTGATCATCATCAAATCGCAGGAACACCGCACGCAGGACATGAATCGCGCGGCGGCGCTTGCGCGGCTCGACGAGATGATCCAGCGCGTCAGCGTGACACGCCGTACGCGCGTGGCGACGAAACCCACCCGGGCGTCGCAGTTGCGAAGGGTCGACGGAAAAGTGCGGCGAGGCGCGGTGAAGGCAACGCGGGGACGGGTAGTGGGAGACTAGGGAGCATTGACCCGTGTCATGCGGTGGTCCGCGTCGGGCTGCGGTCAACGATTGACCATCCCCTTCACCAGAGTAGTTCCGATCCGGGCGACGAGATCCATACCGGCACGCAACGCATCCGGCCTGCCGCGCGAGTGCCGCTTCGTGCCTCCCGTATCCGCGCGGAACCCAACCCATCTGCGCTGCCGGACGAATGCCAAGCCCTGCCGCCTCGCATCCACGCGCGGCAGGAACATTGACGTTCAAAACAACCCGGCAAGAATCAAAACGGCGGCCCGCTTTCCCGTCAATGCGGAATCATCCACGTCAGCACATTTTGCTGCAGCCAGACCAGCACGCCGAGCAGCACCGTCAGCAGGATGGAGTGCTTGAACGTCTTCGCGAAAACCACGCCTTCCTTGCCTTTCAGCTCGGTGGTGGCCACACCTGTCGAGATGTTTTGCGGCGAGATCATCTTCCCCATGACGCCGCCCGACGAATTCGTGGCGGCCATCAGGATGGGATTGAGATTGAGCTGCCGTGCCGCGACCACTTGCAGATTGCCGAACAGCGCGTTACCCGACGTATCGCTGCCGGACAGGAACACCGCGACCCAGCCGAGGAACGCCGATACCAGCGGGAAGAATGCCCCCACCGACGCCACGCCCAATCCCAGCGTGTAGTTCATCCCAGAGTAGTTCATCAGGTACGCGAGTCCGACAATAGTCGCGACCGTCAGAATGGCGATGCGTGTCTGCACCCACGTATCCACGATCGCCGCGCCGAATTCGCTCGCCGGCAGCCGCACGATCAGGGCGGTGATGATCGATGCCACCAGGATCGCGGTGCCGGTCGCGAGCGGCTGAAAGTCCCAGATCGCGCCATACGGCTGGTTATAGAGCGTGATGAAAACGGCTTTGTCCAGGCCCGGCCACGGCACTTTGACATCGCCGATCAGGAAGATCTTTGCGACCGTCCACACGATCACCACCACCGATACCACGATCCATGGCACCCAGCCGTGCCCGCCGGAAAGCTTGCCGCGGACCTGCGCCGTGCGATCCACGTTGACGGCGAAGCGCTCGTCCGGGGCAGGTTTCCAGACGCGCAGGAACGCAATCGTGAGGATCAGCGAAACCATCGACGCGAGTACGTCGGTGAGCGAATAGCTGATGTAGTTCGACGTGACGAATTGCGTGAGCGAGAACGTCCCGCCGGCGACCAGCAGCACTGGCCAGATCTTGAGCATGTTGCGAAAGCCCGCGTACACGCCGATCACGTAGAACGGCAGCAGCAGCGCGAAGAACGGCAACTGGCGGCCGACCATCTTGGCGAGCAGGTCAGGGGAAAGATGGGTCACGGCGCCGAGCACGGTGATTGGCACGCCCAGCGCGCCGAACGCGACCGGTGCAGTGTTGAAGATCAGCGTGAAGGTAAGCGCTTCGAGCGTCGGAAAGCCGAGCAGGATCAGCAGCGAACTCGTAATGGCGATCGGCGTGCCGAAGCCGGAGATGCCTTCCAGCAGCGCGCCGAACGAGAAGCCAATCACGACCAGCACAATGCGCCGGTCGTTCGGGAGGTTGTCGATCATCCATACCCGGAACGCTTCGAAGCGGCCCGAACGCTGCGAGATGTTATAGAGCAGGATCGCCGTGAAGACGATCCACATGACCGGCCAGACGGCGAACACGGCGCCTGCCGCGACCGAATCGACCGCCAGGCCTACAGGGAAGTGCCACACGGCGATGGCGACTACTATGCCGACGATCAGTCCGGCGAGCGACGCTTGCCAGGCAGGCCGGCGCGCCCAACCAAGCAGGACCAGCACGACTGCGATAGGCAGCACGGCAACAAGAAAGGACAAGCCGAGTGAGCCGCCGACAGGCGTCAGAATCTGATGAAACATATCGTCTCCTGGTTTTTATTTTGCTGAACGCGTGGCGTTCTTCGGTCATGGCGACCGGTACTGACAGAGCCCCGTGAGCTTCGTTCGCGTTGCAATAAGCGCGCCGCCGCTCGACGCACCGTTGCAACTAAGCGTTTGCCTAATGCGTCTGGACTAAGGATAGAGCGAGGATGGCGCGCGTCAAGGAAGGATTAACCATACCCTTGGGTTGTATCGCAGCCTTAGCGTGTGCTGGGTTCGTGTGTTTCTGGCGCGACGGTCTCGGGCGAGTCGTGCGAAACCCGGTGCAACACCCAGACGGAGATCACGCCAAGACAGGCGGCAAGCCAGAGCAGGACCAGCGCGAAGACCAGCATGATGAGAATTCCTGGAGCGGCAGCGCCGGAGTGGCGCATTGACCAGGAATGTCAGCGAAAATCGTGCCATATCATACTGGCTACCACGGAGCAATTGGCGACGCGCTACTGGCGTGATCGGACACCGCAAACAACAGGCGCGCACAAACGCAAGCCGCGCTATTGCAGCGCGGTTTATATGAAAGCGTTACATCGAACGGGTAAGGCTCGCTTGGGCATTACCGAGGCATTACCGAGGCATAAACGCGGAGCGCGAACCGCTCAGTGACGATAATAATGTCCACGCCCGCCGCCACCGTACCAGCCGAAACCGACCGACAGCGAAGGGCCGTAACCGTACGCGGGATAACCATAGCCGCCGTAGTAGGCCGGATAGGGCGCGTAGACCGGATAGCTCGGGTAATAAGCGGGATACGGTGCATAGACGACGGGCGGCGCAGCGACGTATTGCGTCGTCGTTGACGCATAGGCAGACGGCGGGGCGTTGTCGGTGCCCTGATAGCTTTGCGCATAGCCGGTACTCGGCGCACCCGCGGGAGCGACAGGAATCTCTTGCTGCGTCTGTGATGTGCTGACTACCGGGGTGCCCGGGTAGGGTGGATACGCCGGGTAATAACCATACGGCACGTAGTAACAAGCGCTCAAGCTCAAAGCGCCCACGAGGGCGGATAGTGCGAGCTTCGGGCTCATGGTGCGACTCCTGATTGCGTCGAAACGCGACCGTTCGAATGAACGGGAAGTCAGGAGCCTAGCGCATCGCTGAAACGCGGGAAAGTACGGGGGCGTTACCCAATGTTTCGATCTGTTTCACTCAACGGGATTGTTGGCGCGCCTAGGCGCACCTAAGCACTTAAGTTCGGCTGCACTCGATCTCCGTGTTGTCGAAATGAGGCGACCGAGCCCAAGCGTATCGGATGAAAAATCATCCGATACTTTGACGTATCAACCTACTTGCCGACCTGATTACCGATCAGGCCGCCTGCGGCCGCGCCGCCCACCGTCGATAGCGCACTGCCGCCAAGCGCTGCGCCCGCCACGCCGCCGACACCTGCGCCGACGGCCGTATCGCGTTGACGGGTGCTCATTTGATCGCAGGCAGACAGGCCGCCGAGAAGCGCGGCGATGAGAGCAACAGCGCCAATCTGTTTGATCTTGTCCATTTCAACTCTCCAAAAACGATGAATCACGAAGGTGTAACGGGTTGCTGTTAAATCGGCGAGGCCCCGTAGCGTGCATACCGTGCATGCTTCGCGCTGAACGGATGAGGCTGACTGTCCACGTCCAACCCGACGGCGAAAAGACAGTTCCTGCCGATTCTTTCCATGTAGAAGCAGAAACGGTGCCCGATCGTCGTATTCAGCAGACAAGTGTGGGAATCGCGCGGCCTCCAAACGCAAAACGGCCTGCCGCACATGACATGCGACAGGCCGTTTTTATGTGTCATCGGGACGTCGCGCCTTTGCGGGCGCCCGGCGTGGTCGTTGCTCGTTCTTACGTGCGCTGGTAGATCTCAGAGCCCTTTTTCACGAACTCGATCGCCTTCGTTTCCATGCCTTGCTTCAGCGCCTCGATATCCGATACCCCTTGCTTCGCCGCATATTCACGGACGTCCTGGGTGATCTTCATCGAACAGAAGTGCGGGCCGCACATCGAGCAGAAATGCGCGACTTTGGCTGAGTCCTTCGGCAGGGTTTCATCGTGGAATTCACGCGCCTTGTCCGGGTCCAGTCCGAGGTTGAACTGGTCGTCCCAGCGGAATTCGAAGCGCGCCTTGGAGAGCGCGTTGTCCCGCACCTGAGCACCCGGATGACCCTTCGCCAGATCGGCGGCGTGCGCGGCGAGCTTGTACGTGATGATCCCGGTCTTCACGTCGTCCTTGTTCGGCAGCCCCAAGTGTTCCTTCGGCGTGACGTAGCAAAGCATGGCTGTGCCGAACCAGCCGATCATCGCGGCGCCGATGCCCGACGTGATGTGGTCGTATCCCGGCGCGATATCCGTGGTGAGCGGTCCAAGCGTGTAGAACGGCGCTTCGTCGCACCAGTCCAGTTGCAGGTCCATGTTCTCTTTGATGAGCTGCATGGGCACATGGCCCGGACCTTCGATCATCACCTGCACGTCATGCTTCCACGCGATCTGCGTCAACTCGCCGAGCGTCTTCAGTTCGCCGAGCTGGGCTTCGTCGTTGGCATCGTAGATCGAGCCGGGACGCAGGCCGTCGCCCAGCGAGAAGCTCACGTCATAGGCCTTCATGATTTCGCAGATATCTTCGAAGTGCTCATACAGGAAGCTTTCCTTGTGATGAGCCAGACACCATTTCGCCATGATCGACCCGCCGCGCGACACAATGCCCGTCATGCGGTTCGCCGTCATCGGCACGTAACGCAGCAGCACGCCGGCGTGGATCGTGAAGTAATCGACGCCTTGCTCGGCCTGTTCGATCAGCGTGTCGCGGAAGATTTCCCAAGTCAGGTCTTCGGCCTTGCCGTTGACCTTTTCGAGCGCCTGATAAATCGGCACCGTGCCGATGGGAACCGGGCTATTACGGATGATCCACTCACGCGTTTCGTGAATATGCTTGCCGGTCGAGAGATCCATGACCGTGTCGCCGCCCCAGCGGATGGCCCAGGTCATCTTGTCGACTTCTTCGCCAATTGATGACGTCACCGCCGAATTGCCGATGTTCGCGTTGATCTTCACCAGGAAATTGCGGCCGATGATCATCGGCTCGCTTTCCGGGTGGTTGATGTTCGCCGGGATGATCGCGCGGCCGCGGGCGACTTCTTCGCGCACGAACTCGGCCGTGATCTCCTTGGGCGCGTTTGCACCGAAAGCCTGGGCGCCGAACGCCTGGCCCGGATGCTGGCGGCCCATCATCGTGGCGAGCTTTTCGCCGTTCGGGCCGCTCGTACGCAGCGATTCCAGGTATTCAGCACGGCGCTGGTTCTCGCGGATCGCGATGTATTCCATCTCCGGCGTGATGATGCCTTGGCGCGCGTAGTGCATCTGCGAGACGTTCTTGCCCGCCACGGCGCGGCGCGGCGTCCGATGCAAACCCTTGAAACGCAGGTCGGCGGTGGCGGTATCGGCAGCGCGCTCGCGGCCGAAGTTGCTTGAAAGGCCACCGAGCGATTCTGTATCGCCGCGTTCTTCGATCCAGCCCTGGCGGACGGCCGGCAGACCCGAGCGGATATCGATCTGGGCTTCCGGGTCCGAATACGGGCCGGAGCAATCGTAGACATAGACCGGCGGGTTTTTTTCGCTGCCGAAACTTTCGTTGGTATCGGATTGCGTGATTTCCCGCATCGGCACGCGGATGTCCGGGCGTGAGCCCGTCACGTAGATCTTGCGCGAATTGGGCAGCGGCGCGATGGCGGCAGCGTCGACGACAGCGTCGTCGGACAGGAATTTCGGGTTGGCGTTCATGCGGCTCTCCTGTGTCGACCGGTGTTAGCTTTTTAGCGCTTACTCCGGTCCCATGCAGATGGTTGCTGTGGGGACGGGTATTTCCCAGCCGGCCGGCGAAAAAACACCAGGCGCACGAAATTGCACCAAACGGCACGAGATCGGCTGAGTCAAACGCTAGCGACGGGAGACCGGAGAAAAGCAGAGAAGGAGGCGGGCGGATTTGGCGGCGATGCGCGAGAAAGAAAGAAGACCCCAGCGCGGCAAAATCCGAACGCTTCCCTGCGCTGGCATTATCCAGATCAGGTTCAAAGGGTATTTCTCACCCGCGACACACGGACAATCCGGTTACGAATTGCGATGTGCAGCGCAGGACCCCCGCGTTAGCAGCCGCAACAATACACCTCGCCGTAGCGTGTTGGCAACCATCTGTAACACTCACGCGTGCGTCTGCATTGCTTACTGCATAATGTCGACCACCGTGTTTTCCCGGATACCGTCCGACATTTTTCATCCGAAACGGTCCGGCAAACTCGCGGCGGCTCCTGCCGGCTTTTAAGCCGTTATCGAGCTTCGGCACGTTTGTGCCCGACCCCTTTTTCTGCTTCCGACATGTTGTCCTGCCTTGCCCGTTTTGCCGCGACGCTTAAGCGGCATGCGCGCCGTTCCTCGCTTCCCCTGGTTTCGGGTAAAGCGAAACCGGCGGTTGTAAGCCTGCCTGTTTGGCCGGCTGATGTTGCAATCCTCTTCGTCGCGGAGTAACGGATGTCTACACCGTTGCCGCCTCCGCGATCATCTGCTCCCGATTCTTCAGCTTCGCAGTTTGTGCCGCCGGCACACCCTCCGCAGTCGCCGTCCTCGGCCGATGTGCTGCCGTTTCCGCACGCAGCAGCCGACGCGCCATCGCCATCGCCATCGTCATCGGCAGACGTTCTGCCCGGTGTGACAAGCGCGCCGCCCTCGGCCGACACCCCTTCGCGTCGTCCGTTCAATCTTCCCGGTCATTTCCCGTTCCGCCTTCCCGCGACGCGCAGCGGCCGCGTGACGCTCGCCCTTTGCGTGGTGTACCTCGTATGGGGTTCGACCTACATGGCGGTGCATCTGTCGCTGGAATCGTTCCCGCCGCTGATGCTGTCCGGGTTGCGCAACCTGTTTGCCGGCATCGGTTTGTTCATCTTTGCTGCGCGCCGTGATCCGGTCTGGCCAACTTTCGCCGAAGTGCGAAACGCTGCGGCGGTCGGAACGTTGCTGGTGGGTTTGTCGAGTGGGATGCTCGCGTTCGGTATGCGCACGGTCGAGACAGGCACGGCTGCCGTCATGGTGGCGACCGTACCGTTGTTCGCCACGGTCATCGCCGCCATTGCAGGCCGCAAAGTAGCGAAAGGTGAGTGGGTCGCCGTCGGGCTTGGGCTGGTCGGGATTGCGCTGCTGAATCACGGCGATCCGTCGTCGGGTTCAACCGCCGGCAGTCTTGCGATCCTGTGCGGCGCGGTTTTCTGGGCAGGCGGCTCGTTTCTCGCGGGGCGTCTGAAGCTTCCGTCCGACCTGCTGGTATCGACGGCACTGCAGATCAGCCTCGGCGGCGCGATGGCGACGATTGTTGCGTGGGTGTCGGGCGAACGTATCGTGAGCATGGGGTTCACGCCGTTCTTGGCTTACCTCTATCTGATGCTCGTCGGCTCGATGGCCGCGTATGTCGCGTATGCGTACCTGATTCGCCACACGAGTCCGATTATCGCGAGCAGTTGCATGTACGTGAATCCCGTGGTGGCCGTGGTGATAGGCGCGGTGTTTCTCGGCGAGGTGATCACGAAGTGGACCGTGATGGCGACCCTCATCATCCTGGCAAGCGTGGGCTTGTCGTTCTGGTTCGATTACAAGCGGCGCGGGTTGGTTTGACGGCGGCTTGACGACTGGCAGTTCAAAAGCGGCGGACCGTTCGGAGAATTCCGGAGAAACGGTTCGCCGTTTTTTTATGAGTTGAGCGGATCGTAGGGAAAGGACAAACCTCAGACCTGGCTCTCGTTCGAGCCGATCGAACCATGATTATCCGCGCCGCCAAAGGCGCACGCCACGTCCGCTGCAGTCGTATGGTCTGGCGGTCAATCAAACGCGAGAAAACAGAAATCGACATCAATTTACTCGGCGAAGCGTCAACCTTGTGTCACCGCAGAGCCTTTACAGCATTGACCTTAAGCCGTTTCATTGCCCAACTTCATCCGAGAAAAAGCACAAA
>Ga0302226_10001450_pt1 | contig 17790 bp, 14 predicted proteins | sample II_Palsa_E3_3_FD_193524 | JGI IMG/M metagenome (GOLD analysis project Ga0302226, IMG submission 193524) | Peat permafrost microbial communities from Stordalen Mire near Abisko, Sweden - II_Palsa_E3_3 | ecosystem: Environmental > Terrestrial > Soil > Palsa > Peat permafrost | place: Sweden...
AGGCGTGCAAGGCGCTGCGTGAGGAAGGCTACAAGGTCATTCTCGTCAACAGCAATCCGGCGACGATCATGACCGACCCGAACACGGCCGACGTGACTTACATCGAGCCGATCACGTGGGAAGTGGTGGAGCGCATCATCGCCAAGGAGCGCCCGGATGCGATCCTGCCGACGATGGGTGGCCAGACAGCATTGAACTGCGCGCTGGATCTCCACGCGCACGGCGTGCTGGACAAGTACAAGGTCGAGCTGATCGGCGCGTCGCCGGAAGCCATCGACAAGGCGGAAGACCGTCAGAAGTTCAAGGACGCGATGACCAAGATCGGTCTCGGTTCGGCGAAGTCGGGCACTGCGCATTCGATGGAAGAAGCGCTGCAGGTGCAGGCGCAGATCGCAGTGGAAACCGGCAGCGGCGGTTATCCGGTGGTGATCCGTCCGTCGTTCACGCTGGGCGGTTCGGGCGGCGGCATTGCGTACAACCGCGACGAATTCGAAGAGATTTGCAAGCGCGGTCTGGACCTGTCGCCCACGCGCGAACTGCTGATCGAAGAATCGTTGCTCGGCTGGAAAGAGTACGAGATGGAAGTGGTCCGCGACAAGGCGGACAACTGCATCATCGTCTGCTCGATCGAAAACCTGGACCCGATGGGTATTCATACCGGCGACTCGATCACCGTCGCGCCGGCGCAGACGCTCACTGACAAGGAATATCAGATCCTGCGTAACGCATCGCTCGCGGTGCTGCGCGAAATCGGTGTGGACACGGGCGGCTCGAACGTGCAGTTCTCGATCAATCCGAAAGACGGCCGGATGATCGTGATTGAAATGAACCCGCGTGTGTCGCGTTCGTCAGCCTTGGCTTCGAAGGCGACCGGTTTCCCGATCGCCAAGGTCGCGGCGAAGCTCGCCTGCGGCTACACGCTGGATGAACTAAAGAACGAAATCACCGGCGGCCAGACCCCGGCTTCGTTCGAACCGACGATCGACTACGTCGTCACCAAGATTCCGCGTTTCGCGTTCGAAAAATTCCGCGAAGCCGATTCGCGTCTGACCACGCAGATGAAGTCGGTGGGCGAAGTGATGGCGATTGGCCGCACCTTCCAGGAGTCGTTCCAGAAGGCGCTGCGCGGTCTCGAAGTCGGTGTGGATGGTCTCGATGAAAAGACCACCAGCCGCGATGAGGTCATCCGCGAGATCGGTGAAGCCGGTCCGGATCGGATCTGGTATGTGGGCGACGCTTTCCGTATCGGCATGAGCGCCGCGGAAATCTTCGAAGAGACTTCGATCGACCCGTGGTTCCTCGCGCAGATCGAACAGATCGTGCTGAAGGAAAAGGCGCTGGGCGGCCGCACGCTCGCGAGCCTGTCGAAGGAAGAGCTGAAGTATCTGAAGCAAAGCGGTTTCTCGGACCGGCGTCTCGCCAAGCTGCTCGGCGCGAAGCCGGAGGCAGTGCGTCAACGCCGTATCGAGCTGAACGTGCGTCCGGTCTACAAGCGCGTCGACACCTGCGCGGCGGAGTTCGCCACCAAGACCGCCTACATGTACTCGACCTACGAGGACGAGTGCGAAGCGAACCCGACCAACAACAAGAAGATCATGGTGCTGGGCGGCGGCCCGAACCGGATCGGCCAGGGTATCGAGTTCGACTACTGCTGCGTGCACGCCGCGCTCGCGATGCGTGAAGACGGCTACGAAACGATCATGGTCAACTGCAACCCTGAGACCGTTTCGACCGATTACGACACGTCCGATCGGCTGTACTTCGAATCGCTGACGCTGGAAGACGTGCTGGAAATCGTCGACAAGGAAAAGCCGCTCGGCGTGATCGTGCAATACGGTGGTCAAACGCCGCTCAAGCTCGCGCTCGATCTCGAAGCGAACGGTGTGCCGATTATCGGCACCTCGCCGGACATGATCGACGCGGCCGAAGACCGCGAGCGTTTCCAGAAGTTGCTGCAGGAGCTCGGCCTGCGCCAGCCGCCGAATCGTACCGCCCGCGCCGAAGATGAAGCGCTGAAGCTGGCTGATGAAATCGGCTACCCGCTCGTCGTGCGTCCGTCGTATGTGCTGGGTGGTCGCGCCATGGAAATCGTCCACGAGCCGCGCGATCTCGAGCGCTATATGCGCGAGGCGGTGAAGGTGTCGCACGATTCGCCGGTGCTGCTCGACCGCTTCCTCAACGACGCAATCGAATGCGACGTGGATTGCATCTCCGATGGCGAAGCCGTGTTTATCGGCGGCGTGATGGAGCACATTGAACAGGCGGGCGTGCACTCGGGCGACTCGGCTTGCTCGCTGCCGCCGTACTCGCTCTCGAAGGCAACCATTGCTGAACTGAAGCGTCAAACCGGAGCAATGGCGAGAGCGCTGAACGTGATCGGCCTGATGAACGTGCAGTTCGCAATCCAGCAAGTGCCTTCCAGCACAAATGCGGCGGACGGTTCGAAAGAGGACGTGATCTACGTGCTCGAAGTGAACCCGCGTGCTTCACGTACGGTGCCGTATGTGTCGAAGGCGACCAGCCTGCCGCTCGCGAAGATCGCGGCGCGTGCGATGGTCGGCCAGACGCTGGCCCAGCAGGGCGTGACGAAGGAAATCGACCCGCCGTACTTCAGCGTGAAGGAAGCGGTGTTCCCGTTCGTCAAGTTCCCGACCGTCGATCCGGTGCTCGGACCGGAAATGCGGTCGACGGGCGAAGTGATGGGCGTGGGCCAGACCTTCGGCGAAGCGCTGTTCAAGTCGCAACTGGCCGCGGGTTCGCGTTTGCCGGAGTCGGGCACGGTGCTGCTGACCGTGATGGACGCCGACAAGCCGAAGGCCGTCGAAGTAGCGCGCATGCTGCACGAACTCGGCTATCCGATTGTCGCGACCAAGGGTACGGCGGCCGCGATCGAAGCGGCTGGCGTGCCGGTGAAGGTCGTCAACAAGGTGAAAGACGGCCGTCCGCACATCGTGGATATGATCAAGAACGCCGAGATCGCGCTGGTCTTCACGACCGTCGACGAAACCCGCGCTGCGATCGCCGATTCGCGGTCAATCCGCATGAGCGCCCAGGCGAACAAGGTCACGTACTACACGACGATGTCGGGTGCGCGCGCCGCGGTCGAAGGTTTGCGGTATTTGAAGGACCTGGAAGTCTATGATTTACAAGGGCTCCATGCTCGCCTAAACTAAGGCTTCGAATACCTGTCCAAGATGTAAGTGCCGCGGTTAAGCGGCGTCCCCCAAGGTACCGGCACGGGCTTTGCCCGGGCTCAGGTACCAGCGGGGATGCACTTAACCGCGGTGATTTTTTTTACGGCCGTTTTTTGCCACTAGAGCTGTTTATGAGCACTATTCCACTGACGACGCGTGGCGCCAAGAAGCTGCGCGATGAACTACAGCACCTGAAATCAGTTGAACGTCCGGCGGTCGTCAACTCGATCTCAGAAGCGCGAGCCCAGGGCGATCTCTCGGAAAACGCCGAATACGACGCCGCGAAAGAAAAGCAGGGCTTTATCGAGGGCCGCATTGCGGAAATCGAATCGAAGCTGGCCGGCGCACAGATCATCGACCCCGGTGCGGTAGACGCGGACGGCCGCATTGTGTTTGGCGCGACCGTGGAGCTGGAAGACCTCAAATCGGGCGCTGCGGTCAAGTATCAGATCGTCGGCGACGACGAAGCGGACCTCGAACACGGCCTGATCTCGATCAGCTCGCCGATCGCGCGTGCCTTGATCGGCAAGGCCGAAGGCGACGTGGCGTCGGTGCAGGCGCCCGGCGGCGTACGCGAGTACGAAATCATCGCCGTCAGCTACGTCTGAAGGGCGCTCAGGTGTCTACCCAGCTGTCCCCCGTGCCGCATAGGGTGTTCCGGCTGCTGACCGTGATCTGGGTCGGCAGTCTGCTCACCATCGGCTATGCGGTGGCGCCCGTGCTGTTTACTTCGCTTGACCGGACCTCGGCGGGCGCGGTCGCGGCGCAGCTGTTTCGTATCGAAGGCCTGCTTGGCGTGGTGTGCGGCGTCCTGTTGCTTGGGCTCGCCAATGTGCTGATCCGCCGCGGTAACGACGCTTATCGCCGTTTGCGCTGGCTGATCGCCGGGATGGTGGTGTGCGTGCTGCTCGGTTACTTCGCGCTGCAGCCGTTCATGAATGCAATCCGCATGGCTGCGCTGGAGGCAGGCACGGATGTCGCCCATTCGCCGGATGTGGCGCGCTTTGGCGTGCTGCACGGCGTGTCGAGCCTGTTTTATCTGATCGAGAGCTTGCTCGCGGTGGCACTGGTATGGAAGCTGCCCACGAATGCCACGGCTGGGCTGGCCGGGCAAGAAGCCAGTCGCGCAGCGGGTAAGAGCGTTGCCGGTTAATACCGCCGGTTAGCACGGTCAATCAATAGTCGATCAACGTAACGCACAACGCCGCGGGCAGGGCGCCCGCAGCCTCTTCAGCTTTTACGCAGAGATTACTTGACCGACTGGTGCGGACGCTTGGCGCTGGTCTGACGTTTCTTGGCGCGCTTGACATTGCCGCCTTGCGTGACGCGTTCGTTACCGCGCACCACGACCTTCTTGGGCTTCGGCTTGCGCATCGGGATTTCAGACGGTTTGACCACCGTCACGACGCGCGGGGCGCGCCCTTTACCGGGCTTGGCATCCTCGGCCGCCGCTTGACGGGCGCTCGGCAGTTCGCCGCGACGCACGCTCGGCAACGCGCCACGTTTAGCGCGGGTGGCTGCGGGTTTGGCCGCTGCTTCCGGCTTCCAGATCACCAGCAGCTTGCCGATGTGCTGAATCGGCGCCGCATTCAGCGTGTCGCAGATCTGCTCGTAGACCGCAAGCCGTTCTTCGCGTTCGTCGCCGAACACGCGGATCTTGATCAGTTGATGGGCGCCCAGGTGGACCTTGATTTCGGCCAGCACGGCGTCAGTCAAGCCCTCGGCGCCGACGAGCACGACCGGTTTGAGCGCATGAGCCTGGGAGCGCAACTCGGCGCGTTGATCGGAAGAGACTTTGAGGGCTGGCATGGAAAGTGGAAGACTCGACTAAAATGGCGGCGCCTGCATTTCCGATCGCTTCGGTCGATCGCGCAGGGCGGCGCGTCAGAACAACAGAGAACGCGGTTGATAGCCCCCGGGGTGAGACCCATGGAGCGGCAGCCGCGCGAATAAAACGCGTATTATCCGCTAAAAGCGCGGCATCACGCAGCAAGAGTTCAACGGTTAATGGCAAAAAACAAATTCAACACCTCGTGGCTGCACGATCACATCAACGATCCGTACGTGAAACTGGCGCAGCGGGAGGGTTACCGTGCCCGCGCAGCCTACAAACTGAAGGAAATCGACGAACAGGACAAGCTGATCCGCCCCGGCCAGGTCATTGTCGATCTCGGCTCGGTGCCCGGTAGCTGGAGCCAGTACGTCCGTAACAAGCTGGCGCAGGGCGCGAAGCGCGATGCGACGCGCGAAGGGGGGATCGACGGCACGATCATCGCCCTGGATATGCTGCCCATGGAGCCGATTTCCGACGTCACCTTCATCCAGGGCGACTTTCGCGAGAACTCCGTTCTGCACCAACTGGAAGAATTAGTTGGGGAGCGTCAAGTCGATCTTGTAATTTCGGATATGGCGCCCAACCTGTCGGGAGTGGCACTGGCGGACGCCGCGCGGATCGAACATGTATGCGATCTCGCGCTGGAATTCTCCCAGAATCACCTGAAGCCGGATGGTGCCCTTTTAGTCAAATGCTTTCACGGCAGCGGTTACAGCCAGATTGTCGAGAAGTTCAAGCAGCAGTTTAAGACGGTGGCCGCGCGGAAGCCGAAAGCGTCTCGCGACAAATCGTCCGAAACTTTTATTTTGGGTAAGCATCTGAAACGGCCCGGTTAATTGGGCACCCCGCACGCGTTCTGCGACGTTTTTGAGTCCCGGATTTGCCGGAAAAGCGGCACTGGAACAGCGTTTTGCGCTATTTATGTGGTAGCGAAACGTTATGGCAGGGGTCTGCGGACTGGATTAGAATGCTTTAGTGGTGCCGCAAGGCAAATGTAGGCGCCCGTCTATGAGTGAAGGAGTGGTGCTTTGAACAACAATATGTTTTCGAAGGCAGCAGTGTGGCTGGTTATCGCACTGGTGCTGTTTACGGTGTTCAAGCAGTTCGATAAGCCCCGGGTCCAGGAAGGCGTGTCCTATTCGCAGTTCATGGATGACGCAAAGAACGGCAAGGTCAAGAACGTCATCGTTCAGGGGCGTAACCTCACGGTCACTCCAGCAGACGGCCAGAAGTACCAGATCGTGTCGCCCGGCGACATCTGGATGGTCGGCGACCTGATGAAGTATGGCGTTCAGGTAAGCGGCAAGGCCGATGACGAACCGAACGCGCTTGTGTCCGCGCTGTACTACCTCGGACCGACAATCCTGATTATCGGGTTCTGGTTCTACATGATGAGACAGATGCAGGGGGGCGGGAAAGGTGGTGCGTTCTCGTTCGGCAAGTCCCGTGCACGTCTGATCGATGAGAACAACAACGCAATCAATTTCACTGACGTCGCCGGTTGCGACGAAGCCAAGGAAGAAGTCTCCGAACTGGTCGACTTCCTGCGCGATCCACAAAAATTCCAGAAGCTAGGCGGGCGGATACCACGCGGCGTGCTGCTGGTCGGGCCGCCGGGAACCGGGAAGACGCTGCTGGCACGCGCGATTGCCGGCGAAGCCAAAGTGCCGTTCTTCAGCATTTCGGGTTCGGACTTCGTGGAAATGTTCGTCGGTGTCGGCGCGGCTCGTGTGCGCGACATGTTCGAACAGGCCAAGAAGCATGCGCCGTGTATCGTGTTCATCGACGAAATCGACGCGGTCGGCCGTCATCGCGGCGCCGGCATGGGCGGTGGTAACGACGAGCGCGAACAGACGCTGAACCAGATGCTGGTGGAAATGGACGGCTTCGAAGCGAACTCGGGCGTGATCGTGATCGCTGCCACGAACCGTTCGGACGTGCTGGACAAGGCGTTGCTGCGTCCGGGCCGTTTCGACCGTCAGGTGTACGTCGGTCTGCCGGATATCCGCGGTCGTGAGCACATCATGAAGGTCCACCTGCGCAAGGTGCCGATCTCGAACGACGTCGACGCAGCGGTTATCGCACGCGGCACGCCGGGTTTCTCGGGTGCTGATCTCGCGAACCTCGTGAACGAAGCCGCGCTGTTCGCAGCTCGCCGCGGCAAACGCATTGTCGAGATGATCGATTTCGAAGATGCGAAGGACAAGATCTTCATGGGTCCGGAGCGCAAGTCAGCCGTGATCCGCGAAGAATCGAAGCGCGCTACGGCGTACCACGAGTCGGGTCATGCGGTGATCGCCAAGCTGTTGCCGAAGGCTGATCCGGTGCACAAGGTCACCATCATCCCGCGCGGTCGCGCGCTGGGTGTGACGTGGCAGTTGCCGGAGCACGACAACGAAACGTATTCGAAGGACTACCTGCTGGATCGTCTGGCTATTCTGTTCGGTGGCCGGGTGGCGGAAGAGCTGTTCCTGAACCTGATCAGCACAGGCGCCTCGGACGACTTCAACAAGGCAACGGCTACGGCCCGCGCCATGGTGGCCCGCTTCGGCATGACCGATGCGCTCGGACCGATGGTCTACGTCGACGACGAGAACGACGCTACCCCGTTTGGCCGCGGTTTCACGCGGACCATTTCGGAAGCGACGCAGCAGAAGGTCGACGCGGAAATCCGCCGCGTGCTGGACGAGCAGTACAACCTCTCGAAGCGCCTGCTGGAAGAGAACCGCGACAAGGTCGAAGCGATGACCTCGGCCCTGATGGAGTGGGAAACGATCGACGCCGATCAGATCAACGACATCATGGCAGGCCGTCCGCCGCGCGCTCCGAAGACCTCGTCGCCGTCGGCAACCGACGCTTCGTCGGGTGGCAGTACGGGTAGTGAGGTTAAGCCGGGCAGCGCGACTGCACCGGCCTGATCGAAGCCACGTTCAAATCGCGGGCCGGTGTGATTTCACACCGGCCCGTTTTGCATTCGTCTTTATTCACCCACTCGATTCGCCCAATTGCCCGTTGCATGGTCCGTCACGTGTCGAACACCGCAATACCGTATCTCCCCGAACCTGAGCCGTTGCAATGCGGCCGCTTTACGTTGAGCTTCGAGCGGCCATTGGTGATGGGCATTCTGAACGTCACACCCGACTCGTTCTCCGATGGCGGCAAGTTCGAAATGCGCGGCGATGCTCTGCGTCAGGCGGAGCGGATGATGCTCGAAGGCGCGGATCTGATCGATATCGGCGGCGAATCGACCCGCCCCGGTGCACCACCGGTGCCGCTCGACGAAGAACTCGAGCGGGTGATGCCGCTCATCGAACAGTTGTACGGCGCCCAGGTACCGCTATCGGTCGATACCTACAAGCCCGAAGTGATGCGTCACGCGCTGGCCGCTGGCGCGGACCTGATCAACGACATCTGGGGCTTCCGGATGCCCGGCGCCATCGACGCGGTGCGCGACAGTCGATGCGGGCTCTGCGTCATGCATATGCTGGGCGAGCCGCAGACCATGCAGGTGTGCGAACCGGCCTATCAGGATGTCGTCAGCGAGGTGCGGGCGTTTCTGGAGGAGCGGCTCGCCGCGATGATGCAGGCCGGTATCGCAAAACGGCGTATCTGCGTCGACCCAGGATTCGGTTTCGGCAAGGCGGTGATCGAACACAACTATGCCTTGCTGGCCCACTTGCCGGACACGGCGCCGCGCGGCGAGCCGCGGTTTGCCGCTCCAGTGCCCATTCTGGCCGGTATGTCGCGCAAGTCGATGCTGGGCGCGGTCACCGGCCGGGCGGCGCCGGAGCGCGTGGCAGCAAGTGTCGCCGCAGCGGTCTGTGCAGCCGAGCGCGGGGCTGCGATACTGCGCGTGCACGATGTCGCAGAAACAGTCGATGGATTAAAAGTTTGGGCAGCCATGCGCGACGCAACGCGTCGCAGCTGACCCTTCGAAGAAAGAGGAAAATATAACGATGGCACGTCGCTTTTTCGGTACCGATGGCATTCGGGGCAAGGTCGGCGAGGCACCGATCACGCCGGACTTCGTATTGCGGCTCGGTTACGCCGCCGGCAAGGTGCTGGCCGGTGGGGACCGCTGGGTCGGCAGCGGTCAGCGTCCGACCGTTCTGATCGGCAAGGACACGCGCGTTTCGGGCTACATGCTCGAAGCTGCACTCGAGTCGGGATTTTCCGCCGCTGGCGTCGACGTCATGCTGGCCGGCCCGATGCCGACGCCGGGTATCGCCTATCTCACGCGCGCGCTGCGGCTCGCGGCGGGGGTGGTGATCAGCGCGTCGCACAACCCGTACTACGACAACGGCATCAAGTTCTTCTCCGCCCACGGCGACAAGCTGCCCGACGAAGTCGAACTGAAGATCGAAGAACAACTGGACCAGCCACTCGCTTGCGCCGCCTCGGAGCAACTGGGCAAGGCGCGCCGCCTCGACGACGCGGCCGGCCGCTACATCGAGTTCTGCAAAAGTACGTTCCCGGCAGCGTTCGACCTGCGCGGCATGAAGCTGGTGGTCGATTGCGCACACGGGGCTGCGTATGACATCGCGCCGCATGTGTTCCACGAACTTGGGGCCGACGTGATCCCGATCGGCGTGGCGCCGAACGGCTTCAACATCAACGACGGCGTTGGCGCGACCGCCCCGGACGCGTTGGTGCGCGCGGTGCGGGCGAACCACGCCGATCTCGGCATCGCACTCGACGGCGATGCCGACCGTCTGCAAGTCGTCGACTCAGCCGGCCGCCTCTATAACGGCGACGAGCTGCTGTATGTGCTGGTCAAAGACCGCATCGAGACGGACGGCAAGGTGGAAGGCGCTGTGGGCACCCTGATGACCAATATGGCGGTCGAAGTGGCGTTGCAGCACGCAGGCGTGAAGTTCGTGCGGGCGGCCGTGGGCGACCGCTATGTGCTCGAGCAATTGCGCGAGCACGGCTGGCAACTGGGCGCCGAAGGCTCGGGACACATCCTTTCGCTCGATCGCCATTCGACCGGGGACGGAATCGTGTCGTCGCTGCTGGTGCTGGCCGCCATGAAGCGCAGTGGCAAGACGCTCGCGCAACTGCTTGAAGGCGTGACGCTGTTCCCGCAGAAGCTGATTAACGTGCGGATGCAACCGGGCGCCGACTGGAAGGCGAGCGATGAGATCCGCCGTGCGATCAGTGCAGCCGAAGCGTCATTGGACGGGCATGGCCGCGTGTTGATTCGCGCGTCCGGCACCGAGCCGGTCCTGCGCGTGATGGTCGAGGCCCAGCGCGTGAACGACGCGGTCCAGCACGCCGAGACGATTGCCAGCGCGGTCAAACAGGCAACCGCCTGATCGATCGTCGAGCTGATGAATACCGCCGGGCAGGGAAGTGACCTGCGCCGGCGTCTGGCGCTGCCGTCCTTACTCGCGCCTTCCACTTTATTCTCCACCCTTCCAGAACCCCTTCATCCGCACGCAAACGTTGCCGCGGCGTGTTTTTCGCCTAATCTCTACACACATGGCGAAAACGTCGTCCAAACAGCTTTCATCTTCCTGATTTTACTTTCATTTTAGTAACCTGATTGTCACGTGCCATTCACGGTCCGTCACGTTACTGTCACAAAGAGCCCCTATTCTTCGCGGTGTCCTGTAATCCGCTCACACCCTGGAGATCACATGAAATTGATGCAAACCGCGTTCGCTGGCCTGGCTGGCGCGCTCTTCGCGATCGCTGCGCAAGCCGCCGACATCACTGGCGCGGGCAGCACCTTTGCAGCACCCATCTATACGAAGTGGGCTGATGCGTATCAAAAGTCGGGCGGCGGTAAGGTCAACTATCAAGGTATCGGTTCGTCGGGCGGCATCAAGCAGATCATCGCCAAGACGGTCGATTTCGCAGGTTCGGACGCGCCGCTGAAGGACGACGAGTTGGCCAAGGACGGCCTGTTCCAGTTCCCGACGGTGGTCGGCGGCGTGGTGCCGGTGGTGAACCTGCCGGGCGTGACGCCGGGCCAACTGACGCTGTCGGGCGAAGTGCTCGGCGACATCTACCTGGGCAAGATCAAGAAGTGGAACGATCCGGCGATCGCCGCATTGAACCCGAAGGCAAAGCTGCCGGATACGGACATCGCGGTGGTTCGCCGTGCTGACGGTTCGGGCACCAGCTTCATCTGGACTAACTACCTGTCGAAGGTCAACGCAGACTGGAAGTCGAAGGTCGGTGAAGGCGCAACGGTCAGCTGGCCGACGGGCACGGGCGGTAAGGGCAACGACGGCGTCGCAGCCTTCGTGCAACGTCTGCCGGGCGCAATCGGCTACGTCGAATGGGCGTACGCGAAGCAAAACAAGATGGTCTACGTCGACCTGAAGAACTCGGCAGGCAACGTGGTTGAGCCGAAGACCGAAACGTTCAAGGCAGCGGCCGCTGGCGCGGACTGGTCGAAGTCGTTCTATCAGATCCTGACGAACGAGCCGGGCAAGGACGCATGGCCGGTCGTCGGCGCTACGTTCGTGCTGCTGCACACGACGCAAGACAAGGCACCGCAGGGCGCCGAAACGCTGAAGTTCTTCGACTGGGCGTTCAAGAACGGTACGCAAGCCGCTGACAGCCTTGACTACATCTCGCTGCCGGAATCGGTCGTGACGGAAATCAAGTCGCAGTGGAAAGACAAGGTGAAGGACGCATCGGGCAAGTCAGTCGCCGAGTAAGCGTCAAACACGTAGCAACAAGCCGCCCAGCCTCATGTGAGGCTGGGCGGCTGTAGTACTGGTTGCGTGGCGTCGTGCCATGCAGCATATGGTCACAGGTGCATAGGTTCCCATGTCCGACATCCCCCTCGTGTCGAGCACGTCCGGCAGCGCGTCGCAGCAGAAAGCGCCCAGTCGCGCCGGCGACGTTATTTTCGGCGGTCTCGCGCGCCTCGCCGCGATCATCACGCTCCTGCTGCTCGGCGGCATCATCCTTTCGCTGGTCATCGCCTCATGGCCGTCGATCAAGGAGTTCGGTCTGAGCTTCTTGTGGACCGCCGACTGGGATCCACCCAGCAAGAAATTCGGCGCGCTGGTGCCGATCTACGGCACGATCGCAACGTCGATCATTGCTCTCGTTATTGCGGTGCCGGTCAGCTTCGGCATCGCGCTGTTCCTCACTGAGCTGGCGCCCGCGTGGCTGCGCCGGCCGCTCGGCATTGCCATCGAACTGCTCGCAGCGATCCCTTCGATCGTCTACGGCATGTGGGGCTTGCTGGTGTTCGCCCCGATCTTCGCCGCCTGGTTTGAAAAGCCGCTGGGCGCCGTGCTTGGAGGCGTGCCGTTCATTGGCGCGTTCTTCCAGGGCCCGCCCATCGGTATCGGCATTCTGTGCGCGGGCGTGATTCTCGCGATCATGATCATTCCGTACATCGCCTCGGTGATGCGCGATGTGTTTGAAGTCACGCCGGTCCTGCTGAAGGAATCGGCGTACGGCATCGGCTGCACGACCTGGGAAGTGATGTGGAGGATCGTGTTGCCGTTCACCAAGAGCGGTGTGATCGGTGGCGTGATGCTCGGCCTTGGCCGCGCGCTTGGTGAAACGATGGCCGTCACGTTCGTGATCGGCAACACCAACCTGCTCGACAACGTCTCGCTGTTCTCGCCGGGCAACAGCATTACCTCGGCGCTCGCCAATGAATTCGCGGAAGCGGACCCGGGCCTGCATACGTCGGCGCTGATGGAACTGGGCCTGATCCTGTTTGTGATTACCTTCGTCGTCCTTGCGATCTCGAAGATCATGCTGCTTCGCCTCGAGAAAGCGGAGGGTGCAAAATGAGCCAGTCCTCCATGAATATGCCGGGTTCGACGGATCCCGCCGCGCTCGAGACGATGCGCGTCAAGCTGCAGGGTCGCCGCCGCGTCAAGAACGCGATTGCGCTCACGCTCTCGCTGGCCGCTATGGCCTTCGGTCTCGTCTGGCTCGTCTGGATTCTCTATACGACGTTACGTCTTGGCATTGGCGGCCTGTCGATCGAGCTGTTCACGCAGTCGACACCGCCGCCGAACACCGATGGCGGCGGTCTCGCCAATGCGATCGTCGGTAGTCTGATGCTGATTGGACTCGCAACGTTTGTCGGCACGCCGATCGGTATTCTGGCCGGCGTCTATCTGGCCGAATACGGTCAGAAGGGCTGGCTCGCCGCCGTGACGCGCTTCATCAACGACATCCTGTTGTCGGCGCCGTCGATCGTCGTGGGCCTGTTCGTCTACGCGCTGGTGGTAGCGAAGCTCGGTCACTTCAGCGGCTGGGCGGGGGTATTCGCGCTTGCCCTGCTGCAGATTCCGATTGTGATTCGGACAACTGAAAACATGTTGAAGCTGGTGCCGAACGCGCTGCGTGAAGCGGCCTTTGCGCTCGGCACGCCAAAATGGAAGATGGTGCTGTCGATTACGTTGAAGGCGTCGATTGCCGGCATCATCACCGGCGTGCTGCTCGGCGTCGCCCGGATTGCCGGTGAAACTGCGCCGTTGCTGTTCACCGCGATGTCGAACCAGTTCTTCTCGTGGAACATGAATCAGCCGGTCGCAAATCTGCCGGTCACGATCTATCAGTTTGCGATGAGCGCCTTCCCGCAGTGGCAATCGCTTGCCTGGGCCGGCGTCTTCCTGATCACGCTCGGGGTGCTCGGTCTGAACATCCTCGCGCGTACGATCTTTTCGAAAAAGTAAGGGCGGAGTAATCCGATGAACATGGCAGAAACTCAACTCAACCCGATTGCGCGTCCGACCGCGCCCGCCGGTTTCGACCCCGCCCAGGGCGCCAGTGCCCAAGCGTCGGCGCAGCCGAAGATCGAGGTCAACGATCTCAACTTCTTCTACGGCAAGTACCACGCGCTCAAGAACATCAATTTGCGGATTCCCGAAGGCAAGGTGACCGCGTTCATCGGCCCGTCGGGCTGCGGTAAGTCCACGCTGCTGCGCACCTTCAACAAGATGTACGCGCTCTATCCGGAGCAGCGTGCGGAAGGCGAAATCCTGATGGATGGCGAAAACCTGCTGACCACCAAGCGCGATATCTCGCTGCTGCGCGCACGGATCGGCATGGTGTTCCAGAAGCCGACGCCGTTCCCGATGTCGATCTACGACAACATCGCCTTCGGCGTGAAGATGTTCGAAACGCTGCCGCGCTCGGAAATGGACGACCGTGTCGAATGGGCGCTCACCAAGGCGGCGCTGTGGAATGAAGTGAAGGACAAGCTCGGTCAGAGCGGCTACGGCCTCTCGGGTGGCCAGCAGCAGCGTCTGTGCATTGCGCGCGGCATTGCGATTCGTCCGGAAGTGCTGCTGCTCGACGAGCCGTGCTCGGCACTCGACCCGATTTCGACGGGCCGCATCGAAGAACTGATTGCGGAGCTGAAGAGCGACTACACCGTGGTGATCGTCACCCACAACATGCAACAGGCGGCACGGTGTTCGGACTACACTGCCTATATGTACCTCGGCGAGCTGATCGAGTTCGGTGATACCGAAAAGATCTTCATCAAGCCGGTCCGCAAGGAAACCGAGGACTACATCACCGGCCGCTTTGGTTAACCCCGACGAGCACCATTAGGGAGTACGACATGTCCGATAAACACCTCTCCAGCCAGTTCGACGCCGATCTGAATCTCGTTTCGTCGAAGGTTCTCGAAATGGGCGGCCTCGTTGAGTCGCAGATCGTCAACGCGATGTACGCGCTCAACAATTTCGACCTGGACATGTGCGAGCAGGTTATCACCGCCGAAGAGCGTCTGAACAAGATGGAAGTCGATATCGACGAAGAGTGCAGCAATATCATCGCGCGCCGCCAGCCGGCCGCGCGTGACCTGCGCCTCCTGATCGCGATCTCGAAGACCATCACGAATCTCGAACGTGCCGGTGACGAAGCGGAAAAGATCGCCAAGCGCACCAAGCGTCTGATGGAAGACGGCGCCTCGCGCACCATCAATATCGCCGAGATCAAGCTGTCCGGCGAGATGGCGGTGACGATCCTGCGCCGTGCGCTCGATGCGTTCGCGCGCCTTGATACGGTGGCCGCCGCGCAGATCGTACGCGACGACAAGGCGATCGACGAAGAATTCCGCGCCTTCGTGCGCAAGCTGATTTCGTACATGACTGAAGATCCGCGTTCGATTTCCGTGGGCCTCGATTTTCTCTTCATCGCCAAGGCGATCGAGCGGATCGGCGACCACGCGAAGAACATCGCTGAATTCATCATCTATATCGTTAAGGGTACCGACGTGCGGCACAAGTCGCGCGACGCGCTCGAACGCGAAGCACTTAGTTAACCCCCGTATAAAGGTCAAGAGGTGCCGATGCCTAGCAGCATTCTCGTCATCGAAGATGAGCCCGCTATTTCCGAGCTGATTTCGGTCAATCTTCAACACGCGGGCCACTGCCCGATCCGCGCCTATAACGCGGAGCAAGCGCAGAACCTGATCAGCGACGTGCTGCCGGACCTCGTCCTGCTCGACTGGATGCTGCCGGGTAAATCGGGTATCGCGTTTGCGCGCGATCTGCGCAACAACGAGCGGACCAAGCACATTCCGATCATCATGCTGACCGCACGTGGCGATGAACAGGACAAGGTGCTCGGTCTCGAGATCGGCGCGGACGACTACGTCACCAAGCCGTTCTCGCCGAAGGAACTGATGGCGCGTATCAAGGCTGTGTTGCGTCGTCGTGCGCCGCAGTTGACCGAGGATGTGGTGGCGATCAACGGGTTGAAGCTCGATCCGGCCACGCATCGCGTCGCGGCGCATGCGGAAGGCAGCGAGATCAAGCTCGATCTCGGCCCGACGGAGTTCCGTCTGTTGCACTTCTTCATGACGCACCCCGAGCGCGTGCATAGTCGCACGCAACTGCTCGATCAGGTGTGGGGCGACCACGTGTTCGTCGAAGAGCGCACGGTGGACGTTCATATCAAGCGTCTGCGCGCCGCGCTTAAGCCGGCGGGCTGCGATGCTATGATTGAGACGGTACGGGGCAGTGGCTACCGGCTCGCGAAAAGCGCCTGATTACGCCGCACAGGCTTAGTCGCACTTCACGCCACTTGCACTAACGCGCCGCGAAATTGCTTCGCGGCGCGCATTGTCTTCTCTTCGATCGCTAGAACATGAACATCATCTGGGCGCGTTCCATCGTATCGATCGTGCTGCTTGCTGTTCTGTGCGCGTTGCTTGGCGTGTTCGCCAACGTCAAGGCGGCACTGATCTTCGCGGTCGTCGTGCTGCTCGCACAGAGCGCCTTTAGCACCTTCCATAAACAGCGCCTGTGGCGTCTGCTCGATGCGCCGGTTTACGGCGAAGTGCCGAGTGCGCCGGGTATCTGGGGCGAAATCTACTATCGGCTGCACAAGCTCGCGAAGCGCTGGCACGCCCAGGTGCGTCAGGTCGAGCAACAGCATTCGCGTTTCATCCAGGCCATTCAGGCCTCGCCGAACGGCGTGGCCATGCTCGACGATCACGATCAGATCGAGTGGTGCAATGCGATCTCTGAGGTGCATTTCGGTCTCGACGCGAAGCGCGACCTTCGTCAGCACATCACGCACCTCGTGCGTCAACCCGACTTCGTCCGCTACCTGAACTCGCATCACTACGAGCAGATGCTGATCATGCGCGGGATGGGCGAGAAGCGCCAGAACGTGCTGTCCGTGCAGGTGTTTCCGTACGGCGAGAACCGCAAGCTGGTGTTGTCGCAGGACATCACCGAGCTCGAACGTACCGATGCGATGCGGCGCGACTTCGTGGCCAACGTGTCGCACGAACTGAAGACGCCGCTGACCGTGTTGTCCGGGTTCCTCGAGACGATGCGCGAGCTGCCGCTGAGCGAAGCCGAGCGCGCCCGCTACCTTGAATTGATGGAGCAGCAGGCGGCGCGCATGCGGCATATCGTCAACGATCTGCTGGTGCTCGCCAAGCTCGAGGGCGACAACAAGCCGCCGAGCGATCAGATGATCGACATGCGTGCCGTGCTACGGCATCTGCGCGACGACGCTCAGAGTCTTTCCAGCGACCACCATTGCATTACCTTCGACGCCGACGAGGGGCTCACCGTGACGGGCGTCGAGACGGAGATTCTGAGTGCGCTCGGCAACCTGGTGACCAATGCGATTCGCTACACGCCGGACGGCGGCAAGATTCATGTGACGTGGCAGACGAGCGGTGGTAGCGCGATGTTTTCCGTAACCGATAGCGGGCTTGGCATTCCCGCTGCCGATATTCCCAGGCTCACCGAACGGTTTTACCGGGTCGATCGGAGCCGCTCGCGCGACACGGGCGGCACAGGTTTAGGCCTGGCGATCGTCAAGCACGTGTTGCAACGGCACGATGCACAGCTGGAAGTGAAGAGCGAAGAGGGGCGCGGCAGCACGTTCACCGTGCGCTTCCCGGTGTTCCGCACGGCGCGCCGGCAACCTGCGCCGGCTTGATTGCCGGCATCATGCTCCCGTTTGCATGGCCCAATAAAAAACCGCCTTTTCAGGCGGTTTTTTAACGACTTGTGCAGTGGGTGGCGCGCGCGTCGATCAGGAGCAGAACTTCCCAAGCAGGCTCATCTGCGCATTGCGCGAGGACTTGCCCGGCCTGCGTCGGCGATAGTGCCCGTCGCTTTGCATCAGCCACGCGGACTGGTTGTCGCCGAGGAACGCTGACAGACCCTCCGCGATCACCCGGCGTTTCAGGCGGCGGTTGTTGATCGGAAACGCCACTTCCACGCGCCGGAAGAAATTGCGGTCCATCCAGTCGGCGCTGGACAGGTACACCTGCTCGTTGCCGCCGTCGTAGAAGTA
>Ga0302226_10001458_pt1 | contig 17710 bp, 26 predicted proteins | sample II_Palsa_E3_3_FD_193524 | JGI IMG/M metagenome (GOLD analysis project Ga0302226, IMG submission 193524) | Peat permafrost microbial communities from Stordalen Mire near Abisko, Sweden - II_Palsa_E3_3 | ecosystem: Environmental > Terrestrial > Soil > Palsa > Peat permafrost | place: Sweden...
GAGGAGGGCGTTGTGCAGCCCACTTTCTTCGTTTTTGGGGTGTCAGGTCTCCTTTCTTTTCCTTCCTCCTTTGTCCTCCTTCGTTACCCTTTTTTTCCCACTACAGTTTCCTCTACTCGCCGCGCACCAAACCAAACCATTGCCGTGGTGGCGTGATGCGAGCTGGCCTCTTTTCAACAACCCACTTCTACAAGCCGTGTTGTCTCTCGTGGCTCTTGTCACGTTTCCGTTGCTCCAGCAGCGAATTCTTTTTTTTTTTTTTCTTTGGCCGGTTGCCTGTTCAGTTTTTTCCTTACTTGTATCGTTCCGTGCAGGCTGTAACCACCCTTGTGCAGCCCACCAAGCCAAGTACGCAGCCCCCGCCGCCGATAAATAAACAAGGTATTTGTTGTTTCTGACCGAGTATTTTCCCGCGTTTATGCTCTATCAGCAGTTTTCGTGCCCGAACGTCACCCACCCATAACGAAAAATGGGCAACCAGCAAGTAAAGCCACGGCAGTCTGTAGTCGTGGGCTACGCCAAGCGCGCGGCTTCGTCGTCGGAGAACAGTGACGACGTCGGTGATCTTGTCCTGCGTCACGGCCAGGACGGCATGCAGACCATGATCGACCTCGAGGCGCACAACTACTCAGCAGTGTCCATCTCGGCCTCCCCACGTCCCTGCACGATCGACCTGCACGCCCAGGATATTGTCTACGTGTCGCCGCAAATTGCCTTCTCGGTCAACTTGCACACGCTCGAGCTCCAAAGAAACCTTATCTCGACTCTGCCCGATACTGTGGCCACCCTGCACTGCCTCACGTGGATCGACATCTCGCACAACCAGTTTAAGGAGCTCCCCGTGTGCCTGACCAAGCTTACGACCCTGCTCGAGCTCAAGGCCGACTACAACCAGATCACGTCTGTCCCGGCCGAAATCGGAAACCTCGAGAAACTGCTCACGCTCAGCCTCAGCCACAACGACATTGTCGAAATGCCCATGACCATCGGAAACCTCGAGGCCCTCGCCACTCTCAACCTGAGCTTCAACAAGATCAAGGCCCTCCCCTCCCAGATCGGCCGCCTCAAGAACCTACGTCACGTCCTCCTCGAGTCCTGTCCCCTCTACACCAAAGTGACCTGGAATGCCGAGCAGCTCGCAATAGCCGCAGCCGCAGCCCAGACGGCCATCGCGACCCTCCCCGCCCACCATCAGCGTGCCCTTCTCTCGGCAACGATCTCGGCGCCAACAATGATCACACGGTCCTCAAGGAATGCCAATGCCTTGGGGGCATCTGTCAACTCGAGGAATAACCTCACCATTACCCTCACCCCGGCCAACAACTGGAGCGCCACGAGCACCGACGTCTCCTTGCCCGCTACCGCAGCAACCTCTACCCCCACGTCCCCGCGATCACCGTCGGCAACTCAGTCGACGGGTGCCTCAGCCGAGGTCCAGCAGCAAGTACAAACCAAGACGACCACGATCGCCTTCCCTCGGGTTCTCTCCCTAAAGGAGACGGCCGCTCGCGTCCTCGTTCGTCGCGACGTGCCCGTGGTCGAGTCCGTGCCCGAGGACATTTCCGCCTTTCTCAGCACCGTCCAGACCTGCGCCAGCTGCGGCGGACCTTACTTTTGTAAGCCCGTGCAGCGCCTGCGCTTTGTCGTCAAGGGTGATGAGTCCGTGCCCCTCCTCTACAAGCTCTGCTCCAGCCACTGGCGCAACGAGGCCGAGCGGATAAAGTCGATCTTCCTGCCAAAACCATCGACCGCGCCAACACCACTGGACCGTTTCGAGAGCGAACGTGTCGTCCTCCACATGAGCCAAGAGATCAAGCAAAACAAGACGCTCATGCGCCGCATCCGCTCCGCTGAGGAGACGACATTGGCGACTGCTCTGAGCACCGACGACATTGGCGAGTCTGCCCAGACGGTGACCTCTGCCATCTTGTCCACGACAGCTCCCGCAGCAGCAGCAACAGCAGCAGCAGCAGCAGCAACCGAGGACATTGGCCTTTCGCTCCTGCACTCAAGCGGATCGTCGACGTCGCTCACCGCCCCCAACCAGTCTGCCACCAATTTGCGCATCTCGACGATGAAATCATCGATCATCTCCTCCCCGGCCTCTCGCTTGCGCACGTCTGTTCTCATCGACAGCAACACCAATACCGTAGCGACCTCCGTCCACAAATTAAACGGCCAGTCCTCGGTCGATCGTCTTGCAAAATCGATTCCTTACTCACTCTGATCCTAACCCTCTATTCGTGCCTCTTCTGTAGACCTTCGTGTACATTTTATAATTCATTCGATCATGTCCTGCGTACGCTGCCCTTTTTTTCCGAGTACCTTGAAAATGCATGAATGCAGAGCCACGACCACGGACACGGACACGGACACGGACATGGACACGACCACGGGCAAGATCACGACCACGACGACAGCTGGGAGCGAGGCGACGAGTCTTCCCTCTTTCAGCACATCGACACGCCAAAGGTGCGCGCTCTCAACTGCGCGACCGAGCCGGTCACCGGCTGCTTCAAGCCCTGGGAGCGCCGACTGACAGAGGAATTGTTTATCGAGAGCGATGCCGACGACGAGCTCATCCTGTATGTGCCCTTCACGGGCACCGTCACGCTCAAGTCCATCCGACTGATCGGCGGTCGCGACGGCCGCTACCCCGCGACGATGAAGGTGTTTGTCAACCGCGAGGACGTTGACTTTGACAATGTACGTCACCTCACGCCAGCGCAAGAATGGCACCTCGTCGAGGACTTTCGCGGCGACGTCGACTACCAGACAAAGTACGTAGGAGCCTTGAGCATGACTTGTTAACGTGTGCGCAGAATAGCCAAGTTCCAGGGCGTGGCTAGTCTTACGTTCTTCTTCAGCGGGACCCTTGGTGGTGCCGATGCTCTGCGGGTATCCTACATCGGTCTGCGCGGGCAGTACGCCCCTGCCATCCGAAATGCGGTCATAACCGTCTACGAATCGCAGGCCAAGTAGGTCGACCTTCCAGCTTTTTATGAACTAATAATTATTTTTTTCTTTTTTTTTCTTTTTTTCAAACAGCCCAGCTGACCACAAGGTCCACAACGATACGATGATTTCCCGAAGCATCCAATAAACAGAGAGGACGGAAAAAAAAGAAAAAAAAAATACAAACGCGACAGTGAAAAAGCGGCAAATAATTAAGTCTCGCTGCGCACTGAACGCATTAGATGGCAGAAGGCTGATCGACACCCTTCTTAGCATCCGGGCTACCGTCGATGATGGCGCCCAGCTCGAGATCATCATCGCCGCCAGCCACGTCCGGGCCATTGTACACGCCAGCCGCAGCTGATGACGGTCCCATCCTCCTGAACCCGCGACGCGACTTGAACGCATACCGCCGGAGCAGGTAGATCACTACGCATGATTGTGAGACACGAATGCACCTCAAGAGAAACGTACACACGACCAAAACCAGCAAGGCGACCACAACTTCGACAATCATGGGTGCTCAACACGTAAAAATATGGTGCTATATTTAATTTCAGTTTTCAACTGCTGGTGGCGCGCAAATGGAGTTTGACTCGCTGCTTGTGCAGCTGCAGCGGGCGCACTCGTCCGATCTGCAGCGTACGCTCTATTTCCTTCCTCGTTCATTTCGTAGCGTTTGTACGTTCATTCAGGCGCAAAGGAGACGTGGATCGAGGAGAATAACGACCTTTGCCGACGGTTGAATGCGTCCGAGGACCAGAGCAGGACTCTGCGGGCCAGAGCCGAAGATGCTGAGGGCAGACTGAAGGAGATACTTGAGCAGCTTGCAGCATCGAGGGGAGACCTATCGATGTAATAACAAAAGGGTGCTTTTTTTTCTAGTTCATTTGTCGTGCCATCATTGTAGAATATCCACTGAAAAGGCCATTCTCGAGCGACAGTCCTTGGATCTCGTCAGCTCTGTCAACACTTGGCGGAACAAATGCCTCGCCCTTCAGACCGACTACCATAAATTGGTGCGGGCTGTATTTGCACTCGAATAAAAAAAATTAACAGATTATTTCAAGGCTGAAAAGTACCGCCTGAAACGAGACGAGCAGCAAAAGGACATGGGCAAGAGAAGTAGCAGCAGCCGTCGCAAGCATGCATCTGAAAAATCCCTTTCGATCAACGAGGGAAGCAGTTCTGGGGGTGATGGAGATACCGATCAAACGTTGCCTGCGTAAACCAATCCATGTCGAGTTGCCTCTTTTTTTTAAGCTTAATTAATCGCAGGGCAAAGAGGGTCTCGTTTGGTGCGGCCACATTTGCGCCGATTTCTTCTTTACGGCGCCCTGAAAGCGCCGCATCAACAACTGCGGCAGCAACAACTTTGGCAACCGGAGGATCGCCAGTTTTGGCACCCACACCTGCTCCGAATGGCGATGACACGTACGAGCTTACCCAGGCCTCGCCATTCCTCACACCTTTGTCGACCAATAAGCGCAAGTTCCCGTCTGCGACTGCGGAGGTACAACGGCAGCTAATTATCGTTATTAACTTCACTTTTGACAGCCGGGACGCGCCCCTGACGTTGTTGGTGATGGTAGCGGCGGTGACGATGTCCTGATTGAATTTCCGCCTTTCCCGCGTGAGCTCGTAGGAAGCTCGCCCAACAAGGAGGACGAGTACGACGGTCCGTTCAAGTACGTGAAAGGATATGTGTAATCTCATGCTAAAGAACACATGGACGGTATAGGGAGCCACGTCGAGCTCCAGGTGAGTACAAGTACAACGCGACCGTCCGAAACAAGCAAGATCGGGAACGAATGATCGGGAACGAATGCTCCGAGTGTGCAGCGGTATCATGCGGTTTATTCGGCTCTGTAAACCAGGGCTCTCTCTCTAGTTTTACAGGGCGTCCAAGCTTCCAATGAGTCGGAACCATCACATCCAGTCCTGCTCCCGGCATCGCACAATCTTTGCGCAGACCAAGGAACCGCCAAACTTTTGGCACATTGGCGTATATATGTTTACTTGCTCGTATTTTTCCCAGACCAAATAATTTTTTTTTCTTTGGTAGATTCCCCCGGAGCCTCCCTCGTTGGCCATTTCTTCGTCGTCTTCGCCTCCGCATCCACAGAAATCCGGTCCTTTGTCAACCTCTCAGGATTAACAATTATTTTTTTTGTGTGTGTTGTCAGCAAAGTTTGAAGCTGGATTGCCCGCTTTGTGGAGTCAACTACACAGAGGTCGACGACCTGGCCGTGCACGCGAGCGGCTGTGACGGCGTGCCGCGCACGGCACCGGCCGCGACTGGGGCAGCAGCAGGCGGCGGCGGCGGCGGCGGCGCTGCGTCGTCGATAGGTATGGAAACTTGACGTCTGCTTGCTGTGTAACCAACCAAATCTTCTCTTCCAAAAAAAATATATATATACACCCTAGGAGTCCTGGGCAGCGGCGCGGGCGAGCCAGTGCAGTGTCCGCTGTGCTCAATGAGCTTTCCGGCCGAGGTGATCCACCAGCACTGCGAGACCTGTGGTGACATGGGCCCTTCCGTTGGTGGCGCTGCCAAACCGTCCGCGCCATCCTATGCTCAGTTTGGCAGTGGTACCGCTGCTGAGAGCAATGACGCGGCCGAGACAGGTGGCGTCGTCGGAGGCGGCTTTGGTCTCGACCCCGACGCGCCTGCTGGACCGCCGCCAGTCCAGGCCGTATCTTGCGAAGGCAACACATGCATGTTTTGTGGCGTATCGCTCAAGCCCGACGACATTGCCGCCCACGGCGACGTGTGCATAGCTCTGCAGATGGATGCCAGTGATGCAGCAGCGGCCCGAGAGCCCCAGGCGCCCCGGCTGCCAAAGGCCGTGTTTGTGTCATCAACCTTGCCGACCTTACCAACTTCCAAAAAGCCTGCCCAGCCAGCCCAACTCAGCACGATACTCTGCATGAATTGCAACGAGGAGCATCTCGAGGCGTTTTCACAGGCGGATGGAGAGAGAGCGTCGCTGGAAAGGTATGGATCTCGCTTGCTCTTTTCAAGTAATAATAAAATACTAAAGTGATTTTTTTATTTTTTCGAAAGATGTGGTCACATGTGCTACCGCCCATGCCTGCGACACCACCTTGCCCAGACTCTGGCCGATGCCATCGGTGAGGCCGGGCGTCTGAGGGATCTGACGTCGATGTGCTGCCCCGAGTGCCATCTTGGGCTGAGCGACCGCGACCTCTACCTCATTCTCCCTCCGGCCGACTACACCAAGATCACCCTGGCCTATGCAAACGGTGCCAAGGAAGCCACCACCAAGGGCCCTTTCAACGGAAAGGCAGTCGCACCCGCAGACGAGACCGAGATCAATTTTATCCTCGAGATGACCAAGTTTCTCCACGCCTCGGGCTTTTTTGTCGAGCCACAGAGCACTCCACAGGTCAAGACCAGTAGCAGCTCGAGCGCGTCGATGACGCCTGCAAGTGGTGGGCGCAAGTCTGTCTGGGCCAAGGGCATTGGCTACGGTGGCAATGAGCGCTACGCTACACCCATGGCCGCTCCAGTACCCATCCCCAAAACGGTGGCCGGCTCAAAGCACGCCCAGCAAAAGTTCAAGTACGCATTTCCGACAGCCGCACCAGGCGTGCCCATCCCGCTCACAAATCTCACTCCTTTTACCGCCAATAGTGCCAACGTGAACGGCGCTCCCGCTGCCGCTGCCGTTGCTGCTGATCCCAACAAGCCCCCGTCCCTCTTCTCGAGCCTTTTCAACAATCCCCCGCCCATGCCCAATGCCACGTGGGCCGGCATTGGTGTACCAGCTGCCGCTCCAAATCCAGCGTCCGCTACTACCCCCGCGGCAACGTTTCCGTACAATGCTCCGCAGCCCCCCACGTTTGACTCCTATGCCGCTGACGACTACGACGAGGAGGACGACTATGACGAGGAGGACGACTATGGCGATGACGGTGGCTACTACTACCACCCAAAGACAGCGGCAGCGGCAGCAGCAGCATCCGCCAAATCCGCCGTCATCTCGGCAGCAATGGCCAAACAGTCGGAGGAGGACAAGGGAATAATTGACAAGCTCAAAACCTTTGAGGCGACTCTGTCCCAGATCCCGACGACGCAGGAAATGATCTTTGTCCAGCTGCTTTCGTCCGATTCGACGCTCCGCGACGCTATGCTCCTCGACGGCGGCCTCTCATCCAACTGCAACCCCTCGCTCGGCACGCCGCGTGTCGTAATGGCAACACAAGGTCTCCTGCTCGCAGCCGTTTCGCAAGTCGACAACCTCTTTGTCAAACTACTCCGCAACGACTCGCTCGCCGACATTGTCTCACGCCCCGACCTGTACCGCACCATGCTCTCTGTCCTGCGCCTCCTGGGCAAGTACGTCTGGTTGGACATTATCCTCGACCGCAGGCACCCCCTGCGCGTCTTTGCGGCCAAGTTGCAGTCGTCCTCATCCGCGGCAGAGGTGTCGATCACCTACATTGACCTCGTCCGCAACCTCTGCCGCCAGGCGGACGTGTTCACGAGCATGGCCAGCCACGATCGCAACTCGGGCAACGACGAGGAGACTGTCGACCAGATGGCGCTGGCGTTTGAGATCCGCGACGTGTCTTCGCTCCTGTGTCAGTCCATCATTGCGGCCCAGGGTGCTCGTCCCGAGTATTTCGATGCGCTTGCAGCACAAGCAATCGCAGCCGCCCACAGTGCAGGTGCCGACGACAGTGGACGCAGCGACCCAATGAACGCAACCCCCAGGCGTAGCCCGCGGCGCAAGGCAAGCCTCTCGTCGCCCTCTTTGGAAGGCGCCTCGCTCACTTTATCCTCGACATCGTCCACGTCGTCTACGACCTCAACGTCGCCTTCCAGTTCGTCGTCGTCTTCGGCCGAAGTTCATCCAGAAATCGCCGACAGCTACGTGAACGCTCTCCGCCCGATGCTCTTCCAAATGGACGACATCGACAAGGCCAACCACACGTACTGCAAGGATGTCAAAGCCACCGCAAAGAGCGGGACCCTCGCACGTGAGCGCGCACGCAGACTCCAGAGCGACATTGCCGCCCTCTCGACCTCGCTGCCTCTTTCGTATCACGACGGCATCTTTGTCCGCGTCGACCCTGACCGCAACGACAGTATTTTAAACATGTTTTCATGTCATTTCTCTTATGAATTACCGTGCAGTCATTCGATTCATGATCATCGGCAACAAGAACACGCCTTACGAGAACGGATGCTTCTGCTTTGACATGTTTGTGCCCATGGACTACCCAGCCGTGCCTCCCAAGGTAACATTCCGCACAACAGATCACGGACGCGTGCGATTGTACGTTTAGTTTTATAAATAAAAAGACTAACATACTTTGTAGCAACCCAAACTTGTACAACGACGGCAAGGTGTGCTTGTCCCTTTTGGGGACGTGGCAGGGCCCGTCATGGGATCCATCCAAGAGCACGTTGCTTCAGGTAGCCTATGGCCTGTGCCTTTGTTTAAATTAAATTTCTACGTCGCGACAAGGTTCTGTTGTCTATCCAGTCGCTCGTCCTCGTGGAAGATCCTTACTTTAACGAGCCCGGATACGAAGCCCATGCTGAGCGTGAAAAAGTAATCCTGTTGTGTTTTTTTTTTAATCCCAACCAGAACAACTGTCAATAGGAAAACTCGCGGAATTACGATCAAACCATTTACAGAGAGACCATGCGCGTTGCCATTGTAAACATATTTTTCCTTTCCTTTCTTTTTTTTTTTTTTTTTTTTCAAACATTGCGTGCCAGGCCAAGACAATCCTCAACCCCGTCTTCCCAGAGTTTGGACCCATCATCAGGGAGCACTTTGGGCGCAAACGACAAGACATCTTGCTGCAGTTGAAGCGCTGGCGCGATGAGTGCACTGTGGGTGGTTCGGCTACCAAGCGTCCCAAGATTGCTCACCATCCGTATTTATTTCTCTCGTTTCCTTTGCAATTTTAAATTAAAAAACAAAAACAAAAAAAAAATTTTTTTTTGCAGGCAGCACAACCCTGCGGACTGGGACGACATCGCCAAGAGCATTCACGAGGCTCTCAACTCGATTGACTTGTGAGAGTATTTTCCAACATCTGTTTCTTATTTCAACACAAAACAACTGCGCGAAGAATAATAAGGAATTTCTGTCAATTCACTTTGATCCTTTCTATGTGTTCCTGCATAGCGATACCCAGACATGTCCTTGTGAAGGCACCTCGCTCTTGCGCCACGCTCATGATCAAGTTGACACGAGTCAGGGCAAACTTGGGTTCTGATGGACCCGGGAGTTCGTCAAACGTCATTTCCACATAGTCGCCGAGCTTGAGGTGCTTTGCGCGCTTGAGCAGCCTTTTCAAGTTGTCCTTCATGAGCAGGCCGATGATGAGGTCGTGGTTGGTGACGCCGTAGGCGATACCGGTCGCACCCAAGACATCGGTCATCAAGCTGTGGCGGAAGAGATGCTTCTCCTTGTTGCCAATAGTCTTGAGGCATTGTGGATCCACGCCCACGTACTTTGGCAGGTTCCACCGCTTTGCCAACTCAAGCAGGAGAGAGGTACTCTTCGTCTTGAGCTCGAACAGCGTCAGTTCGTCCGACAAGAACTGGTTGCGAAAGGCCAGCGCCGCGGCAATGTCAACCTTGGCCGTGGGTGAATCAACGGTGGCCGATGCAGACGTGGCTGAAGCGACACTGATCGCTGTGGCGACTGTGGCTGCGGCTGTGGCTGTGGCTGCGGCAGATGTCGTGGAAAGCCTTCTCAGCAAAGCCATGGGCAGAGACATTTCGAAAATCATGCCAACATTTCCGCTCACGCCCACGTGGCCTCCGACGTGTGATGGAAATAGGACTGCTCGACGACTGGCTTGCGCAGTTGCCCCCGTCCGCACTCGTCTATGTGGCAAAACGATGCAGTATGTGACCACACCTCTTGTTTTTTTGCTCTGGATGCATGCGTTGACAGTTAAAAAAATTTTTTTAGGAGAATTGCTGCACCGCGACTTTGTGGTCGCGCTGCCTCGAGAGCTCGCACTGCTGGTGCTCGAGTTGCTGGACAACAGGACACTGTGTGCGGCGAGATGTGTGGACCGAGCGTGGCGGGTTGTGATTGATGCGATGCCCAGATGGCGGCGCTATGCTGACCGGTTCCTCGTGGGCGCGGGTCCCTGCCAGAACCCGTTTCAACTGTGCCATCAGGTCTCGACCAACTGGAGGCGCAGTCGCTTCACGCAGCGGGTGATGGCGCGCCACTCCCGGTCTGTTTTCTGTGTCGACTTTGACCTGCAAAAGGCCGTGTCGGCTTCGTACGACGGAACTCTCGTTCTGTGGAGGTTTAACCCGCAGCGCGACGACATCGTCATGCAGGCCGTCCTCACGGGCCACAGCAAAGGCGTCACCTGCTGTGCCCTCTTTCGGTCGCTACTCTTCTCTGGATCATCGGACGGAAGCGTCGGGGTGTGGACGGTTGCCGACGGAAGGCTGATTGCGCAGTGGCGGGGGCATCGCGCCGAGGTAATAATCGCTGTTTTTTTAAGGATGGCTTGTCGTTGAAGCAGAGCCCTAGGTCTGTAGCCTAATTCTAATCGAGGACAAGTTTCTGGCGTCGTCGTCGTGTGATGGCACGGTCGTCCTGTGGGACCTAGGCATGGAGCAGGGTGACTCTGCGGCATTTATCAACGGCCGCTGCCATCGCGTCCTGACGGGCCATACCGACTATGTCCTTTCCGTGGCATACCAGCACCCGTACATAATCACCGGCTCGCTCGACCAGACCATCCGCTTGTGGTCCACCAATGGCGATCTAAAGGCGGCCTTCCCATTTTCGTATGATGCGCCCCCACCCACCCACATACACACACGCACACACACACACACACACACAGAAACATTCTCAGTTCTGAAAAATTGCTATCACAATCAGAGCACCAGTGCGGTGTGTGAGTGCCAACTCCGACTCGATCGTCGTGGGTGACACGATCGGTAACGTTTTCCGAGTCCTCGTCTCGCAGACACCCGACCATGTAATCGTGAGCCACAGTCTGATTCTGGTCGGTCAGCACAAGGACAGCGTCTACTGTGTGCGTCACGAGTTGCAGCACAGCCAGCCCACCTCGTCGGACTCGCTCCCACCGGTGGGCCTGAGCACGAGCCGAGTCATCAGCACATCCAAAGACCGAACGATTGTCGTGTGGGACTACAAGACTTGCCAGAAGCTGACAGAGATCAGCGCACACGCAAACACCGTGACATTTGCCGCCTTTGACAGCGTGCGGATCCTCTCGACTTCGTTCGACAAGACTGTGCGCTTGTACAATTTTTCGTAGTCGTGTATTCTTTTTTTATTTATTACTGTCGAGACTCTACAAAGCGACAGAGGGAAAGGGGCCTGCTTTGTGAAAGACGACTATCTGGCGCTCGTTGGAGATGTATGCCTTTACCAAGTCCTGATTTTTTTCGTTTAATTTTTTTTTTAAAAAAAAAAGAAAGCATATTTTACCTTTGCGATCAGGTTGACGATGATGCCCTCAGCCTCGTCGGCAGTTGTTCCAGGAAGCTGCATTCGCAACGCGGATGTAAAGAACGGAATGTCCAGTCGGGCTTCAGGGGTGCTCTTGAGACGGAATACACGGCGCAAGAGGTTGCGGTAGACGATGAGACGCAGTTGCTCCTGGACAACGTGGTATACCCCGAGCTGGATCAGCGTCTCCTCCAAACTGCCAGCGACACGATCAAACTGTTGGATGTTGCCTTGCTTGACAGCGTGGATAAACCCGTCAAAGAGACGACCCAAGCTATACTTTTGGATCAGTGCCGGCTTTGGCATGGACCCTCGCAGCATCCGCACAAAGATCAAGAACAACAAGATTTTTCTGCACCGATTTCGTGAACCCTAGAAAAAAAAAAAGTAAAAATCAGTTAAATACCTCTTATTGCCGACGCTCTGTCTGTGGCACGACTGGAAGGCGCTGGAAAGAGCCTGCTCAGCGTCGTGCATCTTGCCAGCGAAAAGAAAAACACGTCCGCGGTAGTACTGCAGGGTAACAAAGGACGACTTTGGCATGCGCAACTTGCCAAACGATTTCAGAAACTCGTCGGCAAACTGAGAACATGGCTCGACGTTTTTCAGCTATTTATTAAAATAAAATAAAAAGTCAATAGGGTAATCTAAAGGGAAAAAAAAAAACCATACTGCAAAGTAGCCATTGCAGATCAAATTGACGATTTGCAATGCAAACTTGACCATCTCAAAGTTTTCCTGGCCGTTTCGGTCGTTCTTGGCAGTCGAGAAACATTTTCGGAACACATCCATGGCCTTGTCCAGTTTGCCAGTCTTTTTGAAAAAAAAAAAATTTTTTTTTTTTTCAGAACCGTTTCTTCAGGTAGGAAACCTTTTTGGCAAGCGCTAAAAGATCCGAGCATGCCTGCTTCATCACGGGCAGACTCCATTGCCATCTGTCGTCCTCCATCACGTAGCGTCGCATATTTCTGTTTTGACAAAATGCGTCAACATCATTGTCAACCCGCCCGCGCCGCCCCCGTACACGACAATGTTGATTTGATCCTCTGTCGCGTCGCTGTAGCTCTGCTCCACCACGACCTTGTGTATGCACCTGATGTGTGTCAGCACGATTGAATCGAACGGGTCTGGAAGGTGCTTGCTGGTCTCTTGGCGAGCGATCGCCTGCTGTAGCCTGTCAGCACTTGTTTCATTTTGGGTCCGTGTACCTGGTCCATCCGCCCGATCGCCTGACTCTCCGCATCGCTCCGATGGGCCAGACTCAGCAGACATGCCAGCTGTGGTGCATTCCTCCGGTGGATGGCATCACGGACGTCCTACGACAAAGCATCAATGTTCCAAACGTTGCAGTGGTTGCTGCAAATACCACCACGTAGGATGCCATACTTTTGCAATATGCTGTGCCCATCTGTTCTGCTGGTGACTGTCGGCTTTGCTGCGTTGGCGCATGGCCTCGCCACCGATACGTTGTGGCCGCTGCCTGCCTCGATCCAGTGGACGGACGATCGCACTCTCATCTTTGACAAGTACTGCCCCTTATCGAGGTCTTGCTTTTAACCGGAAACCACAGGAACCTGCTCGAGTTTGAGACGGTGGGGGCGCAGTCGCCCGTCCTGGACGAGGCCTATGTCCGCTACAAGGACCTGTATTTCCCCATATCCAGCAGCCGCAGGGCGCCGACGTTCTCTGCCGCGACCACCCTGGTCAAGATCCAAGTGGACGTGGCGAGCAGCGACGACACGCTCGCGTTTGGTGTGGACGAGTCGTACACGCTCCACTTGAACGATGGCGACACCTCGACGATCTCGGCCGCGACAGTCTGGGGCGCCCTGCACGCTCTTGAGACCATTGCCCAGCTTATCAGGGGCATCTCTGAGGAGGAGTCTTACGTTTACAGTATCGCACCCCCCCCACCACCCCATTTTTTTGTTTTGTTTTTGTTTCAACCTTTCATGTAGGCATCCCTATCACTGTCATCGATGCCCCGCGCTTCCCGCATCGCGGCTTGCTGGTGGATTCGTCGCGCAACTTCCTCAGCAAGGAGGCCCTGTTTCGCTCGATCGACGGACTCGCCGCGTCCAAGATGAACGTGCTCCACTGGCACATGACCGATTCCCAGTCGTTCCCGTACCATGTGCCGGCGTTCGATCGCCTTTCCGACGGAGCATACAGCTACAAGGAGGTCTATCTTCCGTCTGATGTTGCAGAGGTTGTGCACTATGGATACCTGCGTGGTGTTCGCGTCATGCCCGAGTTTGACTCTCCCGGTATTGCAATAAATTTTCCTTTATCGTGTGTTCCTTACTATGCAAATAGGACACGCAAATGCCGGCTTTGCCGAGTACCCCAACGTGACGGTGTGTGCAAATGCCGTTCCATACATCCAGTACTGTCTGCAGCCACCCTGTGGCCAGCTCAACCCGAGCACCCCGCTCACTTATGACATTTTGGATGGGCTCCTGTCGCAAGCCGCCAACGACTTTGGAGATGACTTTGTTCACCTTGGCTTTGACGAAGTGAACGAAAACTGCTTCATGTCGGACGCTGGCCTGGTGGAATGGATGGCCGGGAACGGATTGAGCGTAAAAAAAAGAATAAATGCTCTTCAGTTTTTGACAAAAACGTCTGACTTTATACACAACAGACGATCGAGGATCTGCTGCAGTACCACGCAGACAAACTGGTTCAAATTACCAACCGTCTTCAGCGCACGCCTGTGTTTTGGCAAGAGGCCTTTGACCACGGCCTCACTCTCCCCAGCAGCAGCGTTCTCCAGATCTGGAACGCCCCCGCGTCCCTCGTCCCGATCCTCCAGGCCGGGTACCGTGCCCTCCTGAGCAACTACGAGGCCTGGTACCTGGATTGTGGCCATGGCAGCTGGCTGACCGGTGGCGACGACAACTGGTGCGAGTACAACGGTACGATTCGAAGAAAACAAAATGCTTTAATGTATAGTGAATTCTGTTAAAACATAGGCTGGAAAACGGTGTATTTGAACGAGCCGGTGCCAGACATAATCGCCGACCAACCAGACCTTGTGGAGCTCCTGATCGGTGGCGAGGTTTGCAGCTGGGGGGAGTCGGTTGACTCGGTCTCGCTCGACAACCGTGTCTGGCCACGTGCCGCTGCTGCTGGCGAGCGCCTGTGGTCAGCTAAAGAGGTTCGCGACGTGGACGACGCCATGATCCGCCTCGAGCACCACCGGAACCGTCTCGTGGCCCGCGGCATTGCGGCGGCCGCCCTCCGCCCCAAGTGGTGTGAACACAACCCCGAGTTTTGCGACGTCAATACAGACATGAAATCTGCACATAAATTTTGATGTTTCAATCAAGCAGGACTTGTTTGTTTTTTCCCTCTCCTTTGAACAATTTTCACAATGCTTTGCTTCGTGGTGGCGATTCCGACAGTTTAAGCTTTTTGTTCTCAGGTTGGTGGCTCTGTTTTACAGAAAAAGGATATGAATAAGCTCATAGCCCTCTCATCACATTCTCTCACCTCTGCATCGCCTTTGCTTTCTTCTTCGCTGCCGTCCTCGTCGTCTTCGTCGAGGTCGTCACCGTCGTCGTCCTGACCTGGCGCATCCGCGTCCGCGGCGAGTTGATCCGTCAAGAGGGCATTGATCTCTGTGCAGACAAACTTTTGCACCAAGGGAGGAGCTAAAAGATCGCAGGCGTACCTTTTTGCGCCTGTGCCAGCGATGCGACCAACCCACCCGCTGTTGGGATTTTTACGACGACGTCCATATTTTATAAATGCATGCTCCCTGTGTTGCGTCACTCGAGCACGCACAACGCGCAACCCTGCCCTCGCAACCCTTTATTCACCTGCCGCAGCCTACCTTGCCGTGCACCTGGCACAGTGGCCGCGCATCGACTCTTTTCTTTCTTTCAGGCTTTCCCTCTTCTTGCGTTGCGCTTTCTCCTCTCCTTGTCGACAAAAACGCACGCCACGTTTTGTTTTCGCTCTGACCCTTTGCTCCCAACCGCAGTTTACTGGATAATTTGGCAAGAGAATGAGCGACAGCGACTGGGATACCGTAACCGTACGTGCACCAATTCGTTTGGGTTGGCGTGTCTCATACTTTCCACGGCAGGTCATCCGCAAGAAGCCCGCCTCGGGCGGTGTGCTCAAGACTGAGTCGGCCGTGAACTCGGCCCGTCGTGCGGGTGGTGACGTCGTGACAGAGAAGAAGTGTACGAACCCTTTCCTCAAGAGAGAACTCTGGCTTAAAATTTTTTTTTTGGGGGGGGGAAAAAAAAAAGTCACTGCCGGTTCAAACCGCCAGACCACGGCGGCCAAGGACTCTGCCAAGCTGGACCGTGAGACGGAGGAGCTCCATCGTATCGTGACCTCTCTATTCTGTCACCTGACGCGTTTTCCTATGCAGACGACAAGGTTGGCCTTGAAGTCGCTCGCATCATCCAGCAGAATCGCCAAGAGCTCAAGCTGACCCAGAAGGAGCTCGCCCAGCGCATCAACGAGCTCCAGACGACGATTTCAGAGTACGAGAGCGGTCGCGCCATCCCCAACCAGCAAATCCTCAGCAAGCTCGAGCGTGTCCTCGGCGTTCGTCTACGGTGCGTTTGGTCTTTCGTACCTTCATCTAAAACTCGTTTTGCACAGAGGCGCAAACAAGGGTGAAAAGTTTGGTGGACCCAAGAAGACAACAGCGTAAGGCCCACTGGCAGTATGCAACAAAAAAGCGGATGGATAGTTAGGGACAACGTGTGCCAAAAAAAAAACAAAAAAAAACGAGAGCGAGTTTGAAAGTACCAAAGTGTGTCGACGACGAAATGGGCAATCAGACGTCACAGCTCATTGAAGAGCTCGCCGAGTCGACCAACTTTACGCGCGAGGACATTCAGAAGATGGCCCTGCGCTTCAAGAAGCTCGATAAGGACGGCAACGGCAGTACGTGCAGAACCAAACAAAAAAACATCCCCCTTCGCAATCTCTCACACATACACAACAACGCGTCCTTCCTCTGCCAACCCACCCACCCCCCGCCGTCACAACAAACAAACTAACAAACCCGTGCTCCCGATACACAGGTCTCGACCAGAATGAGTTTATGGCTGTGGCACAGATTGCAAACAACCCGCTGGCACGACGAGTGATTCAAATCTTTGACGAGGACAACGGCGGTGACGTTGACTTTAAAGAGTTTATCAAGGTGCGGTGTGTTTGAACGCGGTGAATGGGTCTGTGAGGGGTGAGGGGTGAGGGTGAGGGGGGGCTGGTGTTTTGAACGCTGGGTCCGTATGTTTCTAACTGTCCGCGTGTAGGGTCTGTCTGTGTTTAGCCCACAAGGAGACAAGACGGAGAAGCTGCGATTTGCCTTCAAGGTGTACGATATCGACAGGGACGGCTTCATCTCCAACGGCGAGCTCTTCCAGGTAACGACTCGATGTTTCAAAGGGGCTCTGGACCAAACACCGTTTGAATACACAGGTCCTCAAGACGATGGTCGGAGACAACCTCAAGGACGCCCAGCTCCAGCAAATTGTCGACAAAACAATCATCAAAGCCGACAAAGATCAGGACGGAAAGGTGTCGTTTGAAGAGTTTTGCGACATGGTCGAGGGTACAGACATCATCGGACAGCTCACTCTGCCGCATATATGATTCTCTTTTTTGTCTGTTTGTGATGTCTTTTTCTTCACTGCACCTTCTTCACTGCACCTTCTTCACTGCACCCCCAGTTATTAGTCCAACCAAAAAAATATAAATATTTTTTGTTTTTTCCGATGGCAACACCGAACCACCAACGCCTGGTGCTCAATGTGTACCCGGTACGGCGGCGCAAATGATAGGGTTGGGTCTTGACTGACCAGAGCACAGCAGAAGTCGGGCGAGACACACGCCAACGACACGGCGCTGTCCTACCTGCAGTACTACGTCGAGCAGCGTCCGGTCAAGCTGCTCAAGGTGGGCGCGTTCTTGGAGAAGAAGATCGACGGCGACTACCGCAGCAAGAACGTCGTGTACGTTGTTTCTTTTTGCTGACGGGGTGAGAGGGGATGAGAGGGGGGTGGGCTCAGTCTCGCGCTGACCCATGGAAAAAACAAAAAAAACAGGAACCTCAAGATCTCGGTCGACATCCTCAAACACCTGATCAAAGCGTCGCACGGCAACGTGGGCGCGTTCAGCCCGTACGTCATGCACGTCGTCGCCCGCCTGCTCAAGTCGGAGGACCTCGAATGGATCAGCCTCGGCACCAACCTGGTACGTGGACGACCGTTTGCTGCAGCACG
>Ga0302226_10001489_pt1 | contig 17458 bp, 12 predicted proteins | sample II_Palsa_E3_3_FD_193524 | JGI IMG/M metagenome (GOLD analysis project Ga0302226, IMG submission 193524) | Peat permafrost microbial communities from Stordalen Mire near Abisko, Sweden - II_Palsa_E3_3 | ecosystem: Environmental > Terrestrial > Soil > Palsa > Peat permafrost | place: Sweden...
ACGTCAGAACTTCTGCTGATAGCGGAAGTAGACGTAACGACCGATGTCGTACGACGCGTTGTAGTTGTAAGGCGTGTCACTGCCCGATGCGTAGGCGCCGTAGACATAGGGCGGCGTGCGATTGAAGACGTTGTTGGCGCCTACCGAGAAGGTCGCGTTCCAGGGTGCCTTCCAGTACACCTGCACATCGCTGAAGGTGACCGAGGGCACCTGCGTTTGCGGCTCGACGCCCACGCCGGGCGCGTAGTAATCGGGCAAGGTGCAGGGGAACGCCGTTGTTCCGGTGGACGGTGCGTAGGCGCACGCGGCCTTGTACGGAGAGAAATAGCGCAAGGTCCAGCTGGCACCGAATGCGTGCCAGTCCCAATTCAGGCTGAGGTTGTCGCGCAGGCGCCAGGAGGTGAGGAAGTTCGCCGTGTTGCCGGCGGCATAAATGATGTTCGAGCCAATCGTCGGCAACTGGTTGAACTTCGCAATGTACGTACCGTTCATGCTGAGCTTGAAATTGCCGAACGAGGTCTCGGGAAAGCGGTAGGCGGCGGTGAAGTCGTAACCACTTTCTTTTTGCCAGCCTGCATTGGTTTCCAGGTTCAGCAGGTCATAGATCTGACCCGTGCCGGCCTGACGCTGGAACTGGCTACAGGCGGACTGGATGCTGTACTGGTAACAGTTGGCCAGCACCTGATCATTGCCGATGTTGGTGATCAGATTGCGGATGTTGTAGTTCCACCAGTCGAGCGTGAAGTTGAAACCGGTCAGCCACGATGGGCTGTAGACCAGACCGATATCGGCGTTGTATGACGTCTCCGGCTTCAGATTGGGATTGCCGCCGGTGAAGTTGGTACTGGGCAATGCACCCTCGCCACTCGACGTGATGATGGGTACCCCGTTGCTGTCGGTCTGACGAAAGTTGGCCGCCACACCCGGGATGCCGCCATAACCCGTCAGACAACGCTGGGCGACCAGAGCATTACCACCGTAGGCGGTCGGTCCGTAAACGCTGTCGCATGGATCGGTAAACGTGCCCGCTGGGTATCGACCCTGATAGAGATCATTGACGGTGGGTGCACGGAAGCCGGTGCCGTAGCTGGCGCGAAACAACAAGTCGTCGAATGGTTTCCAGGTCAGCTTGTACGAGCTGTTGGTGGTGCTGCCAAAATTGCTATAGCTGGAATAACGCCGCGCGATATCGAGATCGAGACTCCTGGCGCCGGGAAGATCCTTCAGCAACGGCGCATTGACCTCGGCATACGCCTCGTTCAACGAATAGCTGCCGCTGTTGGGTCCGACCCCGCCATCGGTGGAATAACCCGCATAAGCGAAGGGATCCGGGCTGTCGTAACCGGACTCCTCACGATGCTGCACACCCGTGGCAAAGGTCAGGTCACCGGCGGGCAAGGCGTAGATGTCGCCGCCGAAGTCGGCGACATAGGCCTTTTCGTCACTGCCGTAGTGCTCGACGCTGTTGATCGACAGATATTTGAGCATCTGTGGCGTGATGCCGCCGGGACCGGCCAGCGGATTGAACGGCACGCAGCCAGCAATGACATGGCCCGGTGTACCGCACTGCACGACGCCGTTGGAGCCCATGAACGATGGCCCCAGCGCGTTTTGCACATTGATCAGATTGAAATAGCCGGTACGCGTGTTAACGCCGCTGATCTTGCTGTTGTACGTATAGACGTCCCAATTGAATAGATGGTCATTCCATTCGAAGTTGCCTTCCAGGCCGATGTTGTAACGGTAGTTCTTGGGATCGTTGTAGCTGCGAAGCGTCGTTTCAGTCATCAACCGTCTGAACTGCACTGATTGGATGCCGTACAGCGGGTTGTAATAGCTGTATTCGGAAAGCAGCGAGGGAAACGCGCTGTTGGACCCCATGCCGCTATAGAACAACGGCGAACCGGATTGCGCGGTTTCATTGTCGATGTTGTAGCCGAGGTTGATATGGCCGGTGATATTCGATGTGAAGTTGTAATGGCCGTCCAGATAGAGATTCTTGGTCTTGTCCTCCGTCTGCAACATGTTGGTACGACCGGCCAGCTCGTTGTAATTCTGGTCACCCGCATTGGCCAGACTGGTGATGTCGCCGTTTGCGGCATAAGTCGGCTGCACGAACGTGTGGTAGTCATTGATATTGCGTGAGTCACCGCCCGGATTGAGCACCAGTGCAGGCCCACCCGTCGCGCTGCGGATATATCCGTACGGACCATATTTGCTCAGGCCGAAATACGGATGCTGATCCGTCCATGGGTACGCGGAAAAAGCGCGATCACCCGTCCATACCGCACCCTGATTCTGGTACGAGGCACTGAATACGATGCTGCCCTTGTCCGTGGTTTTACCGACGGTGAAACTGGTTTGCGTCTGCCGTCCATCGCTGTGCGGCGAGTACTCACCGTTATAGGTGTCGATCTCTGCGCCGCTGAAATTCTTTTTGGTGATGATGTTGATCACGCCGGCAATCGCATCGGAGCCGTACACCGCGGAAGCACCGCTGGCCAGCACGTCGATACGCTCGACGATGGCCGTGGGGATCACGTTGATATTGGTGTAGCCGCCGTGCGCGGCGCCGATGCGCTGGCCATCGACCAGCACCAGCGTGCGCGGCGCACCGAGACCGCGCAGATCGACGAACGAACCACCCTGGTTCGGACCCAGATCACCGGGTGCCGAGTGACTGAGATCGGGTGGCGACATCGATGAGACATTTTGCAGAAGCTGACCCACCGTGGCGAAGCCCTGCTTCTGAATATCCTGCGCGGTAATGCTGATCACCGGCTGCGCCGCTTCCACGTCCACACTGCGAATGTTCGAGCCGGTGACACTGACCTGTTTGAGGCTTACGGCCTTGTCCTTCGTCGGCTTGTTTTCTGCAGGTGTTTTGGTTGCTGTAGCAGTGGTCGTGGTGTCCGCGGTAGGAGGTGAGGTATCGGTCTGCGCCAACGCAGCTCCTGCAAATGCCAAGCCCCCCATTGCCAACGCCACCTGCATCGCCATCAACGACTTGCTGATGGACGAAGCCAGCAACGTCCTGCCCTTGTCATCAACCGTAAAACAGTCACTCTTCTCGACTTTCATGAAATACCTCACCCGTATTCGCTATTGCCCGCGCAGAAATGACCACTCCCCTCTGCCGCAAGCCGTTATGGATGCCCGTGGAAAACTTCCATTTCCATGGACTTGTTCGCACCTTCACCAAATTTCGGACGCAGGAATCCGTGCCGGACCAATCGAGGGTCCGGTTTGACTCCGTGCTTTCAGTTAAGCCAGGCGGTGCACTCGAACCTGAGAGAGCAACGCCTCTACCGCCCGCCGTTCGACGAAGCCGGTTTCCTGACCTTGCGCATTGGCTGCCCCGCAAGCCACGCCCAAACGCAAGGTCTCTTCCAAATTCATGCTGCGGGCAATGCCCACCGTTATGCCGGCGAGCAGGCAATCGCCCGACCCGACCGTGTTGCGAATCTGTGCAAGCTCGATCCGGGCGTGCCAGATGCCGTTCGCATCGATGGCTACCGCACCCAGTGCGCCCATCGTCACCACCGGCATAGCGATGCCTCGGGAGAACAACTCCTTCGCTGCATCGACTGCCGCATCGAGATCGTCGACAGGACGATCGAGCAGCGACGAAATCTCATCGCGATTGGGTTTGATCAGAAAAGGCTGCACCTGCACCGCATGCTTGAGCACGTCGCCACTGGCATCGATCAGGCAACGCCGGCCGGCATCACGTGCATGACTGGCCAGCTCGGCATAGGTGTTGGCAGCGAATCCACGCGGCAAGCTACCGGACAGAATCACGAGCTTGCTTTCCTCGACGCCGCGGCGAAACGCTTGCACCAGGGCCGTCCGGTATTTTTCGGCAATCTCGGGTCCCTGGCCGAGGATTTCGGTGATCCGACCCTGTGCGTCCTGGACCGCAAAACAACTGCGCATGCTGTCGGGAATTTCGATGCCATGAAACAGCACCCCACGCTCGCTCATGCGCCGGCCAATCATGTTGCGATGTGCGGCATCGACCACGCCGATCAATTGCACTCGCTCACCCAGTGCAGCAATCGTCTGTGCGACGTGCAGCCCCTTGCCGCCGGGATATTCTTGTTCGCTGGTGGCGCGGTTGACCTCACCCGTATGCAGCGCATCGACGCCGATGAGACGATCGATCGTGGTGTTGAAACCGGCCACCGTGATCAAGGAACTGCCTCAATCAAGGCAAGTACTTCAGCGGCATCCGCCTGGCATGTGGTTCCACCCACGCCGCGTGTCGACAGACTGCCGCAGGCACCACCCCAGCGCAGGCAATCGATCAACGACTGTTGACGCAACCATGCATGGATGAAACCGGCATTGAACGAATCACCGGCACCCGTGCTTTCCACCGATGTCATCGGATACGCCGGCCCGGCGAGCAGGTTTTCGCCATCGAACGTGGCGCTTCCCTGCGAGCCGCGCTTCACTACCGTGCGTGCCCGTCGGTCGGCCAACCGGTGCAGGCCGTCCATCAACGACGTCTTGCCGGTGACGCCAAGCAACTCCACATCGTTGGGTAGAAACAGATCCACCTCATCCAGCGTCTCGAACAGTTCATCACCCCATCGCTCGTCCGGGTCGAAGCCGGGGTCGAGCGAGGTGGTCAGCCCCTGCAGACGTGCGCGCGCGAACAGGTCGCGGCAACCCGGACGCAGGGCGCGCTGCAGGTAATACGATGAAATATGCAGATGATCGAAAGCCTGCAGCCACTCATCACTGATGTCGTCGGCGCTCAGCGTGGCGGTGGCTCCGGTGAACGTTACCAGCGCCCGATCCTGCGCCGTCGATAACGACGTCGTGACGCCGGTTCTCAGTGTCTCGTCGCGCAGAATGCCCGTGGTATCGATGCCCGCGTCCCGCAGCGCCGCTACGCAATAATCGCCCCAGCTGTCCATGCCGGCCCAGCCGACAAAAGCCACCGGATTGCCGAGACGCGCCAGACCCATCGCGCAGATCATCGACGAACTGCCCGGTGTCATCACGAAGTCATCGGCGAGCACTTCCTTGCCCGGCAGCGGAAACGCGTGGCAATCCCGAAAAACAAGATCGACGTTGATTTCGCCCGCGACGAGGATGCGCTTCACACGCCCTCCTGGTGGATCGAGAAGTTCTCCACCACACGGGTGAGTACACCTTGCGAGGGCGTATCCGGCTTACTGCCGAGCGACAGGCAGGCGAAGAACGCGAGCAACTGACCGACGACGACATCTGCCAGCAACGGCAACACGTCGTCGACGGCATCCATGCCCGCGAGTTCCACGGCCACATCGTTCGGCCCCAGCCATTCGCTCGCCATGCCTTCACCCACCAACACACGGGTCATGCCTAATTGCTTGCGCGACAGCTCGCGCAGCAGGTCGACCTCATACGCACGCACCGTCGGATTCGGCGAGAGAAAGCCGACCACCAGCGTGTCTTCCGTCAGGCTCGACATCGGCCCGTGTCGCAAACCGAGGTAGGTTTCCGCGCTGGTGGTCACTGCGCCGCCAGTCATTTCCAGCATCTTCAAAGCGGACTCGTGGGCCGCGCCCAGCGCGCCGCCACTGCCCAGGTAGACCACCTTGCCGAAGCCCTGACGGGCTATCGCGGCCAGCGCATCGGCTTGATCGTCAAGCACGTGCTGGACGCGACGTGCCAGCCGATTTGCCGATGCCATCCAATCAGTGCGCGTCGTGGAAACCAGACCGGCGCCGGCCAGCAGCAGATTGGTGAAGCTGCTGGTCATGACCAGGCTGCGGTCATTCGTGCGTTCATCGAGTAGCAGCACGGTTACCCGTGGATCACTCTTATAGTCCGTCGCCAGCTTGCCGTTGGCATTGCAGGTAATGACCAGATGGCGATAGTCGGGAGCATCGGCCAACAGGCGACTCACCACGGCGCAGCTTTCCGGACTATCGCCCGAGCGCGCCAGTGAAATCAGCAAACCTGCACCGGGCGGTAGCACACTGCGCCAATGCGTGAGCAGGGTGCCCGCGGCAATGGCCTGCGCCGGCATGCCAAGGCCGAGCTGCAAGCTGGGCGCAAGACACTCGCCGATATACATCGAGCTGCCCGAGCCGGTCAGCACGATATGGCTCGGTGCTGGCGTCAGCGCAGCCTGCAGTTGCGCCAGCACTTGTGGTTGATGCAACAAGTCAGCGGTATCGGTCCAGGTGGCCGGTTGCTGCAGAATTTCACGCACAGTGTCGGCGTAACCACGCTCCCGCTGTTCCGCCAGCGGAAGCGCAAGCAGCGTTCTCAGCCCGGCCAAATCTTTCGTTTTATTGTTTAATATTGACATTTCGCCAGATACAATTGAATGTGAAAGCATGTAACCACTGAATCGAGAGTATTCGAAATGAAACAAAACTTACAAGAGGTTTCGAACGCCGCCAGCCCACTTTCCCGGCTTGCCCTGTCCCACGGCAAGCGCACCCGCCTGTGGCGGTTGTTGTACGGCCATGGTCCACGCAATGGCAGCCTGCTTGTATTACCGCTCGATCAGGGCCTGGAACACGGACCGACGGATTTCTTTCCGAACCCGCCGGCAGTCGACCCGGAGTACCAGTTCCGTCTCGCCGTCGAAGGCAATTTTTCCGCCATCGCGCTGGGTATCGGCCTCGCCGAAAAGTACATGGGCGAATACTGCGGGCGGATACCGTTGATCCTCAAGCTCAATGGCAAGACCAACATCCCCGACGACGGCGAAGCCACATCGCCGCTGTTCGCCTCGGTCGAGGATGCGGTGCGCATCGGCGCCGATGCCGTTGGCTACACCATGTATGTCGGCTCACCGCGCCAGCATGACGAATTCCGCCAATTCGAAAAGGTGCGCCAGGACTGTGAGCGTTACGGCATGCCACTGGTGCTGTGGTCGTACCCGCGCGGCAGCGCCGTCAATGCCAAGGGTGGCACCAATACCCTGTATGCACAGGACTACGCCGCACGCGTCGCATTGGAACTGGGCGCCGATATCGTCAAGCTGCACGAGCCCAACGACAGCACCGCCAATGTGCCTGCACCGTATAACCAGTTGCAGGAAGATGCCGCCGCGCGCTGCGCACGCGTCGTGCGTTCGGCAGGTCGTACCATGGTGCTGTTCTCCGGCGGCGTAAAAGACGATAACGATGAGGCCGTGCTGCGCCAGGTCGAGTTCTACATGCAGTCCGGTGCCAGCGGCGTGATGTTTGGCCGCAACATGTGGCTACGTCCGTTCGAGCAGGCGCTGGCGCTCGTGCGGCAGGTGCACGACATCATGGCGAAGTACCCACGCTGACCTGACTCCCATTCCCTACGGAGAGCAGAACAAACTCCGGTGAACCGAGACGACACCGCATGAACTATCGCAACGCCTGCCTCTGCTGCGCGCCGCCCACCGGCGCCGGCACGGTGCGCATCGAAAGCAGCAAGAATCCGCTGCAGACGCAAGTGGATTCTGGCAAGAGCGAGCTGCGGCTGGCGGACTTCCAGCCACGCAGCATGCTGCATGTGCCGAAGACGCGGATCGAGCGTCCGCGCTTTCCGGTGATCGACATGCATACGCACCTGACCTGGTCGAGCAACGTGCGCAATGGCATCTCGGTGGGTGAGGAAATCACCCTGTTCGCCCAACCCCAGGACCTGCTGCCGGTGATGGACCGCAAGGGCATACGCACGCTGGTGAATCTCACCGGCGGTGTCGGCGCAGGTCTGGAAGAAAGCATCCGCAGCTTCGATCATGTCGCGCCGGGACGCTTTCTCACGTTGACCGAACCGTCCTTCGCCTGCTTCCCCGAGCCGAACTACGCGCAACTGCAGGCTGACGCGATCGCGCATGCCAAACGTGTCGGTGCGCGTGGCCTGAAACTGCTGAAGACGCTGGGTCTCTATCTGCGCGAACGGATCGATGAAGGTCCGCTGGTGGCGGTGGACGACCGCCGCTTCGATCCGATGTGGGAGGCATGTGCCGCACTTGATATGCCCGTCTTTCTGCACGTCTCCGATCCGGAGGCATTTTTTCTGCCCACCGACGCGACCAACGAACGCTACGAAGAACTGAGCAACCATCCGGACTGGTCGTTCTATGGCCCGAGCTTTCCCAGCAACGCGGAGTTGCTCGCCGCGCGTGACCGGCTGATCGCGCGCCATCCAAAAACCACGTTCGCGCTGCTGCATGTCGGCAACAACGCCGAGAACCTCGCCGCCGTCGCCGCCTGCCTGGATCGCTTTCCGAACACGGTGATCGACATCAGCGCGCGCATCGGTGAGCTTGGCCGCCAGCCACGCACCGCCAAGCGCTTCTTCGACCGCTATCAGGACCGCATCCTGTTCGGCACCGATGCCGTGCCCTCGCCGTACGGTGATGATGTGCCACAGCAGTTGTTCGGCGACGAACTCTACGAGATCTATTACCGCTTCCTGGAAACCGAAGACGAGTATTTCGACTACGCACCGTCATCCACGCCACCGCAGGGGCGCTGGTCGATCTACGGACTGAATCTCGCGGAGGACGTGCTGCGCAAGGTATATCATGACAACGCCGCCCGACTTCTGCATATCTAAGAGCCTGTCCATGATCTCCCCGTACCTCGCGTTGTCATCGAGCGGTCGTCAGGTGATAGGGCGTGGTGCCGGCTTGCCTGGCTGGCAAGCCAAGCCGCGCGCTGCCGCCTGGCGGCCGCTCGGTGACAACCCTCCGGGCCGGGGCTGTTTGCCCCCATCCCTGCGTCATCACTCAGTCGTGGACCGACGTCCACTCCTTCGTTCTTCCTTGGTCTGCGCGCAAACAGCTCCCGGCGCGAGGCACGGGGAGATCTTGAACAGGCTCTAACCATGAGTGAAACCCCCACTGCCTCGCCGCGACTACTGGTTGAAGAACGCCGCCGCCTGATCGTCGAACTGGTGGAACAACAGGGACGGGCCACAGTGGATGAATTGGCGACCCGCTTCGGCACCTCGGCCGTCACTATCCGCACCGACCTCGACACGCTGGCGCGCAGTTCGGCAATCGCCCGTTCGCATGGCGGTGCGCTGCCGGTCTCGGCGGCGACGAATGACACGCCGCTCAACATCAAGGAAACCCGCTGGCACGCGCAGAAGCTGCGCATCGGTCAGGCCGCGGCAGGAATGATCCAGGACGGCGAAACGATCATCCTCGATTCCGGCTCCACCACGGTGGAGATTGCACGGCAGATCCGTCAGATGAAGTTCGAGTCGCTGACCGTGATCACCAATGCACTGAATATCGCGATGGAGCTGTCCGGGCTGCCGCAGATCCGCGTGATGATGCTGGGCGGCCTGCTGCGGCAAACCTCGTATTCGCTGGTCGGTCCGGATGCCGAGCAGGCATTGGCGAAACTTTCCGCCGACCGATTGTTTCTCGGCGTCGACGGACTCGATCCCGAAGTAGGCGTGACCACACCGGACCCGCTTGAAGCCGCATTGAATGCACTGATGATCCGCGTCTCGCGCCAGACCATCGCCGTGCTCGATGCCAGCAAGCTCGGCCAGCGCAGCCTGTCCGTAATCACCCCGGTGCGGAACCTGCACGTGGTGATCACCGACAACAGCGCCGCTGCCGAAACCGTCGAGACATTGCGTGCTGCCGGCGTGCAGGTTGTGCTGGTGTGACACTCGTGCGGCTGACTGCCGACCGCGCATCCCCGGCACAGCGTGGACAACTCCCGATCAGAACGCCAGCTTGTAACTCACCATGGCCATATTTCCGTCCTGGTACTGGTCGTAGTCTTTTTCGAGATCCAGCTGCAGGCTGGATTTCTGCGAAAAGCTCCAGTTGAGCGAAGTGGCGGCTACGCCACCGTAACGTGACAGACCGATACCTCCCACCGGCGCCCATTGCGTCAGCCCGGTGAAGCTGGCATCCGGTATCTCGCCATGCATGGCGAGGGCACTCTGCCACAGCAGCCGGGTCTGCAAGGTCAACGCGGTGCCGTCATCCAGCAACCAGCGATGCATGGCACGCATACCCACGCCGGCCTGCCAGCGTTCGATGTTCTGCGCATCGGACATCAGGCCGAAACCATCCGCACCGCCCTCGTTGAAGCCGTCACTCTGGATCTGTGCGTATTGCAGGTTCACATAGGGGGTCAGCTGCATGCCGCCGAGCGTGAAACGGTAACCACTCTCGCCATAGGCCAGACCGTAGCGGCCATTGCTCAGGCTGGACACTCTGGAAAATTCATCGCCGAGCTCGAGTTCGCGCTGCATGTTCTCGCGATAAGTGCCGATGCCGAAACGCCCCATCGTGTACCAGTTTCCGTTGACCACGCCACCATAGAGCATGCCTTCCAACGCGTGACTGTTGCCCTGATCGCCACTTTCGACGAGCCGGCCCAGCCCCTGGCTCTGACTCACGGCATAACCCAGCACGCCATTCAGGCCGAAGCGAATGTCCTCGCCGACCATGATGCCGCTCAGGTCATAACCGACATCGCTGTAACCGCTACGCGACATGCTGCCCTGGGAGCCGAGGTTCTGCGTCCAGCCGCCACCCAGCCTGGGTGCGTCGAGCAACTGATCGAAGCGACTGGACAAGGCCTCGGTGCCGGCGTCGATCGCCTGGAACGTCATCGCCGCACTGGCCGCATGCAACTGGCCGGATAGAGTGCTGAGCGAATTCTGCGCGGTAGCCAGCGTGGCCGATTGCTGCAGGCTCGCAGCACCAGCGAAAAAACCGCTGGCGACTGCCGTGGAAGTCGGCGTCAGCGTGCCCTGCGTGATCTGGCTGTTGAGTTGACCGAACGCGCTCTGCACGCGCTGCGCAGCGGCGTACGAGGCCGCCGTGTAACTCGCGCCTTGTATCGCCGTGACATTTACCTGCTGCACATTGAGCCACGCATCGTTGGCGTCGTAATTGAGCGTGGCGGTCAACATCACATTGGACGCCGTGTTCAGTGCCGAGAACGTACCGGTGAGACCGCCAGCGGCGGTCAGCACATCGGTATGCGAGTTGACGACATAGCCCGTGTTCGTGCCGGTCACGAACAGATCGCCACCGCTCAGGTTGGCTGTGCCGGTGACATTCAGCGCCGAGCCCAGCGACACCGCCAGCCGACCAGCACCCTGCTGGATATAGTTGCCGCCCACGGTGACGTTGCTGCCGCTGACGCCCAACACACCAGCATTGGTCACGCTGCCACCGATGGTCTGGGTGCCGCTCACCGTGGCGCCGGCGCTGATGCTTACGCTGGATGCCAGCGACTGGGCGGTGAGTGTGCCGCCCTGCACCTGGGTCATGCCGGTATAGCTCGATGGTTGGGTCAGATTGAGCGTGCCACTGCCCTGCTTGATCAGGCCGCCAGCACCGGAAATCGGGTTGTTCCAGCTGGAACTGCCGCTGAAGCTGACCGTGACATCACCCCAGTTGAATTGCTCGGGACCATTCACCGCTTTGCCGACATCCAGCTCGCCATAACCGAAGGTCGTATTCGGCTGCGAGCCGCCGAGCGGATCAGCCGTGCCAAGCAGGGTCTGGCGCACCAGATCATTGGTGAAGTACGGATAGGCCTGCCACACCAGTGCCGCCGCACCGGACACCTGCGGAGCAGCCAGTGACGTGCCCTCCACGATGTAATAGCTCGGGTTGGTGGTACTGGCGGTGGTGTCCTTGTCCAGAACGATCACATCGCCCGGCGCTGCCAGGCAGTAGTCCATCGCGATGCCGCACTTGTTTGAGTAGCCTTCCAGCTGGGTCGGGTTATTGCTGTTGACGGCGACGACGGTCAGCCAGCCCTTCGCCAGATCAGGCGCAAGACTGGGCAGTGCAGCGATCGTGCTGGGGTTGGCTTCCGAGTCATTGCCTGCGGCGAACACCACCAGGCCACCCCAGGAATTGACGTATGTGCTGTAGGCCGCGTCGAAAAGCTGCGTGGTGGCCGTATCGGTGGCACTCCACGTTATGCCGCCCCACGAATTGTTCATGATCTTGGCGCCGCCCGCGATCAGGTCCGCACTGACCTGCGGTAGCGGATCAGCCGAGGTGACCGCTGTTGGCGGGGTGGAACCGTTGTCGTCACTCGAGGTGTCATCGATGATGCGCGCCGAGATCAGATCTGCACCCGGCGCAATACCGCCGGGGAATTGTCCGAACGGGGCACCCGCCGCGATCTCCGACACCCAGGTACCGTGACCCACGACATCATCGATGCTGAGGTTGTTGGTGGTCGGGTCGACATAAGTCAATTCCTCCAGCACCCGTCCGGACACCGCCGGATTGGTGGCCATGATGCCGGTATCGACCACGCCAATGGTCACGCCAGCGCCGGTATAGCCCTGATTGTGCGCCGCGTAGGTATTGGTGATCGAGAGCTGAGCATCGATCGGTGGCTGCGGCAACGTCGATGACGATGATGATGACGATGGTGGCGTAGTCGGTGCGGTCGACGTGGACTTGACGTTGCTGCCACCTCCGCCGCCGCAGGCGTTCAGGCCAAGCGCGATGGCCACCAGCAACGCCAGTTCACGACGCCGTAACCCGGAATCGAACGTTTTCATGATGTACCCCGTCACCGCACCCCAATCCTGGTATCGCGTGCGCGCCGGGCACACCGCGATGCCTCCCTGCGCGCATCTTGACACAACGAAAATCCAATGAAACACCGCGCAAGTCACATCCTGCGCCGAATCACCACCGTTTGCCGTGGTTTACGGCGGACTGCGATAATCCCGGGGCTATATGTCAGGCGTTCGCGCCCCTACTGTCTTCAAGTGGAGTTACCCATGTCGGATGTCAGCGTCGTCATCGTCGGTGCCAAGCGCACGGCCATCGGCTCCTTCCTCGGCCAGTTCACCGGTGTGCCCACGCCGAAGCTCGGCGCCACGGCCATCCGTGCTGCGCTGGAACAATCCGGTGTCGCGCCTGCCGATGTCAGCGAAGTGATCATGGGCTGCGTGCTGCCAGCCAATCTCGGCCAGGCACCCGCGCGTCAGGCCTCACTGGAAGCCGGCCTGCCCTTTGGCACCGGCGCCACCACGATCAACAAAGTGTGCGGTTCGGGCATGAAGGCGATCATGCTGGGTAATGACTTGATCAAGGCCGGCTCGGCCAGCATCGTGGTAGCCGGCGGCATGGAGTCGATGACCAACGCCCCGCACATGGTCAACGCGCGCACCGGCATTCGCTACGGCGACGGCCAGCTAGTCGATCACATGGCGTGGGATGGCCTGACCAATCCCTACGACGGCAAGGCGATGGGCGTGTTCGGCGAACTGTGCGCCGACAAGTATCACTTTACCCGCGAAGAGCAGGACGCCTACGCGATCGAATCGGTGAAGCGCGCGCAGGCTGCGCAGCAGAGCGGCGCGTTTGCCGACGAAATCGTGCCGGTCACGGTGGCTGGCCGCAAGGGCGACGTCGTGGTGGATACCGACGAGCAGCCCGGCCGCTCGGATATCACCAAGATCCCGACCCTGCGCCCGGCCTTCCGCAAGGAAAACGGCACCATCACCGCGGCCAGCTCGTCGAGCATTTCCGACGGCGCTGCCGCCGTGGTGCTGCTGTCGGGCGACGAGGCAAAAACGCGTGGACTGAAGCCGCTGGCGCGCATCGTGGCGCATGCCACGCACTCGCAGACGCCGGAGTGGTTCACCACAGCGCCAGTCGGCGCCATCCAGAAAGTGCTGGAGAAGGCCGGCTGGAACGTGGGCGATGTCGACCTGTTCGAAATCAACGAAGCGTTTGCCGTGGTCGCGATGACACCGATGCGCGAACTGGGTATTTCGCACGACAAGATCAACGTCAACGGCGGTGCCTGTGCGCTCGGTCATCCGATCGGTGCCAGCGGTGCACGTCTGGTCGTGACCCTGCTGCACGCGTTGAAGAGCCGCGGCCTGAAACGCGGCATCGCTACATTGTGTATCGGTGGTGGTGAAGCGACAGCTGTCGCTGTGGAACGCATCGACTGAACTAACCTGGCTATCTGAAAAGCGCTGAGCATCTACACAGCTATCAAATAAACAGACTTTCAATGTGCACCCCGGCTTCACCATAAAAAAGTGGCATCGTCACGGCTTACCGGCTAAAACTACGCGCGCCCTACCAAAGGCCTTCCATTGCAATCAGGAGATTCACCCATGAAATTGACGCGCCCCCTTCTCGCCGCTGCGCTCGTTGCGTTGATGGCAGCATGCAGCAACAGCGCGCAGGATTCCGCTCAAGAAGCGCAGAAGTCAGCCGACGCTGCCCAACAGGCTTCGGATCAGGCACAGCAGGCTGCCGCCTCGGCACCGACCCCGACGACCCAGCAGGCTGCCGACCAGGCCAAGACCTCGGCTGACGCCGCCGGTCAGGCCGCCGACCAGGCTCAACAGGCCGCTGCTGCGGCTTCGTCAAATACACCAGCCAACAGCAACTCAGCGATGTCGATGTCCATGTCGAAGGATGCCGCTTCCAACGCCGCCTCGCAGGCTGACAAGGCTGCGCAAGCTGCCAAGGACGCCGCCAGCAATGCGAAAGACGCTGCAAAGGACGCTTCCAAAGGCAATTGATTCTCGCCATTGGTCCTTGCAGTAGTGATAAAAAACGGCCGCGTAGTGCGGCCGTTTTTTATGCGCGATCCGCCGAACGATCAAGACAATCCCGATCCATGGCCGGCGCCGGTTATCATCGGCGACTGATCAGTGATGGCACTGAATGATGAGCCTGTTTCTATGACCATGATCGTTTCGCAGATCGATCCACGCTCGGCCGAGTTCCAGGCCAGCGCTTCGCAGTTGCGCGCCGTGACCGACGATCTGCACCGCGAACTGTCGCGCAGCGCCGAAGGTGGTGGTACGAAAGCCCGTGAGAAACACGAAGCACGCGGCAAACTACTGCCACGCGAACGCATCCGCGCCCTGCTCGATCCCGGCTCGCCGTTCCTCGAACTCTCGGCGCTGGCCGCGCATGGCATGTATGACGATGCCGCACCCGCTGCGGGCGTTATTACTGGCATCGGTCGAGTCAACGGCATCGAAGTCGTGGTGGTCGCCAACGATGCCACCGTCAAGGGCGGCACCTACTTTCCCATGACGGTGAAAAAGCATCTGCGCGCGCAGGAAGTGGCTCTGGAAAATCATCTGCCGTGCGTCTATCTGGTCGATTCCGGTGGCGCGTTCCTGCCACTGCAGGACGAGGTATTTCCGGACCGCGAGCACTTCGGCCGCATCTTCTACAACCAGGCACGCATGTCAGCGCTGAACATTCCGCAGATCGCCGTGGTGATGGGCTCATGCACCGCCGGTGGTGCCTACGTGCCTGCGATGAGCGACGAAACCATCATCGTGCGCGAGCAGGGCACGATTTTCCTCGGCGGACCGCCGCTGGTGAAAGCTGCCACGGGTGAAGTGGTCGATGCGGAAACGCTGGGCGGTGCGGACGTCCATACGTCCATCTCCGGTGTCGCCGATCATTACGCCGAGAACGATGCGCATGCGCTGTCGATCGCGCGTGACATCGTCGCCAGTCTCAACCGGAAAAAGACCATTCCGCTCGCGCTGCGCGCGCCAAGCGAACCGAAGTACGCTGCCGACGAACTCTATGGCGTGATTCCGCAGGACACGCGCAAACCATTCGATATCCGCGAAGTGATCGCGCGCATCGTCGATGGCTCCGAGCTGCACGAGTTCAAGGCGCGCTATGGCAAGACCCTGGTCTGCGGCTTCGCGCACATTCATGGTTACCCGGTCGGCATCATTGCCAATAACGGCATCCTGTTTGCCGAGTCTGCGCTCAAGGGTGCGCACTTCATCGAACTATGCAATCAGCGCAATGTGCCACTGGTGTTTCTGCAGAACATCACCGGCTTCATGGTCGGCAAGAAATACGAGCAGGCCGGTATCGCCAAGGACGGCGCGAAAATGGTCACCGCCGTGGCCTGCTCGCATGTGCCGAAATTCACCGTGGTGATCGGCGGCAGCTTCGGCGCCGGCAACTACGCAATGTGCGGCCGTGCTTACGGCGCGCGCTTCCTGTGGATGTGGCCGAACGCACGTATCTCGGTGATGGGCGGCGAACAGGCGTCAAGCGTGCTGGCCACCGTCAAGCGTGACGGCATCGAAGCCGCCGGCAAGACCTGGACGGCCGAGGAGGAAGAAGCCTTCAAGGCGCCGATCCGCGAGCAGTACGAGCGACAGGGTCACCCTTATTACGCCAGTGCGCGGCTGTGGGACGACGGCATCATCGACCCCGCCGACACCCGCCGCATACTCGGCCTGGCGATCTCCGCCTCGCTCAACGCGCCGATCGAGCCGCAGCGTTTCGGCGTGTTTCGCATGTAGCGTCAGCTCGGCAGGTTGCAACGATTTGCGACTTGCCAGCACGGGGTGTAGCGTTTCGAAATCGCGAATGCCATCGACTGGAGAGTCATGAACAAATTCGTCGCCAGCTTTCTACTTTTGCTCAGCGCCGCGCTGCGCATCGCACCGGCGCTCGCCGCACCAGGAGTGTGGAATTTAGACCTGTCACGATACGATTCAGCCGCTGGCCCCGACGGTACGCCGGCTTACATTTCAGGAACGCCGGAGGCCGACGGTAGACCCGGCCAGTATTACTTCAATATCGGCGCCTACTCTTTCATCCATCACGACTATGCGCTTGCGATCAACATGTATACGGTCGCAGCATCGTGGGCGTATAAGCCAGCGGAATACAATCTTGGCGTGATGTACGCCTTGGGCCAGGGAACAGCCGTTGACATACCGCGTGCGATGGCATGGATGACATTAGCCGCCGAACGGAAAGATCCAAAATACCTGAAAGCGCTAGCGCTGGTTGAGGCCAGCCTCAAGCCAGGAGATTCGAACACGGCGAACGAGATACTGAAAGATCTCGAGCCAAGATACGGTGACCAATACGCATTGCGTCGCGCCAAAGATCGTTGGGCTGAGGTGAAAGGGTCGTTGACAGGCTCGCACACCGGTCATCCAATAGGCCCCGTGCAGATCGACCAAGGCAACGGAATCCACACTGATGGATCGCTGGCCTATCAGGCGCTTGGTGCGAGCGATAACCCGTACAACACCGGTACCGTGACGGTCGGGGCACTGACACCGGCCACATCAGACGATATCAAGGCGTCAAAAACGTCAGGCAGCAATGCACAACCGAAAGCAGATCAACCACAGCCCTGAGAGGATTCTTGTGGTCCTACACCAAGTTTGAGACCGCCGGTCGGCTTCGACCGACCGGATAGGTCAGCGGACCCTTTTCAGTCGCGCGGCTCTTCGTTACGAAGGCGCACATCGTTAGGCAGCATGTCGACGCGTTCGATACTGGCATCACGCTGGGATTCGAAGAAGCGCTGCACGTGCTGGCAAACGTTCATCGTATTTTCGCGGGCGATGGCAGAGACCAGGAACCACGGCTCGGTCCAGCCTAGTTCGGCGATGATCTGTTCGGCGACTTCCTTGCGCTCGTCCTCGTCCAGCATGTCGGCCTTGTTCAAGACCAGCCAGCGCGGACGCTCGAGCAGCT
>Ga0302226_10001490_pt1 | contig 17455 bp, 15 predicted proteins | sample II_Palsa_E3_3_FD_193524 | JGI IMG/M metagenome (GOLD analysis project Ga0302226, IMG submission 193524) | Peat permafrost microbial communities from Stordalen Mire near Abisko, Sweden - II_Palsa_E3_3 | ecosystem: Environmental > Terrestrial > Soil > Palsa > Peat permafrost | place: Sweden...
GTGTCGGGCGACGAACTGGCGAGCCGTGCACTGCAGCAGGCAAGGCGGCTCGGTGCAGAGATTCTGGTGACACGGTCTGTCGCTCGAATCGATGTCGCCGGCCGTAGCGTTCACCTCGACGAAGGTGGCGTCATCCGGGCGCGAACGATCATTCTCGCGACTGGCGTCACGTGGCGCCGTCTCGCGATCGACGGCTTCGACCGGTTTATCGGTAAAGGCATTTACTACGGCGCGTCACGCAGCGAAGCGAACGCTACTCACGGCCTCGACGTTTATCTGATCGGTGGTGGAAACTCGGCCGGCCAGGCAGCGTTGTACTTTGCCAATCATGCGCACATGGTTACGCTTGTCCTGCGAGGCGATTCACTGGAGAAGAGCATGTCTCGCTATCTCGTCGAGCAGCTTCGTGGGAAGTCAAACGTAGGGGTGCAACTGCGATCGGAAGTAGTCGGTGCGCACGGCGATACCCATCTGACAGCGATCGACGTACGCGATGGGTTGAGCGCAGAGGTGCGTCGACACGAATGTGGTGCCTTGTTCGTGTTCATTGGCGCCGATGCAGAGACGGAGTGGTTGCCGGAGGAAATCGCACGCGATGGGCGCGGATATGTTCTCACCGGCGACGACGTCGTCAAGGCGGGACGCTGGTCCCATAGCCGGGATCCCTACCTCCTCGAATCGAGTGTTCCTGGCGTGTTTGCCTGTGGGGATGTGAGATTGAGCCCGGTGAAGCGCGTCGCTTCAGCGGTCGGCGAAGGCAGCATGGCGATCGCGTTCGCCCACAAATATTTGCAGCACGACGCCAGATAGCATTGGGTGCGACAGTGAGGCGTATGTGTGCTTGTCGTAGCGGATTTCGATAGATTTTGAACGTCCGCTTCGATGAGTCGGACTATCTATATTGGGTCGTGTGCCGCCGATCGCCGTCAGGCGGTGGCCGGGCAGAAGCCATCAATCAAATGTGCCTAACACACACGGGACGGACCATACTCCAAGCGTTATGCCTTCCTCTCACTGCCTGACAGGAGAAGTGCCGCCATGAAGCTATTTACCATTGCTGTCCTGGCGGTCGTGCTCGCCGGATGCGCCGCGAACCAAGGCATATCAAACAATGCGCCGGCGGGGCGCACGGAAAGCTGTAAGGTCACGTCAGATCAAGAAATTGCGGCGTTGTTCGATCGATGGAACCAGTCGCTGCAAACCGGTGATCCGCACACGGTGGTCGCCAACTATGCGGAGCGGTCCATTCTTCTCCCAACGGTATCCAACAGGCCGCGCTTAACGGTGGCGGACAAAGAGGACTATTTCCGTCATTTTCTACAGGATCGTCCATCCGGAAAGATTGACTTCCGCTACATTGAGCTGGGGTGCAATTCTGCTGTGGATGCCGGGCTTTACACATTCACCTTCGCAAGAACTGGAGTGGTTGTTAAGGCCCGTTACACCTACACCTATCAATGGGATGGGGCGCAATGGCTAATTTCGAGTCATCACTCATCGGCGATGCCGGAGAAGCAGTAACAGGGGTAAACCTTCGGTTCCTGCGGTTAGCCTGCGGCATATGCCGAACCCATTGATATTCGTCCCCTTCGGATGACTATGTATATCGGGTCGTCAGCGGAAGTCGTTGCACTGGGAACGCGGACGCTCGACAGAGTTGCTTCGGCGCAGTATCCAACGACCGCAATGACCGACGAGTTGCCGATCCACGCGAAAGGAGAAATGGCCGCTGTAGCGCAAGCGGCCTGTTGGGCGAGGTTCGCCCGAACGGTAGTTGCGGGTCGGGTGCGGCGCGCGAAAGTGAAACGACTCCTACCGTACAGTGCCGCTGGCCGGCCTGCTCGACGCCGCGGCGTTACCTCCGGATAGCGTGCTCAAGGCACGCACGTTTTCGATGCACGAGGGATTGGGCATTCCAGCTACCGGATGTATTCTTCAGTCTGCGGGCCGACGGCGTTGTTCGGATAAGCCGGGTTGCGATTCGGCGTCGAAATGACCGCCCCGCGTCACGCGTTTGGGCCAACGGTGACTGCGCGCTATCCGTCCGGGTTCTCGACCAGGTGCGGTCCTTCGGTCGCACTGACACTCGGTCATTGAAACGGCTGGTCAATCCCAGAAGCCGCCATACAGGTCGCGCCCGCTCGAAAGGTGGTTCAGGGTCAATCTGTTGCACCGACCGATTGAATCCGCAGTCCACGCGTGGCACTCGACGATGTGGCCTATGTCGTCGACAACCGACGCTTATCGGCACGTCGACCCCACCTTTGCCAACGGACTCTGAAAACAGAACAAGATGGAAGCTACGTATTCGATAAGAACAGCTAGGCCGGAAGACTCAGCGCGTATCGCGGTGCTTGGCGCGCACGTATGGGTGCATACCTATGCAGCGGCGGGCGTGTCCGAGATCATCGCGCAATATGTCCTGGCGACATTCACGCCTGAAAAAATCCTGGCCCTGGTGAACGATCCAGGCGTCGTTCTGTTGATTGCCGAGGCAGAAGGCAATCTTGCTGGCTATATTGTCATGCGCTTTGGTTCGTACCATGCGGATGTTGCCGTCGAGATCGAAACACTCTACATCCAAGACGCTTTTTCGGGTCGTGGAATTGGATCGGCATTGCTGACTTATGCCAGAGGCATTGCAGAGGCAGGAACTGGAAATCGTACAATCTGGCTCATCGTTAACTCGCAAAACGAAAAGGCAATCTCCTTTTATCATTCCCGTGGGATGACGCAGGAGGGGCTAGCGTACTTTGAGCTCGGCGGTATCAAACACGAGAACAAGGTGATGGTCGCAAGGGATTGACGCATCTCTTGCAGTCGTAAATCGCCGTTGAACATCGCCAAATACATGGTCACCCACGCGACCGACGTAGTTCCGGGAGTGGCCGCTTTCGGGAACCCTGGCGGTCCGTTGTGGGTCGACTACGGAAGTTCGGCATCGCGGTGTTTGACCAAGAGGATTCGTTCGTCGTTGGAATCCAGTGGTGTATCTCGCGCCCAGATGCGACACTCCAACGCGCTATGATTACCCCGTTCAAACGCCCCCTTGATTCGGTGACCCTACCTCCCCGATCGCCAACCCCCTTCACCCTCCATGCCCACTTCACCCACCTTCCTGCACGTTTCGCTCGCCTCTCGCCTGATGGACGAAATTGAGCACGGACTTTGGGCCGCGGGCCAGCGTCTTCCATCCGTTCGCGAGATGAGCCGGCGTTGTGCCGTTAGCGTGACGACAGTACTCGCGGCCTACCGGGCACTTGAAGACCGGCAAGCCATCGAAAGTCGTCCACAAAAAGGCTTCTATGTGCGCGCCGGCGCTTCCAGACGCGATGTGTTGCCTCGGGCGCCTGCCACGATCGTCGATGCGGAGGTCTCCCACGCTGCGTTAAACCGTATCGACGACACCGCGCATTTCGTCTCCTTCGGCACGGCGCTGTGCGAGAAGGAACTGTTTCCTGTTGGCGCGTTATCGCGCAGCATTGCTTCGGCTGCCCGCAGGCATGGTGAGTTGCTGACGGAAGTTTCGTTTTCCTCAGGATCGAAACATCTGCGCGAGAGCCTGGCCTCTCATGCACGAACATGGAATTGCAGTCTTGCCGTGGACGACATCCTCGTGACGAACGGCTGTATTGAGGCATTTGGCCTGTGCCTTCAGGCCGTTGCTCAGGCGGGAGATGTCATCGTCGTGGAATCGCCGGCGTATTACGGGTTCTTGTCGACGATTGCGCAGCTCGGCATGCTAGCCATCCCGCTGCCGTTCCATTCCGATCCCGCGCGAGCCTTGGCAGAGGTTGAACGGCTGGCGGGGCGGCGGCGAATCGGCGCGTGTCTGATGTCGACGAACGTTAGTAATCCAAACGGCGCGAGCATGGATGACGAGATGAAACGCGAACTGGTCGAAGCGCTCGAACGCTTGGAGATTCCGCTCATCGAAGATGCAACCTTCAGCGATCTCCACTTCCAGGCAACGCAGCGTGCCGCCAAATCATATGATCGATACGGGAACGTATTGCTGTGCAGTTCGTTGACCAAGACGCTTGCGCCGGGCTTGAGAGTTGGCTGGGTGTCCGGCGGACGGCATCACGAGCGGCTCGTAGCGGTGAAACGAACGATGAGCGTCGGGCAGCCCCTGTTAATCCAGGAAGCGATTGGTGACTATCTTGCCGCTGGGGGCTATCAGCATCATTTGCGTCAGCTAAGAAACCAATGTCGTCTGCAGGTGGTCGAGACCATGGCTCAGGTGCAGAGTACGTTTGGTCCAGGCACCGAGGTCAGCATGCCGAGCGGCGGCTATCTGCTCTGGATTCGGTTGCCGGGCGAGGTCTCGGCCATGGCGCTTTATCGTCGCGCCCTCGATGACGGTATCGCCATTGCGCCGGGCACGCTGTTTTCCCCCACGGGCGCATTCAGTGATCATGTGCGCGTGAATTGCGGGTTTCGCATGACGAGCCGCCGTAGTGATGCGCTGGCCCGATTGGGTCAGATGGTGCGCGAACTGCAGTAATTTCGCGCGTATCGGAAGTATCGGAAGTTACCTCAAGGAAAACGGAAGTTGCCCGCCGATATCGTCACGGCAAAGCCGCCAATTTCGATGCGTCGATCCTGATCCGGACCCTCCCAGAAGACGCGACCCGCGCGACCGACGTGCCGTCCCTGGCTAATGATGCCGTCGGCGCAGCCCGCTCGCCAGTCGTTCCGGTAGGCGACCCACGCCGCAGCGCAAGCGTTCCCACCCCCGCATACGGCGTCTTCCGGCACGCCGATAGCGGGCGCGAACGACCGCACCTCGAAGTTCGCGTCGCCGCCTTGTTCGTATCCCAGCACGGTGACGCCCGAGACCCGGTACCGCGCGCTTAACGCTTGCACCCGTTCCATGTCTGGCGTCAGCACGTTGACATCCGATGCACTGGCCAGCTCGACGACGAGCCATCGTGCACCAGCGTCGACAAGCGCAACCTGCGCTGGCGCTCCTGTGCATCCGAGCGCGTCGAGAACGGCTGCGTGGCCCGCGTCATCCAGGCGTTCTACTGTCGGCACCGGCGTGCGAAATGAGATCCTCCGCTGTGCACCGATCGAGGTGACGCGCATGTCGATACGCCCAGCGGGGCATTGCTGCACGAATCGTCCATGGGTGGGCTCAATGGCCCCTTCCTCCAGCAACACATGTGCGGTACCGATCGACGGATGGCCGGCGAACGGCAACTCGCACAACGGCGACCAGATTCTCACGTTGTAATCGGGCCCGTTATCCGTAGGACTGCGTGGCTCCTGCGGCAAGACGAAGACCGTTTCCGGCATGCCGGTCCAGCGCGCGATTCGCAACATGAGCTCGGGTGGCAGTCGGGTCCCGGGGACGATCACGGCCACGGGATTGCCCCAAAAGGGATCCTGCGTAAAAACATCGACGAGGAAGAGGCTGGGTTGCGATGTGATCATGGTGGGCGTATTCAATCAGCTATGAAACGTGAGCTGCAAGTTCGCGTGCAAGGTCATTCAGCATGCCTGCCGCTGCGACGATCTGATCGCGCGTCACGTCGAGATGTGTCGTGGCACGCAGACGCCCGTCGGATAGCGCACGAAGACGCACACCACGCTGCAACGCACGCTCGACGAAGGTGACCGTATTGACAGGCAAGCCTTGCACTTTGAACAGAATCAGATTTGTGATCGGGCTTGGCGCTTCGAACGCGAAGTAGGGTTCGCTGGCCAGCAACCTGACGAACAGCGCTGCGTTGGCGTGATCGTCGGCAATGCGTGTCACGTGATGATCGAGCGCATAGAGCGCGGCCGCGGCCATGATTCCGGACTGCCGCATCGCACCGCCGAGGCGGTACTTCCATGTCCATGCGTCGCGGACGAAACGGGTGTCCCCGCACAAAACCGCGCCGAACGGACACCCCATGCCTTTGCTGAAGTCGACCCACGCGCTATCCCACCCGTCGGTATAAGCCTTCAACGGCACACCGGTGGCGGCACTTGCGTTGAAGAGCCGCGCGCCGTCGATATGCGTGCGCAAACCAGCGTCGAGCGCGGCATTGCGAACGCCGTGGAGCACGTCGATAGGCCACACTGCACCGCCGCTGAAGTTGGTGGTCTGCTCAATGCTGACCATCGCAGAGCGAGGGGCCGTTCGGGATGGCTCCCGGATCGCAGCCCTGCATTCATCCGCAGTGAAGATGCCGTCGCGAGTCGGGATCGGATTAATCGCTACCCCTGCGATCGCCGCGGCGCCTGCGCCCTCGGTGGTACAGATGTGCGACTGCGCGTCGGCAATGAGTTCGTCGCCGGGACGGGCATGCACAAGCGTCGCGACTAGGTTGCACATCGTTCCCGACGGCATGAAAACCGCCGCCTCGAAACCCAGAAGCTCTGCGACCCGGATACACAACTCGCGCGTCGTGGGATCTTCGTCCATCTGCTCGTCGCCCACCTTCGCTGTAGCCATGGCGGCTCGCATGCCTTCGGTGGGCGCGGTCTGCGTATCGCTGTAAAGATCGATCAGTTTCATGGTCTTTTCGCACCGTCGACCGACTCGACCGGCCATGCCTCTTCCGGGGAAGTTAACCCTAGGCCGGACAGATCGTCGTATTCGACGCCGGCCGCGCCATCGCTGAATTCGGCCGGGGTGAGCGCGCGGCGGTTCACTTTCAACTGGAACACATCGAAGCGGTTGTAGTAACCGACGACGTCCTGAAACTGTTTGGGTATGACGCACTGCTTGAGATCGATATCGGCGTAGACAATGCCTTCTTCATCCCGCAGCGTATCGCTGATGACTGTGCCATTCGGTCCGAAGATCATCGACACGCTCTTGGGTGACTCCTCGAGCAGCTGCCGTGCACGCGCATTGTCGCGGGCGATCAGGTCGATCGCCTCGGGCGGCAGGAATCCAGAGGCGACGATGTTGAAAACCTTGCCCTCGAACGCATGAGCCCCTGCTCGCAACCGTATGGCTGCCTCGAGATCGTAAGATGCCTCGCCCGGCGGATGGGTCGGCCACCGCGGCGAAAATGATGAAATATGCACATTCTCGCCTTGGGCCAGCAGCGCGAAGCGAGCGAGAGAATTGGTGTTCTCGCCACAGACCAGCGCGCCTATTCGTCCGGCCTTGGTCTCGACGACCCGCAATCCGCTGCCATCCCCATTCGCCCATGTGAGCTTTTCCCAATAGGTCGGCACCAGCTTGCGATGGCGGTTCAATATGCGTCCGTCGTCTCCGATCAGGAGGTTGGTATCCCAGACGCACGCAGGACTGATGCGCGTGCCCTCGTTGATGCCGATCGAGACGATCACCCCGTGGCGCCTCGCAGCTTCCTGCAAGCGGGCGACCTCCGGCCCAGGAACCTCGATTGCGCTCGATGCGAGTTTGAAAAAGAAGTCGTGCACGTCGACCGGTGCGTAGACGCCAGACCAGACCGGGAACGAAGAGATGAAGGCTTCGGGAAACGCGATCAGTTCGGCCCCGTTGCCGGCAGCTTCGGCGATCAGGGCGCACGCCTTGTCGATTGTGCGTGGGGTATCGAAGTAGTACGGCGCGACGTGGCAGGCGGCGGCCCGGAAAGCGGGGTAGGTTTTCATGGGGGCTGGATGAGTTGGAGGGCAGTGACATTGTGTGGAAAGGGCCCGCTGGCGTCGATATACAGCACCCGGCGAAAACGCTATGACAGTCTGTAATGAGGGACCTAAAGAGGTACCTAAAGGCGCATCGCGCCGAAAAAAGGGCGCTTGTCGTTGTCGGTTGTATGGATATACAGTATGCGGCGCCGCGCTGTTTTGCAGCCCATGCCCCTGTAACCCTCTACCTACCGCCCAGACACCGTGCTCTCCGTTGCCGAACCCGCGCCGTCCGATACCGCAGCCTGGCTGGCCAAGCTCAATGACGCGCAGCGCGAAGCCGTCGAATACGACACCGGCAATGTCACGCAGCCGACCGGCGCCTTGCTGGTCATCGCCGGCGCGGGGTCGGGCAAAACCAATACCTTGGCGCACCGCGTCGCCAATCTGGTCGTCAAGGGCGTCGATCCGCGCCGCATCCTCCTGCTGACATTTTCACGCCGGGCCGCAGTCGAAATGACCCGGCGGGTGACGCGCATCGCGGGGCAGGCGTTGGGCGCGCGGGCCGCGGTGGCGCAGGGTCTGACCTGGTCGGGCACGTTTCACGGTATCGGCGCCCGCTTGCTGCGCGAATATGCCGAACTGATCGGCCTCGCGCCTACGTTCACGATCAACGACCGCGAGGATTCCGCCGACCTGATGAACCTCGTGCGGCACGAACTCGGGTTGTCGGCGAAGGAACGGCGTTTTCCATCGAAGGGCACGTGCATTGCGATCTACTCGCGCGTCGTCAACACCGGCGCGGCACTGGCGGACGTGCTGAACGACGCGTTTCCGTGGTGCCGCGAGTGGGAAGCGGATCTGCGGATGCTGTTTGCCACTTATGTCGAAGCCAAGCAGAAACAGAGCGTGCTCGACTACGACGATCTGCTGCTCTACTGGTCCCTGATGGCCGAGCAACCGGCGATCGCCGCTGACCTCGCGGGCCGCTTCGATCACGTGCTGGTGGACGAGTATCAGGACACCAATCGCCTTCAGGCGTCCATCCTGCTCGCGTTGAAACCCGACGGCCGTGGCCTGACCGTGGTGGGTGACGACGCCCAGTCGATCTACTCGTTTCGCGGCGCGACGGTGCGCAACATCCTCGATTTTCCGGGCCACTTCAATCCGCCCGCAAGACAGGTCACGCTCGAACGTAACTACCGCTCCACGCTGCCGATTCTGGCGGCGTCGAACGCGGTGATCGAACTCGCCAGCGAGCGCTTCACCAAAAACCTGTGGACCGACAAGGCATCCGCCCAGCGCCCGCGTCTGGTCAGTGTGGCGGACGAAGCCGATCAGGCGCGTTACATAGTCGAACAGGTGCTCGAGGCGCGCGAGGCCGGCATGAAGCTGAAGGCGCAAGCGGTGTTGTTTCGAGCGGCGCACCACAGCGCCGCGCTGGAGATCGAACTGACCCGGCGCAACATTCCGTTTGTGAAATTCGGCGGCCTCAAGTTTCTCGACTCGGTGCACGTGAAAGACGTGCTTGCCGTGTTGCGCTGGGCGGAAAATCCGCGTGATCGGGTGGCGGGGTTTCGGGTCACGCAGCTGTTGCCGGGCGTCGGGCCGGCGACTGCCGCGCGCGTGCTGGATGCGGTGGCCGAAGGGGCGAGAAAGCTTGCCGGCCCCGTGAGGGCCGAGGGGGCTGGGACCGTCGGCAACGCCAGGACATCAGGCGATGCGACGCACAGCGTCTCCGGCGCGACGGCCAATGCGCTGGCAGCCTTCGCACCGCCGCCGCGCACACTGGAAGACTGGCAGCCATTCGTCGCGCTCATGTCGAGCGTATGCGGCCCAGGTTCGTCGTGGCCGGCTGAGTTCGAACGGGTACGGCGCTGGTACGAACCTCACCTCGAGCGCAATCACGAAGACGCGGCCATCCGTCATGCGGATCTGCTGCAAATGGAGAGCATCGCTGCCACCTATGCTTCGCGCGAGCGCTTCCTGACCGAGTTGACGCTCGACCCGCCTGATGCCACCAGTGACGAATCCGGCGTACCCATGCTCGACGAGGACTATCTGATCCTGTCGACCATCCATTCGGCGAAAGGGCAGGAGTGGCGCAATGTGTTCGTGCTGAACGGGGTGGACGGTTGCATTCCGTCGGATCTTGGCACTGGCAGCGAGGCGGAGATCGACGAGGAGCGGCGCCTGCTGTACGTGGCGATGACGCGTGCGAAGGAGGATCTTCACATCGTCGTGCCGCAGCGCTTCTACGTGCATAATCAGACGCATCTGGGCGATCGGCACGTGTGGGCCTCGCGCACGCGGTTCATCCCGGCGCACCTGCTGCCGCTCTTCGACGTCCATGCCTGGCCGCGCGTGCCCGAGCCGGTTGCGCCGAGCGTGGCGGGACTGGCCGCGGCGGCGCAAGCGAAGCTCGAAATTGCTGCGAAGCTGAAAAAGATGTGGGACTGAGTGCGGGCGGGGTGTTCCGTCACCCCACTCCGTTTAGCGTGACTGTTGGCGCGGCTGTTGTTGCTGTGGCTGCGGGCGGGGCGGCGGCGTAAAGAAGGCGCGTAGCCACGCCGCGAGCCGCGAGAAAATATCGTACGGCTCTTCGACGAAGATTTCCGGCTTCAGCAGGCGCAAATATTCCATGATCTGCTGCGCTTCCTGTTTCTGGAACGAGCCGTGCGAAATGCCCAGCCGCAACAGGCCGCGCAGCTCGCCGAGCTTTTCGCGCGAGGTGCTGCCGATGCTCGTCTCACACGCCACTTTGGCTTCATAGACCCGCTGCCGCAGCGACTCGACCAGCCTCCATGCCGGCGTCTGCATGGTCTCTTCGAGAGTCTGGATATCCTGCGCCGCGCTCTTGATCTGCGCTGCGAGCGGATCCACCAGCGACGCATCGCCATCCGATTCCTTGACGATCGCCGCCGCCCAGTCGTGGCACTGCTTGGCCAGTTCCTCGGGGGTCCATTCGGAGCGCGAGGCGAAGCCAAAACCGAACTCCGATGCCTGCTGCATCAGGATCGCGACGACATCCGGGAATTCCTTGTCCAGCGTGCGTTTGGCCCATGCGTACTGGCCGCCCTGCAACATCCGCTTCACCGCGTGTTCGGTGAGCGGCACCATGTTGTCGAGCAGCTTGGCGCGCAGAAAATCCTCAAACGACGGCGTGGCGAACTGCGGATCGAGCTTGAGCGAGACGCGCAGAAACGCGTCAAAGTCCTTGCGCAGGTTTGCGACGGTTTCGTCTTTGAGTGAAAGGGTGATTTGACCCATGTCGTATCCCGTTTGGTCCTCCCGCGTTGCATCGCAAAAGTGTCGCCTTCTGCGAACTGCCCCCCGTGACAGGGCGACGTCGATGCACGACGCGGTTGATCTTGCTTGTTGCCGCATAACCAGCGGGAGAACTTCCCGGCGAGCGGACCTCGACTACATAACGGCGGAATAGGGTAAAACTTGAGGGGCAGAGCGTGGGGCTGACGCGTGCTTGCCGTCTGATGCAGCGCCGGTTGCGGCGCTGCACAAGGCTGGCGGTGCAACCAGGTGGCGCGCTCTACTTGAGGACGACGCCTTGCCAGACAAAAAAGACCGCGAGTCCGACCGCAATGGTGAGCAGCGGCCGGCGGGTCAGCGCACTGATCGCCACGGCGGCGAGTGCCCCGATCAGCTGCGGATTGCGCCACGTGAGTTCGGCACCGCCGCCGTGGGGCGAGACGGCCATGGGCACGATGATGGCGGTGAGCACCGTCACCGGCACGAAGCCGAGGGCGGTACGCACGAGCGGCGGGAACACCAGCCTGTCGCCGAGGACGAAAACGGTCGCTCGGATCGTCCACGTGATCAGCGCCATGCCGAGAATCAGGAGGGCATAGTTCATTGTGCCGCCTCCGCCGTGCGCCGCTGACTGCCAGGGAACGACAGCAGTACGCCGACCACGACCCCGGCGAACACCGCGCCGAGCAGGCCCAGCTTGTACGGCCAAGCCTGCCAGAAGAACGCCAACGCACCTGCCGTGGCGGCCGCGGCGAAATAGCGTAGCGCGACGAGTTGCGGCACGACGATCGCGATGAAGGTGGCGACCATCGCAAAATCGAGCCCGAGCGACTGCAGACCGGGGAACGCCGCGCCGAACAGAAGGCCGGCGAGCGTCCAGATCTGCCAGTTGAGATACATGGCGAGACCCGCGCCGAGGAAGTAGTACGGGCTGACCGAGCCGGGCGGATGATGCCGGTAGTGCGCCCAGGCGACCGCGAAGACTTCGTCGGTGAGCACACCGCCCAAGGCGAGGCGCCAGCGCAGCGGCAGGTTCGAGACATAGGGCGCGAGCGTGGCGCTGTACAGCACGTGGCGCAGGTTGACGACGAGGGTGGTGGCCAACACTACGGCGAAGCTCGTATGGCCTGCAATCAGGCCCAGCGCAATAAATTGCGCCGAGCCGGCGAAAACGACGAGGGACATCAGTTGCCCGTGCCACAGGTGCAGCGGGCCGGATGTGACGAGAGTGCCGAAGATCACGCCGAACGGCGCAGCGCCAACCATCATCGGGATGATGTCGCGCGCGCCGGCGGTGAATTCAGTGCGTCGGGTATGGGTCAATCTTGCCTCCTTGGTCTGCCGAGAATAGCCGCGGCGGGGTGGGGAGGGCTTGTACGTTCTTGCTATGGTGTTTTGCAGCGGTGCAGCGGTGCTGTGGTATCACGTGCTGCGGTCTCGCGACCGCAGTTTCCGCGCAGCTTGCGCTCAGGTAGCCTGCCAGCGTCCCGGTGGCACCCCAAACACGCGACGGAAATGCCGGGTGAAATGACTCTGATCGGTGAACCCGCTAGCCGCGGCGACTTCGGTGACGGAGACGCCCGCGCGCAGCGGCGCCAGCGCGCGTTGTAGTCGGACCTGGTTGCGCCACGCATGCGGCGGCAGGCCGGTGCTCTGGGCGAAGAGGCGCGCAGCGTGGAACGGCGACAGGCCTACGGCGCTGGCCAGTTCGCCTAGCTGAAGTGGCGCGGCGAGATCGCCGGTGAGGCGCTCTTTCATGGTCGCGACGCGGGTGTCGTCGACGGCAAGTCGCGCCGGCTTCGTCTGGTTGCCCGAATAGCGCACGAGCAGCATCGACACGGCATCGAGTATCGCGGCTTCGGCCGCGAGCGGATCGGCTTGTGCTTCGAGCAGGCGGTGAGCGTGCGCGAGCCGTTGCGCGACCTCCACATCGCGGATCACGCCGGGTTCGAACCACGGCAACGGCTGAGGCTGGCCGGCGACGTCGTCCGCGAGTTGCTGGATGAAATCCACCGGCGCGTACAGCACGCGGTAGCGCCAGCCTTCCTCCATCGCCCGTGCACCAGTGTGCAGTTCACCGGGGTTGATGATCGGCACGCTGCCCGCCTCGGCGACGTAGTCCGCGCCCAGATACCGGTAGCATTCGGCGCCGGCGACGATCACCGGGATGGTGTACGCGTCGTGCCAGTGCGGCGAGAACTCGTGGTCGTGATATTCAGCCGTAAGCAGATCCGCGCCGGGCAAAAGCGGCGTACGCCAGTAGCGGGCGGAATCGCGGAATCGCGGAAACGGGTCACGGTCATGATGGAAATCCAGCTTGGCCTGCCAGTTTAGCGCGAGCAGGCCGTCACCGTACAAGCAGCTTTCACTTGAGCGGAATCGTGGTGCCGGCCGGTACTGCCACTGCGCTGACGCTGTTCTTCGCGCTGCCGCTGGCAACGCGATCGCTGTAGGTCAGATAGACCAGCGAATTGCGCTTCGCGTCGACGATCCGCACCACGTGCAGCGCCTTGAAGATCAGCGACATGCTCACCGAAAACACATCGGATTGCTGCTTGACCGGGCCGGCGAACTTGATCGGGCCTACCTGGCGACAGGCGATCGACGCCTCGGTCGGATCTTCCGCGATGCCGAGCGTGCCCTTGATACCGCCGGTACGGGCTCGCGATACATAGCAGGTGATGCCCTGCACGATCGGGTCATCGTAGGCTTCGACCACCACCCGGTCGGAACCGGTCACATGGAAATTGGTGTTGACGCTGCCCACTTCCTCGCTGTGCGAGAGCGGGGTGAGCAGAGCCGTGGCAACGAGAGCGAACGTGACGCGCAACAAGGTGGATTTCATTGGGATACCGGAGTGATCGGGAATGATCGCGGAGCGAAAGCGCCATCGTATAACGGCAACCGTGACGTGGGTAAATGCGTCTGGGAACTGCTGAAGAAGGGGAGGGGCGAACGCGAAGGGAGCAATGTTGTGGGCGGCAACAAGTGCCGGCGCCGACTAGTGTGGTGCGCGCCGCCCAAAAACAAAAGGCCCGCAAATGCGGGCCTTCGAATCTTTTGGCTCCTCGACCTGGGCTCGAACCAGGGACCTACGGATTAACAGTCCGGCGCTCTACCGACTGAGCTATCGAGGAACAGCAGTACAACCTTTACATAAAAAAGCCCGTTTTGGCTAACGGGCCTTTGAAAATCTTGGCTCCCCGACCTGGGCTCGAACCAGGGACCTACGGATTAACAGTCCGGCGCTCTACCAACTGAGCTATCGGGGAACAGCAAAAGCAGAGAAGCGAAATTGTAGGAGGTGCTCCGGAACCTGTCAAGACCCTTGGCCCATCTCGATTTCGTTCAAATCGGCGTAGCCGGGAAGGGTTATGCAGGAACCAAGGCGCAACAGCAAGGTGTGACCTCGACGCCGTGAGCGCCGCGCGTGGGGCTGCTCAGCGAGCGAGCAGAGCCAGCTTTTCCTTCATGTCCTTGAACTCGTCTGCCTCGGGCAGCGGAGCCTTCGTCTTCGTGATGCTTGGCCAGCCCTTGGCGAGATCGGCGTTCAGCGGGATAAAGTTCTGCTGGTCGCCCGGCACGTCTTCTTCGGCGTAAATGGCGTTCACCGGACATTCGGCGACGCACACAGCACAGTCGATGCACTCATCGGGGTCGATCGCGAGGAAGTTGGGACCTTCGCGAAAGCAGTCCACCGGGCACACATCGACGCAGTCGGTATAGCGGCACTTGATGCAGCTTTCGGTCACAACGTGAGTCATTCAGGCAGCTCCTGCATGCGGTATCGGGAAGGCGAAACGCCAAAAGCGCTATTGTATCGTAACGTCAAGAGGCATATGCAGCACGGGCTCACCCGGTTTATACGTTTTCGTGATTAGTTTATGGCGCTGCGGCCGACCGTCCGCGCCATATGCCTGCGCGCAATCGGGTAACATGCGTCAGGTCGGCGCGCCGGGGCGTGCCGCAGGCGCATGGGCCCAGTAGGGCCTTCCGTTCTTCCTGCAGTCCGGTACGCACCATCATGATTATTACTTCGCTGCTCGATACTGACCTGTACAAGTTCACGATGATGCAGGTGGTTTTGCATCATTTCCCTGCCGCGAGCGTGGAATACCGCTTCCGCTGCAGGACGCCGAAGGTCGACCTCGTGCCGTATATCGAAGAGATCCGCGGCGAAGTGCGCAAGCTGTGCGAGTTGCGCTTCACTGACGACGAGCTCGACTACCTGCGGCGCATGCGCTTCATCAAGGGCGACTTCATCGAGTTCCTCGCGCTCTTCCATCTGAACGACAAGTACATTTCGATCGCGCCTTCGCCGAAGGGCAATGGCGAGATTGATATCGAGATCAAGGGTCCGTGGCTGCACACGATCTTGTTCGAGATTCCTGTGCTGGCGATCGTCAACGAGGTCTACTTCCGGAACACGCAGCGGGAACCGGCCTACGCCGAAGGCCGCGAGCGTCTCTCCGAGAAGATCAAGCTGCTCGGCGCGCGCCCGGAATTCGCGGACTGCAAGATCGCCGACTACGGCACGCGCCGCCGCTTCTCGAAGCGCTGGCACGAAGAGGTGATCCTGACGCTGAAAGACGATCTGGGCGAGCAGTTCACCGGCACCAGCAATGTCTTCTACGCCATGAAGCACGGCCTCACGCCGCTTGGCACGATGGCGCACGAATACCTTCAGGCGTGCCAGGCGCTCGGGCCACGGCTGCGCGATTCGCAGATCTACGGCTTCGAAATGTGGGCGAAGGAATATCGCGGCGACCTCGGCATTGCGCTATCCGACGTGTACGGCATGGAAGCGTTCCTGCGCGATTTCGACATGTACTTCTGCAAACTGTTCGACGGCGCGCGTCACGATTCAGGCGATCCGTTCGAGTGGGGCGAGCGGCTTCTGAAGCACTACGAGGCCAACCGCTGCGATTCGCGCACGAAGATCCTCGTGTTCTCCGATGCGCTCGACATTCCAAAGGTCCTGCAACTGTACGAACGCTTCCGTGGCCGCTGCAAGCTCGCGTTCGGCGTCGGCACCAACCTCACCAACGACCTTGGCTATAACCCGCTGCAGATCGTCATCAAGATGGTTCGCTGCAACGGTCAGCCGGTTGCCAAACTGTCCGATTCGCCGGGCAAGAACATGTGTGACGACAAGGCGTACCTCGCTTATCTGCGCCAGGTTTTCGGCATCACACAGCCGGACGAGGAAGTCTTGCCGTAACGGCAGTGACCTTCTGTGCGGGCGCCTGGTGCGCGCCCGCTTAGGCCATCTGGACGAGTGTCTGCGCACAGGGTGGCCGGTATAATTCTCGCGATGCCTGCCTGCCGCACGGCTATCGAAAGAAACGAGACACTCGCGAGGATTTGGCCCACATGGATACATCGATCGCCCGCCGTAACATCCTGGCGCGCATCCGCGCAGCCCAAGGCCGCGAAGCCGAGCCGGACGAATCCGAGCGCGAGGCCGCTGCCGACTATCTCGCACGACATCCGCAAGGCCCACGGCCACCTATGCCGGAAGACCTGGCCGTACGCTTTATTGACGAAGCGCAGAAGCTGTCCACCACCGTCGAGAGCGTCGACGCCTTGAGCGATGTGCCGGCTGCTGTGCTCCGCTATCTCACGCAGCACGGCTTGCCGCTGCAGGCCATTGCCTGGCAAACGCTGCAAGACCTCGACTGGACCGAAGCAGGTCTCACCATCGAATTTCGCAAACCGGAAGATGGCGACGTGGTCGGTATCACCGGCTGTTTCTGTGCAACGGCGGAGACTGGCACGCTGGTGCTGCTGTCGGGACCCGAGACCTATGCGTCCGCCGGTCTGCTCCCCGAAACGCACATTGCGATCGTGCCGGCTTCGCGCATCGTCGCCGGTCATGAAGACGCGTTCAACCTGATTCGCGCCGAACGGGGCGAACTGCCGCGCGCGGTCAACTTCGTATCGGGGCCGTCGCGTACCGGTGATATCGAGCAGACCATTGTGCTCGGGGCACACGGGCCGTATCGGGTGCATGCGATCGTCGTGCGGACATGAAGCGACATGCCGTGTGGACGAGCATCGTGCTCGTCGCCGTAATGGCGCTTGGGCCGCAAAGCGCGTCGGCCGCGACGCTGGATGGCGCAACCCTGTCGGCATGGTGGAGCGCGCCATTTGCCGGCGTGTTGCTGTCGATTGCCGTGTTCCCGCTCATCGCGCCGACTTTCTGGCATCACCATTTCGGCAAGATCGTGGCGGCCTGGGCCATCCTGTTTCTCGTGCCGTTTGCCGTGATGTTCGGCGCCGGCGTAGCGTTCGGCTCGTTCGTTCACGCCATGCTCGAAGAGTATGTGCCGTTCATCGTGCTATTGACTGCGCTTTATACGGTGGCGGGCGGCATCTGCGTGCGCGGGAATCTGCATGGTTCGCCACGCATGAATACGGCGATCATCGCCCTTGGTACGGCACTCGCCAGCATCATGGGCACGACCGGCGCGGCAATGCTGCTGATCCGGCCGCTGCTGCGCGCCAACGACAATCGCAAGCACGTCGTGCACGTGGTGGTGTTCTTCATTTTCCTCGTCGCTAACGCGGGCGGCTCGCTGTCACCGCTCGGCGACCCGCCGCTCTTTCTCGGTTTTCTCAACGGCGTGGG
>Ga0302226_10001493_pt1 | contig 17426 bp, 30 predicted proteins | sample II_Palsa_E3_3_FD_193524 | JGI IMG/M metagenome (GOLD analysis project Ga0302226, IMG submission 193524) | Peat permafrost microbial communities from Stordalen Mire near Abisko, Sweden - II_Palsa_E3_3 | ecosystem: Environmental > Terrestrial > Soil > Palsa > Peat permafrost | place: Sweden...
CCGGTGGGGGGGGGGGGGGGGGGGGGGGGGGGGGTTGCTGTCCATTTGTTAACCCCGAATGAATGCTCTAGGCTGGTGTCGCGCATGGGCCCGCAAGGACTGTCTACCGCGGCCCAGTCCAATGCGTTCAAGGCAGGCTTGAGTCGTCTGGCCGATGCCAAAGAGGTGTGTCTTTGTGCCGTTGTGATGCGCTTACGCGTGGCATTCGTGGCAACAGAAACTGCGTGTCGAGGCCGTCGCTCTGCTCGCTCAGCTGTCCCAAAACTTGGAATTGGTCGCGGCGTTTGACAAGGACCTCAAGGCGCTCTTTAGCAACAAGACCCCGGTTGTTCGCGAGATGGTACCGTTTTTGTGAGAGTCCAGTCTGCTGTCTCTTATTTGCATATTAGGCCTTGAGATGGCTGCAACAGTCGCTGGACCTCAACGAGGGGGCCGAGTCTGCCCAGCAGTACAAAGAGTACATTGCACTCTCCTTCAAACAGCTGGTACGTTTGTCTCACAAAAAAAGCGCTCGGTAACTCATCGACTGACTGCTACTAGGATGATCCCGCATCGGCCATTCGTGAGGCAGGACGTGACTCTGTCGTTTCTGCCTACATGTAACGTCATCGTTTTCTTTTGAAGACTGACTGATCAAAAAACATTTTGTGCAGAAAAAGCAGCGACGCCCTCAAGCAGGGCATACGACGCCAGGTCACCAACGTCAAGGCTGCTCTGGTACTCGCCCTGCTAGATAACGTGGATAAAGAAAGCGAAGGAGTCGCCGATCCCTCCCCGCCAGGCTCGCAGCTGTCGCTGTCGGTCACATCTCCAACTACTGCCGCAGGACCGATGCTCGGAGGGCTGCAGATCGAGCCGGACGACAGCTTGCCCAGCCTCAGAATATACAGCGAGGTCGACTATTCCAATTACGGCGACAAGATCATCGCGACACTGGCGGAAAAGGAGACCGAGGAAAACTGGAACCAACGCGACAAGACCCTTGAGACCCTTCGTGCCCTGATTCATTCTGCAAACGTACGCACTGTTTTTTTTTTTTGCGTTATCGTTAAGCCCAATACGTAGCGAAACCGTGAGTATGCCCCCATCGTCGGCCAAATCGTGCGTGATGCCCTTGGTGGGATTGTCCAATCGGTACTTTCATTTATTCTCTTTTTGTTTCTAATTGCGTTTTTTTCAGGTCCTTTCGCTCCGAACGCAGCTGAACTTGAAGGCGTGCCGTCTAGCCTCCGATCTGGTCATATTGTTACGCAGCTCGGTGGATGGTGTTGTGCAGGAACAGCTGACTACATCCGCCCTCAAGCTGTGCCAGCAGGCTCGTAAGATCGTCATCCCCGGTGCGGCCAAATTTCTGGAGACGGCCTCCGTGACGATCCCCTCGATACGCATGGCCAATCACCTTGCGGCCGGAGTAGTCCACCAGAACAAGGACTACCGCGTCGTCGTGGCCAATGTCTTTTTCACGTTTGCGTTCCACTGCCCTCCGGCTCTCCTCACCAAGCTTGGCGCAGAGTTTTTCACAAAGATCCTCAAGACCACGGTCGTCGACGCGCTCCCGCCCGTCCGTGAGGTCTCCCGGCTGACGCTCTGGGCCCTTCGCAAGACATTTCCTGGTCCCATTGACCAGTAATTCCATGGACCAACAGATAATATTTTAACAGCCTGTCCTTCGTAGGCTCGTTAAATCGTTTGATTCGTCGATCCAGAAGCTCATCAGCCAGAGCGAATCGGCTTTCAAGCAGGTAAAAAGAAGGAATTTAGTGAAATAATACTCTTTTTTGTTGTCAGCATACGGGTTACATCTACAACGAACGTGTTGCCGCCGAAGTACCGTCCACCCCAGTCCTCACGTCAGCTCCTGCCATATCAGCAGCTCCTCCTTCGTCTGTAAAAAAAGATGCAGCAGTGAGCCGGTCGAGCCTGCCCGTGCCTCTGACATCAGCCCCTGTTCCAGCAGCCGCAGCAGCTGCCGCCAGCGTTCCTCGATTGTCCCTGCAGACACCGCTACCCGAGCCGCCTGTGGTAACTGTTGCACGACCGATCGCTGCGGCCCTCCCCCAATCACAGGATGCACCCGGCGAGTACGATGACAGCCCTGTCAGTCCCCGCCACCCTAATCCTCAACCGGCTCTAACTGCAGCCCAGTCGGCCTCCCTCGGCGTTGCTCTGTCGTCGATGGACGAGATTATGTTTGACGACAACGAGTCGATTGACTTTCTGTCGATGGAGCGCCCACCCGGTGGTTCGTTTGCGAGCTTTATGACACGCTCAGCGTCGACTGCATCCACCGCCCAAGCAGCAGCAGTCGCAGTACGCAGTACGATAGACTCTGGCGCGTCGTCGATTCGCCCCCGTGCCAACGCGATCAGCGTGACTGCCCCTGTATCGCTATCGTCGTCCTCGTCATCCTCGAGCCTCAGCGATGCCAAAAACATCTCACAAGAGTCCTTTCCCTCAAGCGAGCAACTGCGTCTCTCGGAAGCTCAAGCACAGACACAGGCCACCCTCGAGGCCAAAGCATTTGTCGAGAAGGCGAAGGAGGAGGCCAAGGCCAAGGCTGCCCAGGATAAGGCCGCTCTAGAGAAGGCTGCCCAGGATAAAGCAAGAGCAGAGCAGGAGGCAAAGGCAAGAGCGGATCAGGCGAGAGCAGAGCAGGAGGCAAAGGCAAGAGCGGATCAGGCAAGAGCAGAGCAAGAGGCAAGAGCGGATCAGGCAAGAGCAGAGCAAGAGGCAAAGGCGGAAAAGGCGAGAGCAGAGCAGGAGGCAAAGGAAAGAGCGAATCAGGCAAGAGCAGAGCAAGAGGCAAAGGCGGAAAAGGCGAGAGCAGAGCAGGAGGCAAAGCTCAAAGCCGACACAGATGCCGCCGCCGCAGCCGCAGCAGCAGAAGCAAAGGCAAGATCGGACGCAGCAGCTGCTGAGACAAAAGCAAAGGCAGAGTCAGCAGCAGCAGCCGAGGCCGCAAAGGCCGCTCGACCGAGGACACCGGAACCAGTCGCACCACCTGCTCTTATAAACGGACACGTGATCAATGGTCTAGTAACACCGGTGCGTGATCGCTCGCAGATCTCGTCCTCTGAGCTTGCCCGACACGTAAGCCACCTTCTATAATTTCCTCAATTTTAGATAAAAAAATATTTATGCCATGCAGTTTTATGGAGCACAGGGGCCTGCAATCACCCCTTCACCGATGTGGCAGCCGTCCAAGGCCCTGAGCGACCTTCTCAACACGTTGCGGCATAGCAATACAATCTCCTCTGAAAACGTCCGCCGGTGGCGCCGTGTCCTCCACATCCAGTCCACCGACGCCCACATTGAGGGCCAACTGCGTAACGAGCTTGCAGGGATCATCGAGTTGTTTGTGGACGTCATCAAGAACTCGCAGGATGACCCGTCGATCGCCAACGCCACGGCCATTCTGGGCGAGTGTGCGTGCACGTGTGCTCCCCTATTCGAGATTGCGTCGATCCTCCCCACAATCCAAACCGTTGCTACCCTCCGATCTCACCAGTCCCTCCAGGTATTTATTTAAAAGCGTGATTATACATTTTATATATTTTATTTGGATAGATCTCCTACGAGTCCAGTAAGGCCCTGCAGTCCTTCTTCAGCCGCCCTGATGCCGTCACCCGCCTGTGGCCTCGCATCCTCGTTGCCAAGGAGACGATGGACAACTGGCCGCTGCTCTTCAGCCGTCTGCAGGTCGCGACGATCGACGCGACGACCCTCCAGCGACTGAACCAGCTGTTCCAGGAGACGTGGTCCTCCACAAATGCGTCCCAACGCAAGTCCGTAATCGACTGCCTTGTCGCGATCATTGGTTCACCTGCCAACGCGTCCGCTGCTGATCCGCTCGCGGTCTTTCCCTTCATCCAGCCTATCCATCGCCGACTGGTCGCGGCTTACATGCAGAGCTGACAGTGAGCCCTCGAAAAATTTTGGTAAAAAATCGTTGTATGTTGATGTGCGTGATTGTAAAATGTACAAATAAAATTCTTCGTGGCTTTCTGGCCGAAAAAGATGAGTGCAATCTTCTAAATTATCATGATGCGTGAGATGGGCCTTGTTGGTAGATGGGCGCCTGATAAGCAGACTGATCTATGCGGTACATGTTTCCGAACGAGATGGAGGGCTCCTTATCGTCCACCTCGACGACGCACACGGCCATTGCTATCCGAGTCAGTGAGTACCTCAACGGTTTTATCCAGCCAAGCATACTGTCTGCGTCCAGGATGCGGTACGTGGCCACCACCGTCGATGTCCGCAGGAGAAAGTTTAATATCATCACGCTCGTCGATGGGAAAAACTTGCCTTTTTTTTTTATTTCATTATTTAAGCGGGGGAGGACGCAGCGATAGTTACCTGTGCATGGTACGCCAGAGTACTGCCAATCGAGCTGCACCTCCCCCGTCTTTGGTATATTTGTGCACTACGAGGATAAGAAAGCGATTACTAAAAAAAAAAAAGAAGAGTAGTAAAGCAAATACGGGCGTGCCTTCATGATATAGCCACCCCGCAGCTCGTTGCGCTGCAGCGTCCTCCCGAAACTCCACTTTAGGTGCCTTGCGCCCAGCTCATTGTCCAGTTTCTGATGCTCCTCGATCATGACGATCGTGTTTGTCTGGCGGAGGTGCTGGCAGTCGTTGCCAAACTCGCGCCACTCCAGGTTCCGTTTCCACGCGCCCACGAGGAAGCGGTACAGCTCCTGCTCACTCAGCCTAAACTGCGTAGCATTTTTCATTTGGGTGAGTGTGGGGATTGGGGGGTAGGGCCAGGCAGGTGAAAAAAGAAAACGTACAACAGGTTGCCGTGACGGCCCGGTCGTGTCGCCCCCGTTGCTCGCCGTGTTGGGACCCGCACCGCCACCTCCGCTCGTTAACAGGGCGTCACGCCCGCCAAACATGGACGAGGTCGCCGTCGGCGTTGGCGGCACAGAGCTCGACGTCGACGAGCCGCCAAACCAGCTCAAAAGGTCCATTCAACGTGAGACGAAAAAATGATTTTCTTTTTCTTCACTGATGGCTCCACGTCAAATGTTACAGCGTCCCTAGGGCCTTCTGGAGCTGCTGGGCGGCCGTGACCGATCCTGTGAGGTCGACGAGATCGGTGGCCGTGAGCAGGAGGAGGGACTGCCCATCGATCTCGTTCTCGACAAAGGCCGGGATGCACGAGGTCATGTTGGACGCCTCCAGCCACTTGGAGACCTGTTCCGGGGACCAGTCGCGCACGACATCCGTGTTTAGGACGGGGAGGGACGACACGGGACGGGCGATGACCGACGGCCGTTTGGGTTCTACCAAAAAAAAAAAAAAGAAGGAAAGACTTACTACAAATAAAAATTAATTCAGCGTTACTTGGTGACAGCCCCCTGTCGACAATCGAGGCCGGCCGAGGAGGGATCGGAGGACCTGTTGCAAACGGTGTTGCTGCCGCTGCCGAGGGAGGCGAGATAGCCGTCGGAAACGTGCTGCTATTGCGAAGACGGGGTGACAACGAAGCCGGGATGGTCGCCGCGGGGACCTCTCTGGGCGAAGCGCTGTTGCTTGCCCGTGCGGCCTCTTGCAGCATGGCTTTTATCTTTTGGTTGGTGGCGAGCTGCAGCGGGGATTGTCCTAGTCGATTCAACGCCGATGGCGCGGCGAAAAACTGGAGTAAGAGCTTGACTGCGTCCGTGTTGTTCTGGCGAACGGCGATGTGCAGCGGCATCTCCTGGTCCTCGTTGGCCAGGTTGGGATCTGAGCCGCACTTTAGAAGCACGTAGATGACCTCGTTGTGGCCGTCCAGGGTCGCGCGGTGCAGCGGCGTGTAGCCGTACTTGTCGGGCCTGTTGACCATGGCGTTGGCAGAGATGAGCAAGTTGACGGCCTCCAGCTGAAAGGGAGGGTGGAGTGTGACCTAGATTGATAAATAGAGTGCACGTAGATACCTTTCCGCTCCATGCAGCCCAATGCAGGGGCGTGTACCCGTCAGAGTCTGTGGCCTGGATGTTTGCACCTAAGAAGAAACATTTTTTAGCTCTGCTCATTAACAATAAAAAGTACACAGATACCCTGCTCAAGGAACAACTGGACCATCTCGGTGTGGTCGTTCCAGCTGGCACGATGCAGAGGGGTGTCTGGTTAAAGCAATAAATTATTACGCTACTCTTTTCCGGTTTCTTACATTGGCCTCGTGTGTTGGGGGCGTTCACATTGGCACCTCGTTGCAAAAGCAACAGGGCAATCATGATACTACCTGTGTGTGCAGCCAGATGCAGCAGCGAGTCGCCGTTGTTGTCTGGCGTGTTTACATCCAGGTCTGGCGTTCTGCTGGACAGCAATATCTATTTGGTTTTATCGTGAGACTCGAGCCCGGCAGAAACGAGTGGCCCAACCATCACGCGGCAGACATCGCGTGCGTGCGTCGCGCTAAACAGCTCGCGCAACACGTTGGCGCTCTCCACACGTGCCGTTGGGCTGCCCCGCATCGCAGCCATCGACGGCGACGTGCGCCCGCCGCTGGGCGACTTGCGCCCGTTGCCAATGGACGTGACAACGTCCCCCACGCCACCCGACGCCACGCCGACCCCGCTGCCAATCGTCTTGAGCAGTTGCATGTGTTGCTGCAGTTGCAGCGGTGTCCGTGTCGCAATGTCGCCAGTGCTTCCGTTGAGGACGGGCGCCGGAGGCAGGGGCTTGTTGATGCTGAGGCCAGCAGCCGGGGATGTGGTCGATGAGGATGCTCGTGCTCCAGGGCTCGCATTGTTGTTCGTGTTTGCTGCAAAGGACGAAGACTGTGTTCTCACAAGGGTTGTCGGTCGGGCAGGCAACGATGGCGCACTTGCAGCTCCCCCAGGAGCAGCAGCTGGTCCGGACGGCCGTAGAGTAGACATTCAACTCCGCTGGGGGAAAATGACATCATTTTGAGTCCATGAATTCAAAAAATAATTTTGGGCTGAAGACGAGCGAGCGCGAGGAAGAAAGGGATTTTCCCTTTTGGGTTTGGACGTTGGATGTCTGTATACAAAACATTAAACCCACAGTACCAGCAAGGACGGAGAGATGACATAGCGATACCCTCGTCAACTTGGCTTAACGCTTAGAAACATGACCTCTTCTGCATTTTCCACTTGTATTTTTTTCTCTTTTAGAAAATGCCAAAACAAAAGAGGTAGACATGAAAGAAAAAAAAATTGGTCTGCAATAATGTTTAGTTGCCGCTGGGCTTGGGCGCGGTCGTGTCGTACTTTTGGACGAGCTCCGCCTGGCCCGACTCGTTCTGCGAGAAGGCATAGCCGCGGTTCTTCTTGATGCGCTGGAAGAGGCGAGCGGCGACGTTGCTGCCGGCAAACGGGTTCGGCAACTCGAGATGCTCGCCCGATCGGAAGCGCTCGATCTCCTGGACGATGACGTACCCCTGGGGCATGTACATCCGGCGGTAGTAGAGCCACACGGCGTCGCGGTAGATGGCAACGACGGGGATGATCAGGCTCGCCAGCCAGAAAAAGGACGAGCCGTAGAGCTCTGGGGTGAGGCCGTAGAGCACTGGAAAATAGAATAAATATACATGTATATTTGCTCGATGCACTACGAGTAGCACGTACCTTCGCCAACACCGATCGAGGGACCTATGGCGACGTACAGCGGCACAAACGCAAACCAGGCCAGCATGCTGCCGTAGGTTGCAATGAGCGAGTAGAGCGTCCACGTGTCGGTGATGAGGATGGCCTTGAACGTGACGACGACAATGACCATGGTGTAGATGAGCGTGGACTGGAACCAGAGGCCGGCCTCGGTGCCATCGGCGAGCGTGTAGTCCTCTCCGAAAAATCCAACGCAGAAAAAGTAGATGACGAGCGAGTGGAAGAGCGAATCGGCGATCCAGACCCAGAAGCTGCGCACGTTGAACGACTTGGACTTCTGGCCGTACCGGTACAGCTCTGGGTACTTTAGTAGCATTTTTGAAGACAAAAACTAGGTCGCGGACGAAAGCATTAAAAAAAAAAAAGTTGGGGAAAAAAACAAAACATACGCGATCGAAAAGACCGATAGTGATGGGTGCCAAAGCGGTGAAAATAACGTTGTAAAGCGAGATGGTCCACTCTTCAAACGCAATTTGCCCAGAGAACCCGTTGTAGAATGCAAACTTTTTTCAAAAATTGTTAATATTTTTATTTTCTTTTAAAAAAAAAGACAGAGAACGTACCCAAAATTGAATCATGTACAGTGTAATGTTCTTGTAAAAGCAAAACAGGACGAGCTTTGACAATCTCCTGTACGACCAAGCGCCGTGCACGAGCAGGAGTCTTTTCAAAAACCTAACGCAGAAAATAAAGTGAACATATTGTATCATTTCGTTGTTCCTTACCGGAACTGGGCAATGGCATAGTCGGCTGCACGAGCCGCCTGCAGACCCTCCTCACCACTGATACCGACGCCAATGTGAGCTGCTTGGATCATCCCGACGTCGTTTGCTCCGTCACCAATGGCGAGGGTGATCTTGTTGAGTTTCCGCTTGACCAGCTTTACGACGAGGGCCTTTTGGAGCGGCGACACACGGCAGCAGATGACGGATCGACACCACTTGCCCAGGCTGACAAAAGTGTCGCAGCACTCGGGCTCGAGGGCCCACGTGAGACTCTTTCCGTCGATGATGAACGCAAAGGACTGCTCGGAGGAGCCGTGGTTGACAATCATCTCCTCGACGGCAGCCAGACGATTCTCGAGGAAGGCCTTGGTCTCAGCCTTGCTATCCTCGTTGCAGATGATGATCGACATTTCCTGGTTGAGCAGCTTGGCAGAGTAGCCAATGTTGATGGCCGTCTCCTGGCGATCGCCCGTGAGCACCCACAGCTTGATGTTGGCCTTGGCAAGCTCAAAGATCGTCTCGGGCACGCCGGCTTGGAGCTTGTCCTCGACCGCCGTGGCGCCCAGCAAGAACAGATCTTTTTCAATCAGCTCTGCCGCGTCCATGATCTGGGTTGGTTGTTTGCTGCGTTAAAAACCGAAAACATGCAGAAATTACGTGTTACCATCTTTTCGCGGTCCACCAGCGAGGTCGCGGCCTTGTCGAACGTGACCTTCCATTCATCGTATTCTTCTTGCGATATCACTCGTTCGGCCAAGCAGAGCGTTCGCAGGCCCTAGAGGAACAAAGGCAATTTTTAGCCATTATCGTTCAGAAACATACCTCTTGAGCATAGGCCTCGAGATGACCGAGGGTGGCTTCGACGTAGGGTTGATCGGTCTTGCGAAGGCGCTCGAGGATGACAGTATCGGCACCCTTGGAAAAGATCTTGATCTCGCCTTCGGGCGTGCGAGTGACCACCGACATGCGTTTCCGCGTGCTGTTAAACTCGAGCACCGCCAGCACTTGGTACTCGAGCTCCTTAGTGTGCACTCGGATCGTCACCGAGTTGGGTCGACGGATCTGTTTGGTTTTTTTTTTTTGTTGTTGTTGTTTGTTTGTTTGTTTGAGCAAGAAAGAAACTGGGAGCAAACCAACCGTAAAGACATAGTTCATCTCGGCTGCACCCTTTACGAGCGCGGCTTCGTCTGGCGAGGAGGCCTGGTACTTGATGCCTTTATTTTTTGTCGTATTAAAATAAGAACAAAGGATTCTTCTTTCTTATATAGAACAAAAAAAAACCATACCGTTGGGAGCGGACTCTTTAAACTCGGGGATGACGGTGTGGCAAACGGAGAGCAGTGTGAAAAACTCATGAATGGTGGCAGCGTCTGGCGTTCGATCGACTAGACGTCCACGGAGCAGGTTGAAACTGTCGAGCTGTGCGGGGGGTTCATCGGCGCCATTGCCATTGCCGTTGCCGTTGCCGTGACTACTGCTGCCGTTGCCGTTTTCGACCATCGGGTTGTGGAACGACTGCAGCTCGATCTCCGAGGTTTGGTTGCTGTACGCCGACTCTTTGCGGGCGAGCTTGGGGGGGGTCACTTTGGTCTCGTCATAGTAGTTTCGGCCGGCGATTGAGGCCTTCTGGAAGACCATCTTGTTCTCCGTGAGCGTGCCCGTCTTGTCGGAAAAGATGTACTGGACCTGACCGAGCTCCTCGATGAGGGTGCTCGTCCGGGCGCGTGCGGGTGTGTCGTTCTCCTCGTAGTACATGTCAATGTCGTTGTTCACGAGCAACGCCTGGCCAAACTTGACGATTTCGGTGGTAACAATCAAACTAAAAAATAAAAAAAAGAAAGGGATGAGAACCAAGACAACTACATTTTAAGGAGTACCTGATGGGGATGAGGTTTTGAAAAAGGATGATAAACGTGAGGATGTTGAGGATAAAGTTGACGCCGAGGTTGGTCGAGAACGTGTCGCGGTTGTATAATAGGTAGAATATTTCGCTGTCGGGCGACTTGAGGATCTCCAAGTACTGTGAATATGCGTAAGCAACAAGGCCTTGAAGAAGACGCACAAATTACCATCCAGACAATGTTGAAGGCAGAGCAAAATATGGCCATGGAAACGAGGAGAACAAAAAGGTACATGATCTGCAGGTTGATGAAATGCTCCATGGCCGTGCGCTTGATGGGTGTCGGGCTGTGCATATCGGTTAGTTCCATTCTGCATATCAATGCTCCTGTACTTGGAGTTGCGGAAGAGCTTGGTGTCGCGACCAGTAAAGATGACGAGTCCGTAGATCCAGTTGCAGTTGCGCAGTTGTGCACCCTAAGTTGCACAAAAAAAAACGGTATTAAAAAAAATTTTTTTTCTTCAAATCGCAGTTACGCGGAGAAGCACTTGATTGGGACCGATGGGAACGTTGTCGCCGACGTTGGACTTGAGGACGCCCTCAAACGTGTACAAGCTGTTGTTGGGTTGCTCGCAGACGACGGTGCCTCGGATGTCGTGCAGCAATTGCGGCGTTGTGATGTGCGAGGTCTCCGACAAACTCTGTCGCACTTTCAAATTGGTCTCTCCGTCCAAGTTGGCCGTCTCAACGTAGCAAATGCCGTCGGGCTCACTGGACGCAAGCAGCACGACATCGGCGGGGAAGTGCTCGTCGACCTGGATCTTGACAATGTCTCCCACCTGACAGAATTGAAAATTCATATGAAATGCACACGCTCGAGCAACTACCTTGATTCTACTCCACTCGACGGGCTCAAACTCGCCGTTTGCATTGAGCTTGATCGATTTCCGATGGTTCACTAAGGGAGAAAAAAAAAGGGGGGTGTCAGCTTTCCTTTGACGTGTTCGTGATCGATACCCTCATAGTCCATCCGATGCCGTTTCTGCAAACCAATTAAAAAAAATAAAAAAAAAAGAGGGAACGAGCATCAATAACCACCCACCTACTTTATCTCGCCGTTTAATTACCGCGTCCTCGACGACTTCCTTGACCGCTGATGTAGCCAGCACGATGCCCAGCGGCAACACTGTCGTTGTCGTATCGAGCGGTGATACACCGGGGATTTGCTACAGAAATAAAAAACCGGCTTAGTCAGCACGCGAAAGCAGCCTCTCCGGGCCCCACCTGAATAAGCGCAATGCAGAGGAAGAAAAAATTGGCCGCGCGTGAAAACTGTTCAAACAGGAAACGTGGGATCAGCGTAACCACGTTGTACTTTGACGTCGAGACCTGGTGGTTACAAAAACGGCAGCAGCAGCAGTCGGTTAGCACACACGCACCACCACCAGCGGCTCCCGTATTCTCATACCGTGTTGTTCACGTAGCGCGTCCGTCCGTTCGCCGCATCATCGTTGAAAGACACATGGCGCATCTCGCCTGCTCCAACGGGTGCTGCTGCTGTTGGCCCCACAGCTGGGCTTGTGCTGAGCCTGCTTGTGCCGGGCTTCTTCTCCTTTGTGGCTGGTGCTGCTGCTGCTCTCCTTGTTGCCCTCGCCTTGGGACTGCTGCTGGCGCTGCTCTCGCTGGGCCTGACGGTGCTCGCCGTCAAAGGAGCCGTTGAGGACGACTCCTCGGGATGACTGAAGTCGACCTCGAGCTCGTCGTCGCCAAAGGGCTGGTACGCGTCCGTCATTTTTCCGATACTAAGTGGGGGGGCTCCTGCGCTTGGTGTTTTCCCCTCCCCGAGCGAGCAGGAAGCAAGGAACCTGTTTCGAGCAGTGACACGCCGCCTTGAAAACGTACTATGACGTGTTTCTTGCCAGGCTTTTTTGTTTTTGTTTTCGTTGCTGATTTACATCATGCCCGGCGGGTTTCAAACGGCATAGTCAGAGGGAGGAGGATAGGACGTGGCGAACCAGTCGCGCACGGTGGTGCTCAGGCTCAGCTCGCGGTTCTTGACGACAAAGAAGAGGAGCTCTTCGAGGCTGCGGCGACGGGTCTCGAGGAACGACGCCTTGAATTTTCCTATTTTATCACGCTGTAGTCATAGTCGCATGTAACACAATACCGATCGTCCGCTTTTCGGGCATGTCAGGCATGCCGATGACCTGTGAGGAGCCACCGGCGCGGCTGCTGCTGTGGAGACGGATGAGCGTCTCGTGCAGCTTTTCAAAGTCCGAGTAGCGTTTGTGCACGACAATCTCGACCTTCCCCCGCTTGATGAGGGCACAGCTGTAGAGGGTGAACGACGTGAGGCCGCTCGTGACTGTGATGGGGTCGCTCACGGTCACCTTGTCGGCAAAGTAGTCTGACGAAGCCGCTGCGACGTCGTTGACGGACGGTTTGGGCACACCTGCAGAGGGGCGTGCGCCGTTGCCGCCCATCATCACAGGCGAACGAGTGCGGATATGCTGCGGAACCGGCGTTGGGTAGCTCTCTGCCCCGGCCGCAGGCGTCGTTTGAATCATGTCGAGTGCGTCCATTGAAATGCGCGACGGCATCGACGGAGAAAACAGGCCCGCATCCGAGATTGGCGACATGACCTCAAAGGAGGAGCTCAGAAGTGACAAGCCGAACGACCCCGAGCGCTGGGGCGACGGCAGCTGCGACGTCGCTCGTGGTCGTCGTGGCCCAACCGGCACGTCGATCGGCGGTGGCGGTGGCGTGCTGAGTGGAACAGGCGTTGACGTCGGCGCAGTTGGAGGCATGCTCGACCCCTCTGTTGGCGCGACGGCCACAAACGAGCCTGAACGCGGGTGGGGGTGCCCGCCCAGCAAGAAGAGAGACACGGTCAACATGGGCGATGCAGTACTAAAAGGCGTCGATGGCGTCACTGGGCTCGTCGGCGCCTCGTCCCCTTTGCCATCCTGCTGCTGGGGCTGCAGCTGCGCCAGCTGGTCCTCCACATCGCGCAACAACGACCAACCTGACGCCGCACTCTTGTTGCCGTCCTCCAACAGCCGCTCGATCTCGCCCTGCAGCCTCTTGACAATCTGCGCACGTGCCTCGTACCGCCTCTCCAATTCTACACACACACACACACACACACAATCGGCTCAGCACGGGGCGTGGGGAGTGGATCACGCTGCAAAAACAGACCTAGCACGCGTTCCTCGGCGTCGCTTGGCATGTCGCAGGGTATGACACTTCACTGCAACAAAAATATGGCCAATCGACGTGCGCAGCCAGAGCAAACCACTGTTCCTGCTTCTCGTACGTTCGCTCTCTCGATGAACCAGGGGGACATACCAGTCAATGACATGTTTATTATGTTAGAAGGCGCGTTGCTGGGCTCCATGGCGGCTGTGGCAAACTCGCCAGGGACGATTGCGGCGGCGGCGGCGACGATCCCGGTCAAGCGACGCCGCGTGGACGATCCTGCCAGCGACGACGTATGGGCTTTCTTTTTCTTGGGGGGGGCTTGAGCGTGCCAACACACGACTGACCTGTTTTTTTTCCGGTGGGCAACAGACGGCGTACAGCTTGGGTGACGACGGTGGCGTGTACGGGCTCGCCTTGCACACGGGCACGGTGCATGACACAGCCCCAGCTGCTGTGCAAACCACAGAGTGTATGGCGTTTCTGTGAGAGAGGCTATGAGCTTAATTTTTTGTACTCCTCTGTAGTGCCGCCGATATCGACGCCGTACAACAGCAACGACAAGACCGTCCCTGCCTTCCTGCACAAGCTCTACAAGTACGCACCAATTATTTGCATTCGATGAACATGTTTGTTGTGCAGGATGACCCACGAGAACAACCACTACGGGCACCTGATGCGTTGGGGCGACAGCAATGATACTTTTATTGGTAAACAAGTCGTCGCTTTCACCAGTCTTGTTTTTTGCTAACACCCGATTTATCGCCCAGTCATCAAGCCGGAAGAGTTTGCCAAGACGGTCCTGCCGCGCTACTTCAAGCACAACAACTTTTCCAGCTTTGTGCGACAGCTCAACATGTACGGATTCCACAAGGTCATTCATGCCAACCACGGAGGGCTCGTCGCCGACGACGCCGAAGATGGCAGCTGGGAGTTCCGCAGTGATCTCTTCAAGCGCAACCGGCCGGATCTGCTGCTCAAGATGAAGCGGAAGGCCGGCAGTGGGTCGGCGGCCGCGGCGGCGTCAACAGCGTCCTATGCGAGTGGAGTGGCAGCAGGGGCGGGTGGCGAGGTCGTCCCCGTGGACCATATCAAGGTCCTGCAAGAGCTGCAGGCCATCCGCGAGCACCAGTTCATCATCCAGTCCAGTCTGCAGGATTTGCAGCTGGAAAACCAGGTAATGTTTGTGTGCGTGCTTCCCCCCCCTCCCCCCGCAAACTAATTTTGCCTCTTGCAGTCTCTCTGGCAGGAAATGCACCAGGCAAACGAGCGCAGCAAGCAGCAGCAGCAAATAACCAACAATATCATCCAGTTCCTCGCGTCCATCTACTTGCCCGCACCCAAGGTCAAGCCCCCGCCTGGACGTCTGCTCATCGACTCACGGCCGTACGTTTCGCCCGAGGGTACCCCCGGAACCCGCGCGTCTGCAGCCACTGCTAGTTCAACAGAGGCAAGCAACGCCAGCCCCACCGATTTCTTTGTGACAACCCCCGGAGGAAGCAGCAGCAACCAGGTCTCGACTGTGACGCAACCGCCGCCTCTGCGACGCAAAATCAGCGCCGACGCCAACCTCTTTGCGTCCGCCAACTTTAGCGATCTCTTTGAGAACGGGCAGCTCAACTCGCAGTTTTTCGCCACGGGGCAAAGCTCGATCGATCAGGAGAAGGCAGTATCATTGCTGAGCGACTTGCTGAGCCAGCAGCCCCCTTCGCCCGGCAGCTCTGGTGTTGCGGTCGTCCAACCGGGCTCTGCGCTGGCGGGCAAGCTGAACGACGAAATACACTCGGTACGTATTGTTTATTACATTGCTGTTGAACTAAGTTTGCTCTTTGCCATAAGCTGCAAGAACGCATCGATACGTTGCAAAGGACCCTCCACTCGGACCCGATTCTCTTTGGGGAGGAGGACGACCACTTGGACTTGGAATATGACATCGGTTCGTGCGCTCCGATTTTGTTTTTTAAAAATATGTATTTATTTGCCCCTATAATGGCAGAGGACGAGCACCACGGAGCCACCGTGACCGAGCTCAGCCCTGACGACGAGCTCGCCGACGACAAGGCCGTCCCATCGGCCGTCGCAGCCGCAGCATCAGGAGCTCCCAGCCAAAGCGATGTTGATATCAACAGCTTTCTCATGACCGATCTCTAATAAACATACCTGTGTCATTAACACCTCTTGCTTGCTGAGCCATCTTGCTGAGCACGCCTGGGCGAGAAAGAGAAGGCACTGGGCCAAGCTCAAAAGAAAAAAAAAAAAAAGGCTCAGTTTTTTCCTCGACGAACAGATGATCGAACATCTCTGTGTGTTCACCAAGGGCGGGCGCGTCCTCTGGAACTTCACCTTTGCCGGCGACCGCTCGTTCAACGCGCCCGTGAACGACCTCGTCCGCCTTGTCCTGCTCGAGGTAACCGGCAAGGCACACACGTGCCTAATCACTCAGTGGAACTGGGGGAAAAAAAAAAACAGGAACGAGCGTCGCGATCAGAGTACGAGACGGACGCGTACGGCCTGCGGTGGGCCTTTGACAACTCGCTCGAGCTCGTCTATGTGGTAAGCACCGAGAGAGAAAAACACAAGCAACGACACGTCCTTACTGTGGTGCTCTCAGGTCGTGTACAACAAGGGCATCGCTCCGCCATACACCGGCGAGCTGCTGACGCAAGTAGCCAGCGCGTTCTCTGCCACGTACGCAGACAAGATCAAGGACACGGCGGTGCTGCACTCGTTCGACGGCTTTGACAAGGCCTTTGGCGGGATCCGTGCCGAGCTGGAGGAGAAGGCGGCCAAGCCCGCTCGGCAACGTTCCTATGCCGAGGCACAAAAGGGCAAGGCAGCGGGAGGTGCAACGGCAACGAGCAAAGCAGCGGCGACTGCTGCCGAGCCCACGTCGCCAAAGTCACCCACCTCACCTAAACAGCTGGACGACAGGGACGACTCGCCGGCTGCGACGTCGCCCACGCCCACCACGTTGTCAAAGGAGGACATTGCCAAGCTGCTGTTGGCCAAGGGACGTATCAAGGGCGCCAAGAAGGAGCCGGTGGTGGAGGCCCCCGCACCTGCGCCGACAGGGTGAGTTTGTATCCACTGGAGCTTTTTTGGCTAACGCTCCCGTAATGAATAGGAAAAAGCCAAAGCAGATGGCAGAGAGCAAGCGGGATGTCAACGTGGTCACAAAGAAGGCGATGGCCGCACTCGACTACAGCAACAGCAAGGGCGTCGAGGACAGCACGATTGTCGAGCAATTCGTAAGACGCACGTTCCCCCTCTTTTTCCGGTGGCTAAAAAATAAGCACAGATTGACAGAAACGCACTGGCAGAGATCAAGTCCAAGGCCGGCAGCGAGTACCAAGTGAGCGATCTCCTGGTCAAGGAGGACGACGAACAGGAGGACGATCAAGAGGAGGAGCAACAGCAGAAACAGGCTGTCGACAGCACCAGGCCAGTGGCTGCACCGGCAGGCACCAACAGTGGCATCTTTGGGTTCTTCAAGGGACTCGTGGGCCAAAAGGTGCTCGAGCGATCCGACCTCGACCCGGCCCTCCACGGAATGAAGGAGCACTTGATCAACAAGAACGTCGCCGAGTCCATCGCCGATAACCTGTGCGCGTCCCTGCGTGAGAGCTTGATCGGCCAAAAAGTGTCCTCTTTCAAAGGTAAAATGAAAAGTCTCAATAAGAAAACGCGTTTTTTTTACGCGTGAATTTTCCAGGACTCAACACTCTCGTCAAGGAGAGCATGGAGCCAGCACTGCAACGCATCCTCACGCCCAAGAAGTCGACCGATCTCTTGCGCGATATTCTCGCCGCCAAGGCCGAGAAACGGCCCTTCTCGATCGTGTTTTGTGGCGTCAACGGCGTCGGCAAGTCGACCAACCTTGCAAAGATCTGCTTTTGGCTCCTTCAAAACAAGCTAAGGATCCTCATTGCCGCCTGTGACACTTTCCGTTCCGGTGCCGTCGAGCAACTGCGTGTGCACGTTCGCAACCTCAAGTGTATGCTTGCTCGTCAAAAAAAAAAAAACAGCATAAATATCTTTGTTTACT
>Ga0302226_10001506_pt1 | contig 17364 bp, 22 predicted proteins | sample II_Palsa_E3_3_FD_193524 | JGI IMG/M metagenome (GOLD analysis project Ga0302226, IMG submission 193524) | Peat permafrost microbial communities from Stordalen Mire near Abisko, Sweden - II_Palsa_E3_3 | ecosystem: Environmental > Terrestrial > Soil > Palsa > Peat permafrost | place: Sweden...
TCAGCGGCCGCCGATGTCCTCGCTCCATACGTCGGGGTAGCGTTCCTGGAACTCGCGCATCGCGGCCTTGCACCGGTCATCGTCCAGCAGCACGACCTCAACCCCGCGGTCGGCGAGGAAGCCCAGGTCGCCAGGGAAGGTGCTGGCCTCGCCCACCACAACCCGGGGAATCTGGAACAGCAGGATCGCTCCGGTGCACATCTGGCAGGGCGACAGCGTTGTGTACATGGTGGTGCCGGCGTAATCCGGCCGGCGCCCGGCGTTGCGGAGTGCGGAGATCTCGCCGTGCGCGACCGGATCACCGCGCTGCACCCGCTCGTTATGGCCGGCCGCGATCACCTGGCCGCCCGCCGCGAGCACGGCGCCGACCGGGACGCCACCCTCCGCCAGGCTGGCCTGGGCCTGGCTGAGGGCCAGGTCCATCATGTCGCCGTCAACCGGATCGGCCTGCGCGAAGCCCATGGCCGTCTACGGTATCCCGCGGGCCGGTAAGGTCAGCACGAAGGGAGCTCCATTGGATATCGCAGCCATGCTGTTGTGGATGTTCACCGTGGGTGCGGGACTTTACCTGCTGGTCGCGGGCCGGCCGGCCCGCGGACCCGTGGAGGGCGCGGCTGCACCCGAACCGGCCGGCGTGACCCGTACCGCGGGCGTCCCCGTGGCGGCGTCGGCGGCTTACGCGTCGGGCGCCAAGGTGCCGCCTATCACCCACACCCGGATCAAGACCCGGCCCGGCGAGCACCCGCTGCTCGAATTCATGCACCCGGCGCTCGGCCTGACCGGGCTGGCGTGCGTGATCGGCTTCGTGATCACCCACGTCCCCGGCTTCGCGTGGGCCTCGTTCGGAGTGGTCGTGGCGACCATCGCCGCGGGAGTGACCTGGTACGCCGTGAACGCGCGGGCTGCGGCGCGCCGGGCGGGCGCGCAGCGCGCCCCGGGGGCACAGGGCCCGGCCGGGGCGCAGAGCGCGGAGGGGCGGAACGCCCCGGTTACTGGGCCCGGGGCGCCCGCCCGGCGCTACCCGTCCCGGCGGCTGCTGGTGCACGGCTCGAGCGCGGCCGTGACCCTGGTGCTGGTCATCGTGACCGCCCTGATCGCCCACCACGCGTAATGACCTTTACTGCGCTCCGGCCGCCCGCCTCCGCCCGCCCCGGGCCAGGCCGGAGCGCCCTGGCCAGGTCAGGGTCGGCCAGCTGCCCCATCTGGGCCAGTTAAGCAACTGCTTATTGCCCCATTGCCACAGCGGTCGGCCACACACATGATGTGACCGTAAGGCGGTGACAACGCCGTCAATGACCGCAATCCGGGAGTGAGCCATGCGGATCGAGTCTAGCGGGCACAGCCGCGGCAATCCCCGCCTTTTCGAGCTGGTCGAGGGGGCTCCGAAGACCGGGAAGAGCCCCACCGTGTGGGCGTGGCCCGAGCTGATGGACTACCTGAAGATCGCCGGGCAGCCGGTGCCGGGACCGTGGCCGCCGCACCAGGAACCACGGCCGGACCCGGAAGAGGACTCGCTGCCCGTCGCCGTGGCCGAGCCTCCCGACGAGCCGGACTCTCCCGGGGCCATGGCCCCTGAGGCCCGGCTACCCGAGGCTGGGCCCACCGAGGTTGAGCCCACCGCAGGCACCGGGCCCGCCGGGCAGACCGGGCCGCCGCCGCAGCGCGGCGACGCAGGCTGATCCGCAGACGGCACGTCCAACGAAGGGCAGGAGCACCGTATGTACCCGTCTCGGTTCCGGTACGAGGCTGCACGTTCCCTGGATCAGGCAGTCCGGCTGCTGCACGACGGCGGGGACGAGGCGAAGGTGCTGGCCGGCGGCCAGAGCCTGATCCCGATGATGAAGCTCCGGTTCGCCTCACCTGAGCTGCTCGTCGACATCAACACCATCCCCGGCCTGGACTACCACCACGTCGCCCCGGACGGCAGCATCCACGTCGGTGCCCTGTGCCGGCACGCCGACCTGGAGCATTCCGAGCTGCTCGGCAGCCGGCAGCCGACGATGGCGGCGGCCGCCCCGCTGATTGCCGACCCGCTCGTCCGCAACCGCGGGACGCTGGTCGGCTCGCTGTGTCACGCCGACCCGCAGGGTGACTGGGCCTCGGTGGTGCTGGCGCTGGGCGGCTCGATCGTGGCGCACGGGCCGGCCGGGCGGCGCAGCATCCCGGCCGCCGAGTTCGTCCTCGGCCCGTTCGAGAACGCGCTCGCGCACGACGAGATCGCGGTCGAGGCGGTCATCCCGGCGCCGCGGGGCGCCCCCGCGGGCGGCTACCTGAAGCTGGAACGGCGGGTCGGCGACTTCGCCACCGCCGGCGTCGCGGTGGCGATCGAGACCGACGGCAGCTCGGTGACCCGGGCGGGGATCGCGCTCACCGGCGTGGGCGGATCCACGATCGAGGCGACGGCGGCGGAAGAAGCACTGACCGGGCGGCCGCTGACCGCGGAGAGCATCGCGGAGGCCGGGCGGCTCGCCGCGGCGGCGGCCCAGCCCAGGTCCGACCACCGGGGCAGCGCCACCTACAAACGGCACATGGTGAGCACCTTCGTGCTGCGGATCCTCAGCCGCATCGAGGGGACTGGCGCGGGGACAGCGGAAAGGGCCGCCTGACATGACGATCATCTACGAAGAGACCGGCAGCGAGGGCGGCGCCGAGATCCCGCAGCAGCGGATCACGATCCGGGTCAACGGCCGGAAGGTCGTCGCCGAGGTCGAGCCCCGGCTGCTGCTGGCCCACCTGCTCCGGCACGGCATGGGGCTGACCGGCACGCACACCGGCTGCGACACCACCAACTGCGGCGCCTGCACGGTCCTGGTCGACGGGCGGGCGGTGAAATCGTGCACGATGTTCGCGGTCCAGGCCGACGGGCGGGAGATCGGCACCGTCGAGGGCCTCGCGACGGCCAGCGAACTGCACCCGCTGCAGGAGGGCTTCAAGGAGGAACACGGGCTGCAGTGCGGCTTCTGCACGCCCGGCATGATGATGGCCGCCAAGGCGCTGCTCGACCGTGATCCCAGCCCGGCCGAGGAGGACGTGCGCTGGGCGCTGTCCGGCAACCTGTGCCGCTGCACCGGTTACCAGAACATCGTGAAGTCGGTGCTCTGGGCCGCAGAAAAGCTCCGGTCCCAGTCCGCGGGCTGAGCCAGACCTGAGAAGGGAGACAGGCCTTGACTACTCCCCGCCCTGAAGGGCGTGGATTCCAGCCTTCGCAGGCTGGGGTTCCTGTTTCACAGCCGACCGCACCCGGGAGGACCCGGAGTGTCTGACATCAGCTCCACAGGCATTGGCACCGTCGGTGCCTACGGCAAGACCTGCCGCCAGGATGCACTTCGCCGCGTTGATGTCCCGGTCATGCCGGGTGCGGCAGGACGGGCACTGCCACGTCCGGGTGCTCAGGCTCAGCGCCGCGAGCAGATGCCCGCACGCCGAGCAGGTCTTGGAGCTGGGGTACCAGCGGTCGATCACGATCAGGTGCCGTCCCGCTTTGGCCGTCTTGTACTCGATCATCTGGCGGAAGGTGCCCCACCCGCAGTCGGAGATGGCCTTGGCCAGCGACCGGTTACGGACCATGTTCTGCACGGCCAGGTCCTCGATCACGATCACGTCATGGTCGCGGACCAGTCGGGCCGCGGTGCGGTGCAGAAAATCGGTGCGGGACGCGCGGACCTTCCGGTGCGCGCGGGCGACCTTCGCCTTGGCTTTGACCCGGTTCGCGGAACCGCGCTGGCAGCGGGCCAGCCTGCGCTGATACCGGGCCAGGGCCTGTTCCCGGCGGGCCAGCTTGCGCGGATTGGGGACCTTCTCGCCGCCGGAGGTGACCGCGAAATCCTTGATGCCGAGGTCCACACCGACAACGGCGCCCGTGGCGGGACGCTGCTCCGGGGCGGCCACCTCGACGGCGAAGGAGACGTGCCAGCGCCCGCACGGATCCCGAGAGATGGTCACCGTGGTCGGCTCGATCGCCGCCGGGTCAATGTCCGGCCACGACCACACGAACGCCAGCGGCGTGTCCATCTTCGCCAGCAACAGCGCGCCGTCCCGGTACCGGAACCCGGACCGCGTGTATTCCGCGGACTGGCGGCCGTTGCGGGACTTGAATCGTGGATAGCGGGCGCGCTTGGCGAAGAAGTTGGTGTAGGCGACCTGCTGGTGCCGGATCGCCTGCTGCAACGGGACCGAGGACACCTCGTTCAGCCACGCCAGGTCTTGGGTGGCCTTCATGGCGGTCAGGTAGGCATTGGCCTGGGTGAAGCCCGTCTTCACCTGCTCGGCGTAATACCGGGCGTGACGCCAGCCCAGCGTCCGGTTCCACACGACGCGGACGCAGCCGAACGTGCGGTTAAGCACGCTGGCCTGCTCCGGCGCCGGGTACGCCCGGCACTTATACGCCGTCCGCACAACAACCAAGCTTGCCTGATGTGTCCCGAACAGATAAGCGCGACACGCGAGAGGAGGGAGCGGCGTTTCCTCCCCGGCCTGAAGTCCGGGGTCTCCACGCCGCGAGTCTGATGACGCAGGCGTTGGACGAAATCAAGATCGGCGGGATGGGCGCGAGCCGCAAGCGGGTCGAGGACAGCCGGTTCATCCGCGGCAAGGGCAACTACACCGACGACATCCACCTGCCCGGCATGCTGCATATGGAGATCCTGCGCAGCCCGCTCGCGCACGCCCGGATCACCAAGATCGACGCCAGCCGGGCGTGGGACATCCCCGGGGTGCACCTGGTACTCACCGGGGACATGATGGCGACCCGCAACCTGGCCTGGATGCCCACGCTGTCCTACGACACCCAGGCAGTACTGGCCACCGACAAGGTGCGGTTCCAGGGCCAGGAGGTCGCGTGCGTGATCGCCGACGACCCCTATATCGCCAAGGACGCCTGCGAGGCGATCGACGTCGAGTACGAGCCGCTGCCGGTCGTGGTCAACCCGCAGGCGGCGGCCGCCGCGGACGCGCCGGTCATCCGGGACGACAAGGAAAACCAGGACGGCAACCTCATCTACAACTGGGCGGTCGGGGACGCCGAGGGCACCGACCGCGCCTTCGAGGAGGCGGACCTGGTCTCGCGGCTCCAGCTGCACTACCCGAGGTCGCACCCGAGCCCAATCGAGTGCTGCGGCTCCATCGCCGACTTCAACCGGTCCACGTCGAAGCTCACCGTCTACATGACGACCCAGGCGCCGCACATCATCCGCGCCGCGGTCGCGCTGGTCGCCGAGCTGCCCGAGCACATGATCCGGATCATCTCCCCCGACATCGGCGGCGGCTTCGGCAACAAGGTGCCCATCTATCCCGGCTACGTCTGCTCGATCCTGGCCTCCATCCTGCTGGAGCGCCCGGTCAAGTGGATCGAGGACAAGACTGGGAACCTGATCTCCACCGGCTTCGCGCGGGACGTCTACCTGGACGGCGAGCTGGCGCTGCGCCGCGACGGCAAGATCCTTGGCATGCGGATGCGCACGCTCGCCGACCACGGCGCATTCTTCGCCGACGCCCAGCCCAGCAAGTTCAAGATCGGCCTGATGCACTCGACGTTCGCCTGTTACGACGTCCCCGTCGCGCACCTGGCCGCCCGCGGCATGTACACGAACAAGGCCCCGGGCGGGGTCGCGTACCGCTGCTCGTTCCGGGTGACGGAGGCGATGTTCTTCCAGGAACGGATGATGCACGCCGCCGCGAACGACCTGGGCATGGACCAGGCCGAGTTCCGCCGGATCAACCTGGTCCGGGACGAGCAGTTCCCGCACCGCACCCCGTTCGGCTTCCTGCTCGACTCCGGCCAGTACCAGGCCTGTCTCGACCTCGGCCTGAAGGCGGTCGGTTACGAGGACTTCCGCCAGCAGAAGGAGGAGGCCAGGAAGAAGGGCCGGCTGCTCGGTATCGGGATCTCCACGATGAGCGAGCCGCTCGGCGCCGGCAACAGCCGGGAGTACGACATCCTCGGCATCAAGATGTTCGACTCCGCCGAGCTGCGGGTGCACATGACCGGCAAGGCGCTGCTGCGCACCGGGGCACGCGGCCAGGGCCAGGGCCACGAGACGACCTGGGGCCAGATCGTCGCACATGAGCTGGGCATCCCCGCCGACGACGTGACCGTCGAGGAAGGCGACACCGACACCGCGCCGTTCGGCATGGGCACCTACGCCTCCCGGAGCACGCCGGTGGCCGGGGCCGCGATCGCCATGGTCTGCCGTAAGATCCGGGCCAAAGCCCGCAAGCTGGCCGCCCACCTGCTGGAGGTGTCCGAGGAGGACATCGAGTGGGAGCTGGGCCGGTTCTACGTACGCAGCGCCCCGGACCGCGGGGTGACCATCCAGGAATGCGCGATGGCCGCCTACAGCAACATGCCGGACGGCATGGAGCCCGGCCTGGAGAACAACGCCTACTACGACCCGCCCAACCTCACCTGGCCGTTCGCCTGCTACATCGTCACCGTCGAGGTGGACCCGGAAACCGGGGTCTGGGACGTGCTGAACATGGTCGCGGTGGACGACTGCGGGGTCCGGATCAACCCCATGATCGTCGAGGGGCAGATCATGGGCGGCCTCACTGAGGCCTACGCCATGTCGAACATGCAGTTCATCACCTTCGACGCGGACGGCAACTGCATCGGGGCCAACTACATGGACTACCTGCTGCCGACCGCCTGGGAGACCCCCGGCTTCGAGCTGCACGGCGAAATCGTGACCCCCAGCCCGCACCACCCCATCGGTGCCAAGGGCGTCGGCGAGTGCGCGGCCGTGGGCGGCCCGGCAGCGTTCGTCAACGCGGTGCTGGACGCGATCGCCGGCACCGGCGTGCGCAACATCGACATGCCGCTGCTGCCGGACCGGGTCTGGGAGGCCATTACCGAGCGCCACGACGTATCCGGTGCACCGCCGGTCCGTTCGGACGGGTAGGGGCGGCCACCATGGACGGCTGGGGATTCCTGGAACAGGGCGCGGAGCTGGCCCGGCGCGGCGAGTCGTTCGCGCTGGCCACCGTAGTCTGGCGGCAGGGGCCGTCCTCGGGCAAGGAAAGCTGCCGGGCGATCATCACCGCCACCGGCGAGCTGCACGGCTGGATCGGCGGCGCCTGCGCCGAGCCGGTGGTGATCCGGCAGGCCCGGGAGGTGATCTCCGACGGAGTGCCGCGGCTGCTGCTGCTCGGCACCGCCGAGCAGTTCGGCGGGCCGCTGCCCGAGGGCATGAACTTCGTGCCCATCTCCTGCCAGAGTGAAGGCTCGCTCGAGGTCTACATCGAGCCGATCCAGCCGGCTCCGCATCTGGTGGTGGTCGGCCACTCCCCGATGGCGAGCACCCTGGCCGAGCTGTCCCGGGCGCTGGGCTGGCGCACCGACCTGATCGCGGGCCAGGACTTCACCGCCGCCGCTGCCACGCAGCGGTCGATCGTGGTGGTGGCCACCCAGGGGCATCACGACGAGGAAGCCGTCACCGAGGCGATCGCGGCCCGGCCAGCCTATGTCGGCCTGGTCGGTTCAGCCCGGCGGGGCGCGGCCGTGCTCGGCTACCTCGCCGAGCGGGGCCTGCCCACCGGCGAACTGGACAAGGTGCACGTCCCGGCCGGCCTGGACCTGGGGCCCACGACGCACCGGGAGATCGCCGTTGCGATCCTCGCCGAGCTGGTCAAGCTGCGCGCGTCCGGGGCACTGGCTGCCGCGGCAGCTGGTCCGGCCGGAGACTTCGGGGCCCGGGCCCCGAAGTCTCCGGCGCACGTGCCGCCAGCCAGCGAGCCCACCGCGCCGCCCGGGACCGGGGACGCCGTGGACCCGGTGTGCGGGATGACCGTGACCGCCGGGCCCAGCGCGTACCCGCTCGCGCACGAGGGGGTCACCTACTACTTCTGCTGCGCCGGCTGCCGCGGCGCATTCGGGAAAGACCCGGCTTCCTACCTCAGGAACGAGACCCGATGCTGATCACGAACGAGTTCGAGGTCGCCGCCCCCATCGACAAGGTGTGGCGGTTCTTCGACGACATCCCGCACGTCGCGGCCTGCCTGCCCGGCACCGAGCTGACCGACGACCTCGGCGGCGACAAGTACCAGGGCCGGGTCAGCATCCGGATGGGCCCGGTCCGGCTGCGGTTCGCCGGCACGGCGGACATCGCCGAGCGCGACGAAGCGGGCAAGCGCATCGTGGTGAACGCGGCCGGCGCCGACGAACGGGGCCGGGGCCAGGCCGCCATGACCGTCACCGCCACGCTGGCCCGCTCCCGCACCGGCACCAAGGTCGGCGTGGCCCAGGACCTGCAGATCTCCGGTGCGGCCGCGCAGTACGGCCGGGGCATGATCTCCGACGTCACGTCCGTGCTGATGCGGGACTTCGCCGTCAACCTGCAGGACGGGATCGCCCGGCTGGACCGGGGCGAGTCGCTGGCGGCGACCGCGCCCGCCGCCCGGGAGGCGAGCGGCCTCGCGGTAGGCCTGCAGGCCGCGATGATGGCGCTGCGCCGCGTCTTCCGCCGGTTCTTCCTGCCCTATCAGGCCCCCAACCCGAGCTGAGGGAGAACGAGCCATGGTCTTGTGGTGGATCGGCAGCGTCGTCCTGCTGGTGGTGGTCCTGCCGGTGGTGATCGTACTGCTCAACCGGGTGCTGGCCGCGCTGGAGCGGATCCGGGCCGCGAGCGACGACATCCTCAGCGGCGGGGTCGCGCTGATCGGCGAGCTGGACGGTGCCCCGGAGGCACTGGCCACGACGGATACCACCATCAAAGCGGTCGCCACGGGCGCGGTGCGCTACGCGGGACCGGTCAGCAAACTTCTCGGCTGAGCCGACGGAGCGGGCAGAAAGGAGCGTGCCATGCCGGCAGTCGCCTGGTTCACCATCGTCGTGGCCGTACTGATCGTCGGGATCACCGCAGTGGGCCTGCTGCGGGTCATCTTCCATCTCCGGGCCACCCGCGCGACGCTCGGCCAGGTGCTCGGCGGCGTGACCGTGGTCGCGCAGCAGACCAGTGCCGTGCCGGCCGTGGTGGCGTCGGTGAACACGAGCCTGAAGCCGGTCCGTGACTTCTGCGAGTCGGTGATGAACTCATGAGCTACACCGGCTGGTGGATCGGCTACGGGATCGGCCTCGCCGTGGTCGTGGCCGTTGTCGCGCTGGTGGTGCCGATTCTGCTGCTGGCCCGGTCGATCGGCAAGGCCGCACCGCTGATCGACGACCAGCTGGCCGCGGCGGCGCGGAACACCGCGCCGCTGAAGGACCTGAACACGACCATCGAGCACGCCACGATCATCATCGCCGGGCTGAAGCGCGGCCGCGAACGGCTGGGAGGCTAGCCATGAACGAGGTAGCGCTGTCATCCGGTCAGCACACCGCGTGGACCATCGGGCTCGTCGTCGGCCTCGTCGTGATCCTGGCCGTGGTGGCCCTGCTCAGCCTGCTCATCTACCTGGTGAAGATCATTGACCAGCGGGTCGTGCAGATACGGGACACGCTGCAGACCGCATCGGCGAACACCGAGGCCACCTCGCTGCTGCCGGTGGTCGCCGGCGGGGTCGAGGCCGTGCTGGCCGAGGGCCTGCAGCACCACCTGTTCCTCGGCCGCGTGCTCGGAAAGGTGAAGTCTTGACATCCTCCATCGCCGTGAACGGCGAGGATCCCTGCGAGCTGGTGACGGGTCCCAGCATAGCCAAGGGGCGGCACCCGCTTGGCTCTCGCGGTATCGCCGCCCCTTGCACGTGGCATCTCCTGCGCGGAGTGTCACCAGCCCCCAGAGGTTCGCGGATCATCGCCGAGGTCACGTACCCAAGAAGGCTCACACGCGCTGCCACCGCATGCCCCGCGGCGGTCCTGCGCGCACCAATCTACCGCGCCGTACCCGGCGCTCCTTCCCGCGCTGCCCGGCGGGGTTTCCGCACCGGAGGTATTCGATGACCCTGCTGGTCGTCCTGACCGTGCTGGAGATCGTCCTGCTGATCGCCGGGCTTGCGGTCTATCTGTTCTGGGTGGGCACGCTGCTCAACCGGGTCGCCGCGAACCTGGAGAAGTGCAGTGAGCTGGTCCGCGAAGTCGTCGCCCACGCCGCGCTGATCGGGCCCAATGTGGAGCACATCAACCAGACCGGCGGGGTCGTCGCGGGTGCCCTCCCGCTGCTGTACGGGATGGGCGAGGAGATCGTCACCGGGGCCACCTGGACACCGGAAGACTCCGCCGCGGTACGCGAGCCGGCCCGGCCTGCCTCCGGGACCCGCCGCTCACGCCTGCACGACGCGGTCGGCTACGCCCCGCCCCGCTAAGGCCGTCCCGGCTGGCCATCGCCGCTTTCAGGCGGGCCCAACGTGAGCGAGGGGATGGCCCTCGGTTAGCCGCCCGGCGGGTTGGCCTTACCGGGGTAAAGGCGCCATCACTGGGGTTCTAGCCCGGGTAATGGCGCCATCACTGGGGTTCTAGCCCTACTGGGCGGGCTGGCCCGGCGGGGGGTCGTCCGGGCCGCGGACCGGCAGCGGGCCGGTCGTCGGGGCCGAGTACTCGCCGATCCAGTGGTCCTTCCAGGCCTGGTCATACTGCTGGATGTTGCAGCGCGGCCGGTAGATCGCGGTGAGCTCACGGGCGATCTGCTCGCGGTGCGCCCGCCCGCCGCCCGGTACCTGGTAGGTGCAGACGTAGATCTTCCAGCGGGAGCCCGCGCGCTGCACCCAGCAGGCCGCGCGGGGGTGCCGGAACGGGAAGCGCTCGGTGGTGAGGTCGTCGCTGTGGCCGACGTAGATCACCGCGTACCGCTCCGGCCGGGTCTCCGGATCGGGCTTGTAGGCGATGGCGTACACGGCCGCCACGGCCGGCGGCGTCCAGCCCGCCAGCAGCCGCGGGCCCTCGAACGGGTAACCGGCCAGCGAGCCGAGCCGGATCACAATTCCTCGTCCTCGCTGACGGCCTCGACCCGGACCACGGGACAGGGCGGCAGGCCAGCCGTGGCCGCCGCTCGCTCGAACTCCCCGGTGGCTGTGCGGATCGCCTCGTCGCGGTCCGCGGCCTGAACGATCAGCTGGGCACCGTACCGGTTGGTGCCGATCCCCGTCGCGATACCGGAGCTGGCGGCCACCGCGTCGGCGAGCTCAACGATCTCCTCGTGCCGGAGCACCCGGTCGCCTTCGGCCTCGATCCCCACGCTCCACTTCACCGGATGCTCCCTACTCGCAACGCTGGGCTCACAGGGCCGGCAGTAGCGTCGCCAGCTCTTCCAGGCTATTCAGATCGTGGCCGGACAGCATCACGTCGACGTGCGGCGCGGCCACCATCATGCCCAGCGTGCTCGGCTGGAAGTCCCGATTGCCGCCCTTGTGCGGGTTCAGCCAGACCAGGCGATAGCACTGCCGGGACAGCCGTTCCATCGCCGAGGCCAGGACCTCCGGATCCCCGCGGTCCAGCCCGTCGGAGCAGATGACCACCACCCCGCCGCGGGCCAGGCCGCGGCGCCCCCACTCCCGGACGAAGGCGTCCAGCGAGTCACCGATCTTGGTGCCGCCCTCCCAGTCCAGCACGGCCTGCCCGGCCTCGGCGAGGGCGTCGTCGGGGCGCCGCCGGCCGAGCGGCCGGGTGATGCGGGTGAGCCGGGTACCGAAGCAGAACACCTCGACCCGGCCAGAGGCGCGCCGGGCCGAATAGGCGAACTGCAGCAGGGCCCGTGAGTAATCGGCCATGGACCCCGAGATGTCGAGGATCAGGATGAGCGGCCGCAGCCGCACCTTGCGCTGCTGCCAGCGCAGCTCAGCGGGCTCGCCGTGCACGCGCATCGACGCCCGCACGGTCCGGCGCAGGTCGGGCTTACGGCCCGAACGCGAGGCCTGAGTGCGCCGGGTGCGCCGCCGGGGCGGGGTGAGCCGCATCCGGGCCATGATCCGGCGCAGTGCGGCCAGCTCCTCAGGAGTGCATGCGTCGAAGGACTTGCGTCGCAGCGTTTCCGCCGCGGAGGCCATCAGGCCCAGCTGGGCCTCCTGCTCGTCGCCGTCACCGGGCGGATCGGTGGCGGGCACGTCGAGCACGGCCCCATCCACCTGCGACGTGATCTGCGTGGTCAGCGTGAGCAGCTCACGCGCCGGATCCCCGCTGGCCAGGAAGTACACGCGGAACACCCGGTCGTAGACCTCGATGTCGTCCCGGCGGCTGACCAGTGTGGCGCGGCCCGCCCAGTACAGGTCGAGCAGATCGGTGGGGTCCAGCGGCGCCATCGCCGCGCAGTAGGTCAGCAGGTCGCCCGTGCCGACGGACAGCCCCGCATCGCGCAGTGCGGCCGCGAACCCGGCCAGGACGCCGGTGAAATCCGGCTCAGCGGGGCCGTCAGGGACCGTGGGCCGGTCCGGCTCAGCGGGCCCGTCAGGCACCGGAAGTGATCTCCCGCAGGTTGCCGCGCACGAAGTCCAGGTCGTCGTGTTCCTTCACCACCGCGCCGAGGGTGACGGCGGCCGTCTCCTCGTCGAGGTCGGTCTCGCCGAGGACGTCGAGGGTGCGGGCCCAGTCGATCGTCTCGGCGACACCGGGCGGCTTGGCCAGGTCCAGCTCGCGGAGCCGGTGCACGGCCGCGACCACCTTGCGCGCCAGCGTCTGGGCCACCTTCGGCTCCCGGATCGTGACGATCTCCAGCTCACGCTCGGCGGACGGGTACCCGATCCAGTGGTAGAGGCAGCGCCGCTTGAGCGCGTCGTGCAGCTCGCGGGTGCGGTTGGAGGTCAAGATGACCAGCGGCGGGCTCTCCGCGCGGATCGTGCCCACCTCGGGGATGCTGACCTGGAAATCGGAGAGCACCTCGAGCAGGAACGCCTCGAACTCGTCGTCGGCCCGGTCCACCTCGTCGATCAGCAGCACGGCGTGGTCACCGGCCCGGACCGCCTCCAGCAGCGGCCGTTCCAGCAGGAACTTCGGGCCGAACAGCTTCTCGACCGCCTCGTCACCGGCCAGCTGGTGCTCCGACAGAGCCCGGATGTGCAGCATCTGGCGGGAGTAATCCCACTCGTACAGGGCTTGGCTGGTGTCGATGCCTTCGTAGCACTGAAGGCGGATCAGCCGCCGGCCGAAGACTGACGCGAGCACCTTGGCCGCCTCGGTCTTGCCCACGCCCACTTCGCCTTCGAGCAGGACCGGCCGCTGCAGCGACATGGCGACGAACAGTGTGGTAGCCAGGCCCCGGTCGGCGAGGTAACCGCCGGCCCGCAGGATGCTGGTCAGCTCAGCGACGCTGGCTGGAGGGCCCGCCGAACCGGACGGACCGGGCCCGCCTGCGTCGGCCGTCACCGGTCAGCGCGCGGTGTTCGTCGGGCCGAGCACGAGATCCTTCAGGCTCGCGCCGCCGGCCGCGAGCTTGCCCTCGCGCTCCAGCCGCCCGCGCCACGCGGCGCGCAGGTCCTCGTCGGTGCCGTCGAAGCCGACGTTCCGCATGTTCTTGCAGGACTTGCCGTGGCCGTGCTGGCCGAACGCCTCGTCCAGGTCGGTGTCGCCCTGGCCCTGCGCCCGCCATACTTCCCGCAGGACTTCGATAGCTTCGGCTGGCTCAGCCATACACACGTCCCTCCGGCACCGTGGTCACGTCTGTCCGACTCTAGTTCGCGGGCGCGTTCCTGACGACCGCGGATTAAGGCTTCTCTTATTCTGCCGGGCCACTGGCCAGTACCTTCGCGCACGGTTTTCCATGATCGGCAGTCGGTTTACAGTCATCAGCCATCACGCCACCATCAGCCATCGCAGAAAGTGAGCGGATCTCCGCTGCGGCGCCTCGCCGGTTCGCTAGGTTCCTTGCAGCGGGCGTGTACCCAGAATCTCCAGCTATGCTCACGTCCTCTTCCCCTGATATGCTCACGTCCTTCCTTGATAGCTGTTGGCGCCCTCGGCAGAAGGCGGGCCCGGTAGTGGCGCGCTTGGCAGCGGGCCTGGTGGAACTTGCGATCACTGCAGCGCAACATGGCTGGCGCAGCGGAGAATGGGATCATGAGCGACCTGCCCCGCCATGCCGTCACTCGCACGGCCAGGCTGGCTAGGCTGCCGGTCGGGTTGGCGGGCCGGACCGCGCTGGGAACCGGCAGGCGCCTGGGTGGTCGGCCAGCTGAGCTGGTGACCCAGGAAATCCAGCAGCGGACAGCAGATCAGGTCTTCAGGGTCCTTGGCGATCTCAAGGGCGGCGCGATGAAGCTTGGCCAGGCGCTGTCTATCTTCGAGGCCGCACTGCCACCGGAGATCGCCGAACCGTACCGGGCCAACCTGACCAGGCTGCAGGAATCCGCGCCGCCGTTGCCTGTGCGGACTATTCACAAGGTGCTGGCGGGCGACATGGGCGAGCAGTGGCGGGCCAGCTTCGCCGAGTTCGACGACCAGCCGGCGGCCGCCGCCTCCATCGGCCAGGTACACCGAGCCGTCTGGCACGACGGGCGTCAGGTTGCCGTCAAGATCCAGTACCCGGGCGCGGACAGGGCGCTGATCAGTGATTTCAACCAGCTGAGCCGCTTCGCCCGGCTTTTCAGTGCGCTCATGCCTGGCCTGGATGCCAAGCCGCTGCTGGCCGAGTTGCGGGACAGGGTGGCCGAGGAACTTGATTACCGGCTGGAAGCTGCCGCTCAAGAGGCTTTCGCCGCCGCCTACGCCGGCGACCCGGACGTCTGCGTCCCGCGTGTGGTCTCCGTCAGCGACCATGTGCTCGTCAGCGAATGGCTTGACGGCATCCCGCTCGCCAGGATCATCGCTGACGGCACGACCGCTCAACGGGACCGGGCGGGCATCATGATCATCCGTTTCCTGTTCTCGGGTCCAGCGCGGGTTGGACTCCTGCACGCGGATCCGCACCCGGGCAACTTCCGCCTGCTCGTCGATGGGCGGCTCGGCGTGCTCGACTTTGGCGCTGTCGACCGGCTGCCAGACGGCTTCCCGCCCGTCTTCGGCAGGGTGCTGCGGATCATGCACGAAAGCGGCGACCTTGCAAAGCTTGAGGATGAGTTCCGGTCGCACGGCTACCTCCGGGACGGCGTGAGCATTGACCTGACGGCGCTGCGCGCCTTCCTGGCACCGCTCGCCGAGCCGTCTAAGGCGGAGTCGTTCAGGTTCAGCCGCGAATGGCTGCGCACCGAGGCAATGCAGGCGTCAGGCTTGCGTTCATCCAGCGTTCTGCGGCGGCTCAACCTGCCGCCTTCTTACGTACTCATCCACCGGGTATTGGCAGCTGGCGTGGGCGTGCTCTGCCAGCTCGAATGCGAAGCGCCCTTCCGCGCGGAAGTGCTCAGATGGATGCCCGGATATGCGGACACGGCTAAGCCCGGGCCGGAACCCGAGCTAGCCTCTGCCCGGTCAGCTCCCCCAGCCGGGACCGCGCCGCGGGCCACCGCCAACGGGCACTCCGGAACCGCGCCGCCAGCCAGGGCGGAGGAGCAGGCAAGGTCCATGCGGCCAGCGGGAGCAAAGCCGCGGGAAAGGACCGCACAGCCGACTCAGTCTGCGCGGCCAGCTAGGCCAGGACAAATAACGTGGTCGTACATGCAGTGGGAGGACATCATGGCTAAGCTTCCGCACCCTCAGGCGCCTGCGAGGTTCCGCGCCATTTTCCCGGACCTGGCCGGCTGGCTGGAGTCCCCGTGGACAGGACCGCCGCCGTTCCTGACGGGCCAGGCGTTCCGGCTCGAGGAAGCGATCCGGGACAATCGCTATGTGATCCGGGCCGAACTGCCCGGCCTGGACCCGGAGAACGACATCGAGGTCGCCGTCGACGGCCGGAACCTGACCATCCGCGCCGAGCGCTCCCAGCAGGACAACGGGCCGTATCGGTCGGAGTTCCGCTACGGATCGCTCGCCCGCGCGGTCAGGCTCCCCGCCAGTGTCGACGCCGAGGACATCACCGCCCGGTACGACAACGGAGTCCTCGAGGTCAGCGTCCCGGTCCCCGAGGTCAGGCTCAAAGGCACCCGGATCCCCGTCGAGGACGCCGCCGCGACGCCAGAGCAGCCGCCTGACCAGGCCGGATGAAGAACCGGCGCGGGCCGGGCGCGACTGCGTGATCACCCCCTGGACAGGAACCGCAGCCGTGCCGCCCGCGCGTCCCACGAGTAAATGACGGCCGTCCCGGCGATGACGTCATGGAGGGCTCGGCGCCGGTTCCCCAGGAGGATGCCGACCAATCCCAGCCCCAGGAACAGGAAGCTCAGCGGGAGCGCCAGCGTCCGCACGACGGCCCGGCGCCCGCTCACGTCGGTGCCGTCGTCTCGCACAACCCGCACGCCGAACAGCGCCATGCCGACGGTCCTGCCGCTCGCGGCCCAGGAGTGGGCGAAGTAGATGAACGCCCAGACTGCATAGGCGATGATCACCCAGATGTCGCCCCTGTGCCAGGTGATGTCCTTGCCGGTCAGGACCACCGCCGCGAAGGAGATGGCGGCCAGGGCGAGCATGAACACACCGAGACTGACCCCCACGTCCACGGCGAAGGCGGTAAAGCGCGACGCGAAGCCCGCGTACTTCCCTTGCAGGCTCCCCCGGGCGATAACCGGAGGCCCGGAGGGCGGGGCATCGCCCGCACGCGTGGTCATGACCCTGCCCCAGGCCGCAGCCGGTCAGGCGGGCCGGGCGGGCCGGTGTACGGGCGGCGGCGAAGCCGCCCTATCCAGCGTGCGATGAACTCATCGAGCCCGACGGTCTGGCTGCGGACCACGGCGAGCACATCGTCCGCGACGCCGCTGGAGGACGCGGCGATAACGGCGCCAAGGTCGGTCTGCTCGACCAGTGCCTCGATGTCGATGCGCTTGACGATGTCATTCAGGTCCATCTGCTCGACCAGGCGGTCCAGGTCGATCCGGTCCAGCACCCGGTTGATGTCGACCTGATCCAGCACGTGGTTCATATCGACCTGGTCCAGCAGCGCATTCACATCCAGCGCGGAAACCACAAGCTCAACCGCACGCTCCGCGACTGCCTGGGCCAGCGCCTCCGCGCGCGGGACCAGTCGCCCCTCCATCGGCCGCGGTCGATCAAACCGATCCACAGGGTTAAGTATCGCTGCGCTAGGCAGGCCAAGACCACCCCGATGCCCAAGTCGTCCAGCTTTGTCCCGGTGAGCCCGGGCTGCGCCATGAGATCGGGGCGGCACGGGCACTGTGGGATTGGTCAGCCGCCGAAGCGGCGATTGCGGGCGGCGTAGGAGCGGAGGGCGCGGAGGAAATCCACCTTGCGGAAGGCCGGCCAGTAGGCGTCGCAGAAGTAGAACTCCGAGTGGATGGTCTGCCACAGCAGAAATCCGCCGATGCGCTGCTCGCCCGAGGTGCGGATGACCAGATCGGGGTCGGGCTGCCCGGCCGTGTAGAGGTGCTCGGCGATGTGCTCGACGTCGAGGATCTCGGCGAGCTCCTCGATGGAGGTACCGCGGGTGGCGTGCTCGTGCAGCAGCGAACGTACCGCGTCGGCGA
>Ga0302226_10001508_pt1 | contig 17339 bp, 13 predicted proteins | sample II_Palsa_E3_3_FD_193524 | JGI IMG/M metagenome (GOLD analysis project Ga0302226, IMG submission 193524) | Peat permafrost microbial communities from Stordalen Mire near Abisko, Sweden - II_Palsa_E3_3 | ecosystem: Environmental > Terrestrial > Soil > Palsa > Peat permafrost | place: Sweden...
CGCGGCGCCGATCACCGTGCCCATGATGCGGTGTGCTGCACGTTGCACCGAACCGGCAAAACTCGTTTGCATCACTGCGAAGCCGCTAATTGCGGCCCACCACGTGTCTGAAAGACCTAACGCGTTGGCCAGCGCGACAGAAAGCGCGACCGACAGCACCGCTTCGGCCGCGAACGTCGCGCGCGCTCTGGAAGGCTTCCAGGCCACCAGTTCACGCCCGAGCGCGAAGGTAGCCGTGCGGCAGAGCTGAACAAGTGTGCCGATGAGCCTCATCGTCTTCCAGTGAACAAGGGGTCACGTCAAACGAAACGCCTCATTATCCTCCACCGGTTCCTGCACGGTATGAAGCGGAGGTACCCGGAACGGGACGCGGCTCGATCGCAGGTCGTCCTGCAGGATCATCTCGATTGCGGTGCGGTCTGCTTTGCCCTGTTCAGTCAGCGGCACGCGATCGGTCTCGACGATACGAATCCGGTTTGCGACCAAAGAGCCGAACTCGGTTTTGAGCCGATGCAGGCATCGCGCGATGTCTAGCTGTCCAGCGGCCCATGGTACGACCAGCGCGTTCCAGACGTATTTGCCCGCAGCGGTGTTGGCTGCCAGCGCTACGGCATAGCGAACATCAGGCAAGCGGCATAGGGCATCCTCGATGTGGGTTGGGGCAATCGTCAATCCATCGATTTCCACGACGTCGGCCGCGCGGCCGAGAACGCGCAGATTGCCTGCCTCGTCGATGAAGCCGACGTCGCCGGTCAGGCACCAGCCACCCTGAAACTTCTGTGCTTCCTCGACGGGTTGATGATAGTAACCCTCCGCCATGCCGGGCGACCTGACTTCAATGGTGCCGTTCTGTCCCGAACGCGCTAACGTTCCATCGGTGCGACGCAAACGCACCTCGACGCCTGCCCGGATACGCCCCGTGCAATCCAGCAGGTCCGGATTCTTTCCGTATGCGGCGGGCGGCAGAATGCTGACGAGTCCGGTTTCGCTCGCCCCGTACATATGGGTGAGCACTGGACCGAGACGCGCAACCGCACGTTGCCGCAATACCGCAGGCGCTGACCCGCCAACGTGCGCAATGGAGCGCAGCGACGACAGGTTGCGCCGGCACACGTCGGGGTGGTCCATTGTTTCGAACAGTTGAGGCTCGACCAGAAGCACGTCGGTGATGCGTTCCGATTCGATCGTCGCGAGCGTCTCCGCGGGATCGTACCGAGGCTTCAGAACAACCGTGCCGCCGCCGATGAGCGTGGTGTCGACGAGCACTTGCGACAGGTAGGCGAGCGGGCCATTGATCAACTGGCGCCGGTCCTTGTCGTTGGCTGCTCCGACCATCTTCGAATACGTCGCGAAGGATCGCCGGCTGCATTTGGGGACACCCGTCGTGCCGCCCGATGAGACGACTACCGCGAGGTCATCCGGCCTCGGTTGTCTGCGCAGCGGCAGATCCGATTGCACTCGCGCGAGTCTGTCCAGCGACGAAGACGCAAAGCCGACGCCGACGAAGACCACGTGGCCATCGACCGCATCGGGAATCAGGTGAGCGGTTTCCGGGAAGAGTACGAGGAGGGTGGGGCGAACGCGGGCCAACAACGCTGCGCGCCTGTCGGCCTTTACGGACACCGGCAGGAACATCGTAGCCGTACCAAGGAGGTTTGCTGCGTAGCGAATCGCAAGCGCGTCAGGGCAATTGGGTGCGAGCAGTGCAATCAAGGCGCCCCGGTCGACGCCCAGTGCCGCGAGTGCCCGCGCATAGCGAAAGATTGCGCTGCGGAGGGTTCCGCCCGTTACGTCATGATCGAGATAGCGCAACACCGCTCGATCAGATTGTTTCTCCAGTTGATCGAGCAAGACGTCAACATAGGAGAGAAAGGATAAATTCCGGCCGCTTTCCATGATCGCTCCGCTGAGTGAGGTGTGATTCGATACGCGAATCAGTCTGTGGAGTGACGCATTGTGGGTGCGGAAAATGAGAGGGGAATTAGCTCATGGGCGGCGGGATCGGTTGCAACCGGGTCGGGTTCTGACAAACGCGTTGGTGTGATGGAAGGCTCGTTTCAGCGCGGGGGCGTCGACGGATTGGTCGTTGGCCCGCGTCCGTTATGTCTTTTAGTCAGGAGACCGCGCCGGAACCGTACTTGCCCACCAGTAGTGCGCCGCTGGCGAACCGCTCGAGTGCATAGGGTGCGAGAGAAACGTCGGTCGGCTGACCGAGCGCATGCTGGGCGAGAATCTTGCCGATGCCTGGCGAGAGCTTGAAGCCGTGCCCAGAGAAGCCGAAGCCGACCACCAGCCCCTCAATATCGGCGACCTTGCCCAACACAGGATTCCAGTCGGGCGTCACGTCGTAGACGCCGGTCCACGACGAAGCGAGCCCCGCGGCCTCATAAGCGGGGAACCGTTCGGCGACCTGGGCGCCGACTTCGACGACATAGTCGAGCGAAATCTGCCCCTGTTCCGTTTCCGGCGAGTTCAGTGTTTCGCCGACCACACCCTCAGACACGAGCATCTGGCTGCCGCCGTAACTGCGGTAATAGAGCATGCCGGCCGATCCCAGGTCCTTGAACGCGGGCATCTTGAATGAGTATGCTGCGCCCTCGCATTCGAGTGCGAGCACCGTGTGACGCTCCGGCTTGACCGGCAACGGCATGCCGATCCAGGCGGCGAGCTCCGGTGTCCAGATGCTCTGCGTGCTGACGAGAGTGCCGCAACTGAAGCTGCCGGCGCTCGTCTCGACGCCGGTGATCCGGAGTCCTTCGCGGACGAGGCCCGTTACCGTGACGCCTTCCATGATCTTGACGCCGCGTCGGCGCGCCGAACGGGCAAAGCCGGTGGCGACCAGATAGGCGTCGGCAAAGCCCGCTTCCGGTTCGAAGCCGATCAGCGCGGCGTCGTCGAAGCTCGCGATCGGCAGGCGCTCGTGCGCCTCGCCCTTGTCGAGTAACTGCACTTCGATGCCCATATCTTGCTGCGCGGCGAGCGAGGCGCGCAGCGGGTCAAGCTTGTCGCCCTCGGGCGCGCAGATCAGATAGCCGCATTTGACGAGGCCGCAGGACGCTTCGTCGTCGCCGACGTATTCGGCGAAGTTGTTGAACGCCCACCACGACGAGCGCGCAAGTTCCACGTTCTGGCGTACCGAATAGTGCGTGCGCAGCAGCCCGGACGACTGGGAGGTGGTGCCCGCGCCGATCGTGCCTCGCTCGATGACCAGCACGCTCTGCGCCCCGAGTGCCGCGAGATGATGGGCGACCGACGCGCCAATGACGCCAGCGCCGATCACGATGAAATCGTAGTGGCTCATGTGGATATCTGAATGGGCAATAAGGTGAATTCTAGGAAAACGCTGGGCGCGCCAATTTTGTATCAGGCAAACTTATGATGAGCCAGTGCAATTGCTCATCCTGTCCTGAACACCGTCCTGCGAAGATCGGCACCATGCTCTCGTGCCGCACAGGGCCATCGTCATTTACCCATGCGAGCGGAACATGCCATGACACGAACCCCGCCCCCGATTGATCTGCGCGCGCTGCAGGCCTTCGTCGCCGTGTGCGAGAGCGGCTCGATGACGGGCGCGGCGAAGCAGCTCGGCGTGAGCCAGAGCGCGGTCAGCCAGTCGATTGCCGCGTTGGAGCGCGACCAGGGCCTGACGCTATTCGACCGCGAGAGCCGGCCACCGCGGCCGAACGTGGCGGGGCGCGCGCTGCTCGAACTGGCGGATCCCTTGCTCGAACATGCAAAGATGGTCGCCGCCCGTATTGGCGATGCATCGCACACGGGAAAGATGCCGGTGCGGCTGGGATGTGTCGATTCGTTCGCGGCGACCGTCGGCCCAGAGTTGATCCGCGCGGTGTCGAATTCGGAGCGGCAGATTTCGATGTGGTCCGGTCTCACGCCGGGCCTGAGCAAGCAGCTGCACGACCGCGAACTGGATATCACGATCTGCACGCAGACCACGCTGAGCGATGCACGGATCGTCGAAGTGCCGCTGTTTTCCGAGGCGTTCGTGGTGGTGGTTGCGCGCAGCTATCTGAGCGCACACCGCAATATCGACTGGCGCACGCTCGCGCAGGAAATGCCGCTGATCCGCTACACGGCGCGCTCGGTGATCGGCCAGCAGATCGAGCGCTTCGCGCGGCACCTGGGTATCAACAGTCCACGACGTTACGAGTTCGATGCGACCGATCCGCTGCTAAGTCTGGTCGCGGCGCGCGTGGGATTTGCGATCTCGACCCCCTTGTGTTTGTGGCAGGCCCGTCACTACCTGGACGATATCGCGGTGATGCCGTTGCCGCCGAGCCGCCTCGGCCGGCGCGATTTCTTTCTGCTGCACCGGCAGGGCGAGTGGGATCAGTTCGCCGGCGAGATCGTGATGCTGACCCGCGGCGTGCTGGACAACGCGATCCAGCCTTCACTGGCGCGTGCGCTGCCCGATCTCCCAGAGGACGCGTTGCGCTGAGGCCGGGCAAAACCCCGCTTTGTATAAGCGTTGCTTTTGCTGCAGCTTAACCGCACACCTCGTTCTTGTGCAAAGTCGCACCAGCCGCAATGAAGACGTGCACCGCAGTCGAGCGAGCGGACGCATTCGGCCTGAATGCCGGCAACGCCTTATTGCGCTCAAGGCGTTTATCCATGGGAACTTTTGATTCACTCAGATAAACATGGCACAAACGTTGCATTGGTGTGTGCATCGGTTATGGCCGGACGCAGCGCGAGATCAGTCGGCGCTAGTTTGCGGGTACACAAAGATCGACAGGAATTGAATGGGGGTCTTGATCAGACGCTCAGGACCGTGGGGTATTTCGCCCTGAAAAGTAAGGGTGTCACCGGGATGAAGGATGTAGGTTTGCTGTCCGTGGCGGTATTCGATCACGCCCTTGAGCATGTGGATGAATTCGGTGCCCGGATGTTCGAACACGGGAAAGCGCTCGGCTTCATCCTCCATCGTGATCAGGAAAGGTTCGAAGAGTTTGCGCGGCCCCTGGTCGTAAGCGAGCAGGTGATAGGTGTGACCGCGTTTGGTGCCTTTGCGGACCACCTCCATACCGGCGCCCTTTTTGACCAGTTGTGCGCCGCCTTGCGGCACGTCGAAATTGCGGAACAACATGGAGAGCGAAACACCGAGCGCCTGGGCTATGCGGTTGAGCACGTCGAGGCCGGCAGAGGTCTGTGCGTTCTCGATCTTCGAGAGCATGCCCCGACTGATACCGGCCTGCGCGGAGACCTGGGCGATCGTCAGGCCGTGGCGCTGGCGTAGCTCGCGAATGGTGATACCCAGATAGCGCTCGAGCGGCGTTTTGTTCTCTTCACCGGTTTGCATGTGGGCCTCATGAAAAGGGAAAGGGTAGCAGATTGCAGCGCCCGGCCGTGCGCGGGGAGTTTCACTGCGGGAATCATAGTTGCTCGCCAATAAAGTTCCTGTTTGCCTGAAGACAGGTTTGAGGCGCGTAGTAACCGGCGTTCGAAAGCGCGTCGCATAGCCTCGTCACATGCGGTGCGTGTGGCTTTTCCAACCGACGAACAATGTTGTTGCAAGGAGTGGCGATGAACCTGAACGATGCGACCACGCTGCCGGTCAACGAACTCGGATGCGTGCCCCGGTTCGGCTCGGCGGAAGAGGCGCAAGCTTATTTGACGCAGCAGGGCGTGAAGTACGTGCTGGCGCAGTTTGTCGATATTCACGGCGTGGCCAAGGCAAAATCGGTGCCGGTCAGTCATCTGAAGAGCGTGTTGAAAGCGGGCGCCGGTTTCGCGGGGTTTGCGATCTGGGGTGTCGGCATCGAGCCGAACGGTCCCGACTACATGGCCGTGGGCGACCTGGCGACGCTCACGCCGGTGCCGTGGCAGCCGGGTCTGGCACGGATCGTCTGCGACGGTCACGTGAATGGTGAAGCGTGGCAATACGATTCGCGTGTGACGCTGAAGAAGGCGGTTGCGCGGATGACGGAGCGCAACTGGACCCTCTTCACCGGTCTGGAGCCGGAATTTTCGCTGCTGCGCCGTTCGGCGTCCGGCAAGCTGGAACCGTGCGATCCGAGCGATACGCTCGCCAAGCCGTGCTATGACTACAAGGGTCTCTCGCGTACGCGTGTCTTCCTGGAAAAGCTCACCGAATCGATGCGCGCGGTAGGCATCGACGTCTATCAGATCGATCACGAAGACGCCAACGGGCAGTTCGAAATCAACTACACGTACACCGATTGCCTGACGTCCTGCGATCACTATGTGTTCTTCAAGATGGCCGCCTCCGAGATCGCCAATGAGCTCGGCATGATCTGCTCGTTTATGCCGAAACCGTTCGCGAGTCTTCCAGGTAACGGCATGCATATGCATATGTCGATCGGCGACGGCGAGCGCAACCTGTTCGCCGACCCGGCGGACAAGCTCGGCATGGGGCTTTCGTCGCTCGGCTATCAGTTCACGGCCGGCCTGCTCGCGCATGCACCGGCGCTGACCGCGCTGTGCAATCCGACGGTGAATTCGTACAAGCGCCTCGTCGTGGGCCGCTCGTTGACGGGTGCAACGTGGGCGCCGGCCTATATCAGCTACGGCAACAACAACCGCTCGACGATGGTGCGCATGCCTGGCGAGCGCATCGAACTGCGGCTGCCCGACGGCTCATGCAATCCCTATCTCGCGACCGCGGCGGTGATTGCGGCGGGACTTGACGGCATCGATCGTGGCATGTCGCCGGGCGAGCCAGCTAACGAAAACCTGTACGAGTGGTCGCCCGCGCAGCTCTCGGAACACGGCATCGGCGTGCTGCCGCAAAACCTCGAGCAGGCGCTCAACGCACTGGAGTCCGACCGCGTGATCTGCGATGCGCTCGGGCCGGTCGCCGACGAATTTCTCAAGCTCAAAAGGATGGAGTGGCTCGAATACATGCGCCACGTGTCGGACTGGGAACTGAAGACCTACCTCGAATTCTTCTAAGGAGAACCACAATGTGCGGAATTGTAGGCTTGCTGGTGAAGACGCCTGCACTGCGCGAGCGGCTGGGCGTTCTGATGGTGCCGATGCTGATCGGCATGACCGAGCGCGGACCGGACTCGGCGGGCCTCGCGGTATTCGGCAAGCCGGTCGATGCAAGCCAGCGCAAGCTGAGCCTCTACGCGGGCTTTACGAAAGAGGGCTCGGACTTCGCGTGGCAGCCGCTGGTGGAAGCGCTGGACGCGGCGATGGACGTCACTGCGCGCGTCGACGTTAAAGGCAATCACGCCGTGTTGACGGTGCAAGGCGATATCGAGGGCGTAAAGACGTGGCTGCGCGAACACCATCCGAAGCTGTATCTGCTCTCGAGCGGCCGTTCGATCGATCTGTACAAGGATATCGGTTCGCCGTCGCAAGTCGCAGAGCGTTATGACTTCGCGAAGCTGAAGGGCACGCATCTGGTGGGCCACACGCGCATGGCGACCGAATCCGCCGTGACGCCCGACCGTGCCCATCCGTTCACCGCCGGCGACGACTTCTGTCTGGTTCACAACGGTTCGCTGTCGAACGCGCATGGCGTGCGCCGCAAGCTCGAGCCGCAAGGCATTCACTTCGATACCGACAACGACACCGAAGCCGCCTGCCGCTTTCTCGAATGGCGGCTGCGCGAAGGCGACACGTTGCCGGCCGCACTGCAGAAGGGCTTCGAAGAACTCGACGGCTTCTACACGTTCCTGATGGGCACCTCGACCGAACTCGCGCTGATTCGCGATCCGTTTGCGTGCAAGCCGGCAGTGGTCGCGGAAAACGACGACTACGTCGCGATCGCCTCTGAGTTCCGTTCGCTCGCGCATCTGCCGGATATCAAGAACGCGAGGGTCTTCGAACCTGCACCTGAGGAGATGTATGTATGGAAAGCCTGACTTTCGATCTGGAGCGTACGACGGTTCGTGAGTTGAACCAGTTCCTGCACAAACCGGCGAGCGAACTGGAAGGCCAGGCGGTGACGGTCGTCGCGCCGAACGGCGCACACAACCTCGCGGTCGGGGTGGATGCGCCGGTGCGGGTGACGATCGCCGGCCACGCCGGCTACTACGCGGGTGGCATGAACAAACACGCGACGATCGAGATCGACGGCAGCGCGGGCACCGGCGTCGCCGAAAACATGATGAGCGGCAAGGTACATGTGAAGGGTTTCGCATCGAACGGAGCGGGTGCTTCGGCGCATGGCGGCCTGCTGGTGATCGACGGCGATGCGGGTCTGCGCTGCGGTATTTCGCTCAAGGGCGGTGACATCGTGGTGGGTGGATCGGTCGGCAGTTTTTCTGCATTCATGGCTCAGGCCGGGCGCATGGTGATCTGCGGCGATGCGGGCGATGCGCTCGGCGACTCGCTTTACGAAGCGGTGCTGTACGTACGCGGCGAAGTGAAATCGCTCGGCGCGGACGCGCAATACGAGCCGATGACGCAAACCGATCTCGACGCCGTACGAGCACTGCTGGCCGCCGCCGGCATGGACCACGACCCGGCCTCGTTCAAACGGATCGCTTCTGCTCGCACGCTCTATCACTGGAACGCCGACGCGAACCAGGAATATTGAACACACGTTCTCGACGAAGGTCCCCATGGAAGCCAAACCTGTTCACTTCGCCCGCTTGCAGCAGGAAGAGTCGCAAGGCTACGACCGCAAGACGATCGACTATATCCACTCGGCTGCGCAGCGCGGCCTCTATGAAATTCGCGGTCTGGGCGCGAAACGCCGCGTGCCGCATTTCGACGATCTGCTGTTTCTCGGTGCCTCCCTGTCGCGCTATCCGCTCGAAGGGTATCGCGAGAAATGCTCGACGCAGACGGTGCTCGGCACGCGCTTCGCCAAAAAGCCGCTGGTGCTCGATATTCCGATCACGGTGGCCGGCATGAGCTTTGGCGCGTTGTCCGCGAACGTGAAAGAAGCGCTCGGCCAGGCCGCGACGGCGATGGGAACCTCGACCACCACCGGCGATGGCGGCATGACGGAGGAAGAGCGTCGCTCGTCGAAGACGCTTGTCTATCAGTGCCTGCCGTCGCGCTATGGCTTCAACCCGGACGACGTGCGACGGGCCGACGCGATCGAAATCGTAATCGGGCAGGGCGCGAAACCGGGTGGCGGCGGCATGCTGCTCGGGCAGAAGGTGAATCCGCGCGTCGCTTCGATGCGCACGTTGCCGGCCGGCGTCGATCAGCGTTCGGCGAGCCGTCATCCGGACTGGACCGGCCCGGACGATCTGACGATCAAGATTCAGGAACTGCGCGAAATCACCGATTGGGAAAAGCCGATCTACGTGAAGGTCGGCGCAACCCGCACGTTCAACGACGTCAAGCTCGCGGTGCATGCGGGCGCGGACGTGGTCGTGATCGACGGGATGCAGGGCGGGACGGCAGCGACGCAGACCTGCTTCATCGAGAACGTCGGTATTCCGACGCTGGCGGCGGTTCGCCAGGCTGTGGATGCGCTTGAAGACCTGAACATGAAAGGCCAGGTGCAACTGATCGTCTCAGGCGGTATCCGTACCGGAGCTGATGTGGCGAAGGCATTGGCGCTCGGCGCGGATGCGGTGGCGATCGGGCAGGGCATGCTGATGGCGCTCGGCTGCAACAGCGACACGTACTTTCAGAACGGCGCGTTGCATTCGGCAGCGGCGGATTATGCGGCGTTGAACACGTCGCCGGGTTTCTGCCATCACTGCCACACGGGCAAGTGCCCAGTCGGCGTGACCACCCAGGACTCGGTGCTCGAACAGCGCGTCCAGCCGGAGGAAGGGTCGCGCCGGGTGCGCAACTACCTGAAGACGCTAAACATGGAACTGACGACGATCGCGCGTGCATGCGGCAAGCAGAACGTACATCACCTGGAGCCCGAGGACCTCGTCGCGCTCACCGTGGAAGCGGCTGCGATGGCACGCATACCGCTCGCGGGGACGTCGTGGATTCCCGGATGGAGCAAATGAATTGAGTTGTTTCGAGATTTTTGATTGTGCAAAAGTTGAGCGCATCCAACTTTGATTTACCCATCTATCAGGAGCACTACATGAGCACTCCGCAAAGCACTACGCAAGCAGCGCCGGCACCTTCCGGAGGTCTACGTGCGGGCACGTTGGGTTTCCCCGAGGTTATTGGCCAGTCCATCGCGAACCTTTCTCCAACTTTCACGCCGTCGATCAATGTGACCGCAATCGCGGCGCTGGCCGGCGCGGGAACATGGTTGATTTACGGTCTTTCGACGATCGGGCTGCTGCTGGTGAGCATGAGTATCATCGCGCTCTCGAGCCGGATCGCGTCGGCTGGTTCGTTCTTTATCTATATCTCGCGCGCGCTTGGGCCGATGGCGGGGGGCATTGCCGGCTGGGGGTTGATCGCGGCTTACGTGGGTACTGCGATGGGGGTGGGTGCTGCAGGCGTGGTGTTCGTGCAGAACGCTTTTTCGGCCTGGAACATCGCTGTCCCGTCGTGGGCGATCTACACGATCTTTATCGGGCTGGCGTGGTTCTTCTCGGCGCGTGACGTGAGGCTTTCATCTCGCCTGTCGCTGGCGATCGAAGCCGCTTCGGTGGTAATTGTGGGCGGTGTGCTGATCTATGTGCTCGCACTGCACCCGGACCATATTGTCGACCACGCGCAACTAGGGCTGCAGGGTGTAAGCGGTAAAGGCATGGCACAGGGTATGGTGCTCGGCATCTTCTCGTACGTGGGTTTCGAGAGCGCCGCTTCGCTCGGCCAGGAAACCAGGAACCCACTGCGCGTCATTCCGCGTGCGGTGATCTGGTGCGTGATCCTGTCGGGTCTGTTCTTCATGTTTGTGGCCTATTCGATGACGATCGCCTACCACGATGACGTCGCCAAGCTGGGCGGCGATTCGGCCGTGCTCAGCACTTTGCTGACAAGCGTCGGCGCCTCGCCGCTCGGCCCGGTGTTTTATCTGATCGCTTCGATCAGCGCGTTCTCGTGCGTGCTTGCTTGCATCAACTCGTCGAGCCGCCTGCTGTATTCGATGGGCCGCTATCAGTTCGTGCACCGCTCGATGGGCATGGTGCACCGTACGCACCAGACACCGTACCTGGCGGTGGCGTTTTCCTCGATCGTGACCTTGGTGGTTTGCATTGCGATGCTCGGCACTGGGCCGCTCAACACGTTCGGCTATACGAGCACGTTTGCGACCTTCGGTTTCCTGGTCGTGTATTTCCTGGTCGCAATCTCGGCACCGGTCTATCTGAAGAAGCAGGGCGAGCTCAAGTCGATCAACGTGCTGTGGGGCGTGCTCGGCGCACTGGCGATGGTGGGCGCGGTGATCGGCAGCGTGTATCCGGTGCCTGATTATCCGTATAACATCCTGCCCTATCTGTTCGTTGCGTATATGCTGGTTGGCGCAGTCTGGTTGATGATGCTCAAGAAGCGCTCGCCGCAGGTGCTCGAGAAGATCGAGCACGATCTGGAAGTAAGCGACGTGATGACCCATGGCAAAAAGTAAATGAATGAACCCTTCTCCCCGGATAACTTGTCCGCACCGAACACGGACCGGATACCAGACGATCCGGGGGGAAGGTCCGCTAGCCGTCGCGGCTTAGGTGCCCAGGAGTTCGACCTCCAGTTGCGGCCCGAGCGCGGCGAGTGCGCTGCCATCGAGATCGGTTGTTTTTCTTGCCCTGCCCGCGGACGCGGGCAGGATCACATCAACGAAGACTACGTCGGCGTGATGCTCGGCGATCTGGCAGCGCGCGTGGCGCGCGGCAGCGTGATCGCCCTTGCCGATGGGGTGAGCGGGAGCAAGGGTGGCCGGGTGGCGGCCGAACTCTCGGTGCGGACCTTTATAGATGCCTACTATGGGCTCCCCGACACGTTACAGCCTGGCGTAGCCGCTGCGCGTGCGCTTGAGGCAATCCACGGCTGGCTGCATCAGATCGGCCGCGTCGATCCCGCACTGACGCAGATGGCCGCGTCCTTTGCGGCGCTGATCGTGCGCCGCGCGACCGCATATCTGGTAGCCGCGGGCGATGTGCGGCTCTATCTGCTGCGCGATGGACAACTGACCCAACTCGGCGATGACGACGTGGTGCCGGTCGCGTTCGGTTCTTATGTGATGCATGCGATCGGCATGCTGCCGACGCTGGTGACGCGCGTCGAAACCCTTGAGTTGCGCGAGGGCGACCGCCTGCTGATGTGCTCCGATGGGCTCTATCGCCGCGTGCCGATGCGCGAGTTGCAGACGGTGCTGGCGGCCCGCAGCAGCGCGCTCGACACTGCACGCCGGCTAGGTGCGCTGGCGGTGACGCGAGGCTCGCATGACGACGTGACGGGCGTGGTGCTCGATGTGGGCGGCCTGCCTGCGCTCGATGTGGGTTACCTGGAGCGGGTGCTTGGGGTCTTGCCGATTCCGCCTGCGCCCGACGCCGGCGAGGTAGTCGACGGATATCTGCTCACGAGCGTGTTGAACGACGGCTTCTATTCGAGGATTTTCGCCGGCTACGATCTGGCCGATCCGAACACGCCGCTGGCGCTCAAGTTTCCCAAGCCGCGTGTGGGGGAGGACGAGAACGTGCGCCAGTCGATCGTGCGCGAGCGCTGGCTGGCTGGCAAGATCGACGACGATGGCGTGCTCGCGCCGATGCCGGTGGATGCCGACCGGCAAACCCGGCTCTATGTGGTGATGCCGCTTGGCGCAGGCATCACGCTCGAAAAACTGCTGGCGGCGCCTCAGCCCATGGCGCTGCCGCGTGCGCTAGGCATCGCGCAGAAGCTGGGCCGTTCAATCGACGCGTTGAACCGCCGCAATATCTTCCATCGAGATATCAAACCCGAGAACGTGCTGGTGATGCGGGGCGATAGCACGCGCCTGCTCGATCTCGGTTTCGGTTATATGCCGGGCATGCAACTGCCGGGCCCTGACACCGCTCCCGGTTCGCCCGCTTATATGGCGCCTGAGTTGATGAAGGGCGAGCAGGGCGATGCACGCTCCGAAGTGTTCGCGTATGGCGTGACGCTGTACCGGCTGTTCAGCGGCGGCAAGCTGCCGTACGGCTTCAATGGCCGTGTGCCGCTTTATCAGTATCGGATCGACGCGCCGCAATGGCTCGACCTGGTGCTCGAGAAAGCGCTACAGCCCGATCCGGCGCGCAGGTATCAGGACGTGCTCGAAGTCTGCGCTGACCTCGACCGTTTTTCGAGCGGCCGGGATGCGCTGGCGCCGGTTCGGCGCAAGCCCCTGCTCGAGAGCGATCCGGTGTTGTTCTGGCAGGTGGTCGTGGTGGTGTTGATGGCGCTGTTGTTGTGGTCGTTGATGCGGCATTGAGTGGGCGGGCGCAGGAAGGGCATTGCGTGGGCACGTACCTCGTGCGACGCCGACGGTGCGGAACAGGGTTTCACGAACTTGCGGCTGTGTGGCAACATCACGGTGATCTCTCAATCACGTTAGGCCTCGCGCCGGCCCACACACCCTAGGAGAACTCATGTTCGACCACGTCAAATTCGGAGTCAGCGATTATGCAGCGAGCAAAACGTTCTTCCTCAAAGCACTCGAACCGCTTGGCGTAGCTGTTATCTCCGAGGGGGAGCCGACGTACGGCGTCGAGCTTAGCCCACCGGATAAAGCTTCATTGTGCTTGTATCAAACCGGGGAGAAGCCGGCGCATCTTCACCTGGCGTTTACGGCCGAGAATCGCCAGCAAGTCGAGGCTTTTTATCGCGCGGCTCTGGAGGCGGGTGGCAGGGACAATGGTGCGCCTGGCCTGCGCCCGCACTACCACGCGAACTACTATGCGGCTTTTGTCATTGCTCCGGACGGGCACAATATCGAAGTGGTTTGCCATCAGCCTGAGGGCTAGTCCTTGATGCGGGCGTCCGCTGTGGGATGAGTACAGCGTTTCGATGTTGACGCTGCATCGGCGGCGAGGCCTTGGCCGAACCGCGACCACCGCAGTACTCCGCGATGCCTATGCGTGCGGCGCCCGCGTGGCGGATCTCAAGCGCTCGCCGGATGGAAAGCCCGTCTATGAGTCGCTGGGTTTCGTGGCAGTCGAAAACTGGCGGACTTACGTCGCGCTGTAAATGAGTTCGACGCGCGCGACTGAACGGGAAGGGCCGTTCACGGATCGGTCGATGTACCCAGTCGGCTTTTACGCAGTTGTACAGCGTCTGTTCAACTACACCCAGTGTCGCCGCCACCGCCGCCATGCATTGCCCAGCCTTGACGCAGGCATCGCTTCCAGCTTGAAAGCAAGCGTGTACTACGCTGGCTTTGCCTTGCTTGTCATCGCTCGCCTCCTTGCTTGAGTTTACCTGCGCAACAAGGGATTCGTTTTCGGGGGGGGGCAAGCTCATAGTTCGCGGTTATGGCCCCGACGGGGTAGGCGCTAGGCGTGTCGTATTCCTGGACATAGGTGTGCAAGGCAGCTCTGGACTTGATCTATCCAAGCATCGATTAATCGGACATATTTAGCATGGCAGCCATCTCAGAAATAGATTAAATCTCAGTGATTGATTAAAAACAACAAACGTCAACAGTTACCGCTTCCGACCCTTCACCAGCAGAATGAAGGCGGGTATCGTCTCCTCCCGAATGTGCATCGTTTGCGTGGTTGTATCTGTTGTTACGCATAACGGTTGTTAAGTAGTGCTGATCAGGTGAGGAGTCGACAAAAGATGGCAAGCCTGTATGACGAAGCGAGAAGGTCTGTGTCCAGCGTAACGGCGATTACAGGACGGCAAGCCTATTTTCTGGATGTGCCTGGCACCGACAGCGCCGCGCAACTGTCAGTCGTGTCATTCGATGCAACCGAGAAGATGGGCGAGCCGATCGAAGTGTGCATTGAGCTGACCCATCCGCAACAGCTCGCGCGCACCGACTACCTGAACCGTGATGCGGCCTTCACGATCGTGCCGGACGATGGCGTACCGAAAAAGTTTTCGGGATACATCGAGCGCTTCTCGACGATCCAGACCACGGTGGACTACACAAAGTACCGCGTCGTGCTGAGGTCCCATGTTGGACGGCTCGCGGCGGTCATGAATACCCAGACCTACCAGCACCAGTCTACCCCTGACATTATCGCGTCGGTGATGCGCCGTCACGGTCTGAGACCCGAGCAGTACTCGTTTCGCCTGAGGAACCAGTACGCCAAGCATCTGTTCCGATTCCAGTACAGGATCGACGATCTGGCGTACGTGCGAATGCTGATGGAGAAGGCGGGAATCTACTTCTACGTGGTCGAAACGGAGTATGGCGACCAGGTGGTCTTTGGCGATGACATTGACCACTATCTCTACGACCCGCAACTGATCGTGCCGTACCGTGAAGCCGCAGGCCTCGAAGCGGGTGGTGTGGAGGCGGTCAAGTCCATCAAGACGCACACGGTCACGGTGCCGCAGTCGTTCGTGGTTGCAGACTACAACCCTGAGCAAGCCTGGGAACGTCTTAGAGATAGCGCCAACGTCGCGCCGCAGGATCCGACGACCTACGGCCAGCCGTATATCTACGGGACAAACCATCTCGATCAGGACGGCGCGAAATGGGAGGCGCAACTGCGCCACGAGGCAGCTATCGCGCGGCAGGTGGTATTCGAGGGCGAGAGCGACGTGCTGACGCTGCAGTGCGCGCGCGTTCTGGAAACCGACGTCGTGCTGCCCGATGCGCCCAAGGGCCAGGTGATCGTCGAGGTCACGCATAGTGGTGCGCGTGACAAGCCCTACACCAACAGCTACAAGGCGATCCCCGCCGACCGGCGCTTCCGTCTCGAACTGAAACCGCAAACCTGGCCGAAAATTTCCGGGACGCTCAGTGCACGGGTTTGCAGTCCTGACAAATACAAATACGGCTATCTGACGTCTGCCGGCTATTACGTCGTCCGTTTCGACGTGGATTTTGCTGACTGGCCCAATGGCGGCGAGAGTGTGCCGCTGCGTCTGGCCAAACCGTTCGCGGGCAAGCTGCAGACGGGCATGCATTTCGTCGCGCTGGACAATGACGAAGCAGTGATCTCATTTAGAGATGGCGATCCCGATAAGCCAGAAATCACGGCTTTCCATCACCATAGCCAGGCGCGCGATCTGGTGACGAACGACCGTCGCTGGCTCTCGCGCAACATGATCCGTACGCAGTCGAATAACAAACTGCGGATGGAAGACTGGGCCGGCCAGGAGGGCATCAAGCTCAGCACGGAGCACTCGGGCAAGTCACAGCTGAATCTCGGCTATCTGGTGAACCAGAAGCTTGAATACAGGGGTGAAGGCTATGAGCTCAGGACATCGGGCTATGGTGTCGAACGCGCGGGCAAGGGTCTGCACCTCACGGCGTACGACCGGCCGGGCGCGAACGGCAAGCAGCTCGACATGCAGGAGACCATTGCGCAGCTTGAAAGCGCACTGGCCACTGCAAAAGCACTAGCGGCATCCGCCAGCGGCGCGAAAGCCGAGCCTGCTGACACCGATGCGCAGCAGCAGATGAAGAACGACTTCGATGGTCTGAAGAGGCCAGGTCTCCTTATGAGCACGCCAGCTTCGGCCGGGATTATCGCGGCCCAGGGCGTCCAGTTTTCGGCGCAGGACAGCATCAACGCGGTGGCTGGGAAGAATGCTGATTTCAGCGTGATGAAGCGCTTCACTGTCGCCGCGGGTGAGCTGATTTCGATGTTCGCCCAGAAACTCGGCATCAAGATCTATGCCGCTAGAGGCCCTGTCGAGATTCACGCTCAGAGTGATGCGATGTCGCTGCTGGCCGATCAGGACGTGTCGGTATCGAGCGTCAACGGCACGGTCCGCATCAGCGCGAAGAGCGAACTCGTCCTCGAATGCGGTGGCGCGTTCATCCAGCTCAAGGACGGCAATGTGACGCTCGGTGGTCCTGCCGATCTGTTCTTCAAGGTCATCACGATCCAGAAGAAGGGCGCGGCGTCGATGAACAGCAATCCTACACTGCCAAACGCCGCTGGCGTGATTCCTCTGAGTCGCGCGGACCATTACTCGAACTGACAGGGGCAAACCAGACCATGACGAATCATCACGCCCGCCCCCATCCTCCGGCGGCGCCAGCAGCACCGGCCACTCCGCCTCCGCCGCAATGGCAACCCCTGAACTGGAGTTTTCCGTTTGCCCCCAAGAGCGGCAACGCAGCCGATCCGCAAACCTGGCTCAACGCACTGGCCGGTGCTGACGGTGGCTTCTATCCGCTCGGTGTAAACGGCATGTTTCACGGCGGTATCCATTTCGACACGGGCACCGGCGGCGATCTGAAACAGGGCGAAGGTGTCAAGGTCATCGCTGACGGCGAGGTCGTGGCTTATCGGCTGGACTCCGTCTACCCGGAACTGACCTATCCATCGCCCCCCCCGCACTACGCGCTGTACTCAACGTCATTCGTGCTGGTCCGTCACAAACTCGTGCTGCCG
>Ga0302226_10001513_pt1 | contig 17308 bp, 14 predicted proteins | sample II_Palsa_E3_3_FD_193524 | JGI IMG/M metagenome (GOLD analysis project Ga0302226, IMG submission 193524) | Peat permafrost microbial communities from Stordalen Mire near Abisko, Sweden - II_Palsa_E3_3 | ecosystem: Environmental > Terrestrial > Soil > Palsa > Peat permafrost | place: Sweden...
TACCCTGAACGTGCGCAACTGGTTGACGATTTCATATCCCATCGATGACATCGCCTCTGCAAAGCCTTGTAGCGACGTCACGTTCTGAAAGGCTTTTGGCTTGGAAACGAACGTTCCCTTGCCGTGGATCTTGAACAGCAAGCCCTCTTTCTGCAGGTCGCCAAGCGCCTGTCGCACTGTGATGCGGCTGACCTCGAACATGGCGCAAAGCTCGTGCTCGGATGGCATCTGCCCATGCGGCGCATAAGTCCCGTCAAGGATGCGGGCGCGCAGCACTTCCTTTAACCGGGCATAGAGCGGGGCGGCGGACAGGGGCAGCAAGGTGGCAGTGGGAGCAGACATTTCAACTTGTTATGACAAGATGAAATGGAGTCTAAACAAGCCGATAAATCCGACCAACGAAGATTTTCTGATATCGATCAAAGCAGAGTCGCTGATTTTCAGCAGGACGCGCTCTATCGGGAAACTCGAAGAAGCTAGATCGCCGATCGCTCAAGCATGAATGTCTGAAACTGGATCAGCGTCGGATCAGATGAGCGATCAGGATGCAGGCGAATGACAAACTGCCAGGACCCCGGCAATTCATGCTCCGGAAACAGGCGAACCAGACGGCCGTGGGCCAGGTCAAAATCGATCAATGGTGAACGGCCGAGCGCAACACCCTTTCCCGCAATCGCGGCGCCGATGATCGGGCTGAAACTGCTCAACCGGACCAGATTCTGCTCCGGAAGCACTCCAGCACCGAGCAGCGCAAACCACGTCTGCCAGTCTATTTCACGACTCGATGCGTGGTGCTCCTCCTGCAGCAACCGATGCTCGGTCAGCGTCTGTGGCGTAGCGGTCCGCGGGTCCATCAACAGCGGGCTGCACACGGGAAACACCGTCTCCCGGACCAGCGCCCGATCGCTCGGGTGCAGGTCCGGCGTCTCGCTTGTCGAACTCTTCAATGGCACGCGCAGAATCGCGATATCGATCGTGTCGTTCTGCCAGTCGGGCTCATCGTCAAACACCCTCAGGTTCACCGCAATCTCCGGATGGCGCGTCGAGAATTCCACCACGTGAGGCGCAAGCCATAGCGATGAAAATGGCGCATTGGCGGAAACCGTCAACGTGCGGCGACGCTTGCGCCGCCTTACGGTCAACCGCTCGCAGTCTTCACCCAAGGGAATCAGGCTGGTTTCAATAGCCGCCAGCAACTCCTGCCCGGCGGCCGTGGGTTGCGCGCGTGACGTGGTGCCGCCACGGTGCATCAACGTTGTACCCAGTGCCGATTCCAGCGCGCGCAATTGATGGCTGATGGCACTCTTTGTGACATTGAGCTCTTCCGCGGCGCGGCTCAGGCTGCCAAGTCTGGCTACGGCTTCGAACGCCTTCAGGGCGGGGAACGGCGGAATGTGCGGAGATAGTCTTGGCATGATGGGTAAAGTTTAGCTCAACCCTGGTTGAGAAAGCATCGCTCGCGTACATCGCGGGTCCGTGCCACGATGATCCAATACCTTAAGGAGTCGCCCTGATGTATTTCGATCTTCGCCTTTGGCAACTGACTAAAGGGTTACGCGGGCACATGCTGCTCAGCATCGTCGTTGGACTGCTGGCCCTGCTGGCCGGGATCGCCCGCTTTGTGTTTCTCGGCCAGTTGCTCGCACTGGTCTTGCGTGGCAGTCCGTGGCAATCGTGGGTAGCGCCTTCCGTCGCCGTGGCGGCCGCTATCGTCCTGCGCGCGCTGCTGGATCACTGGCGCGCCGGCATCGCCTGCCGCACCGCAGCACGGGCCCAGGAAACCCTGCGTGGCCAGCTGTACGACCGCATCGTGACGCTTGGGCCGGCCTGGTTCGCCGAACAGCGGACGGGTGGCGTGATGTTGTCGGTCATCGACGGCGTCGAGCAGTTGCAGACCTTCTTTGGGCAGTATCTGCCGCAACTGGCCGTGGCCCTCTGTGCGCCGTTTGCGATCTTCGGTTTCATCGCATTCTGGGACCTGCCCGTGGCCACCGTGCTGCTGGTGGCAGCCCTGGTGGCGCTGTTCGGACCGATCGTCGTGCATATGCATGAACGCCGCACCAGCCTCGCGCGCGCCCAGGCATTCAAGGAGTTCGGTGAAACGTTTCTCGACGCGGTCCAGGGCCTGCCGACGCTCAAAGCGTTCGGGCAAAGCCGCGTATGGGGCGAACGCCTCGCCGCGCAGGCACGTGCTGTCTCCGACAACACCTTCTGGGTGCTCGCGGCAGGCCTTCTTACACGCGGTATCGTCGATCTCGGAGCAGCCCTGGGCGCCGCGCTGGCGCTCGTCCTTGGCGCTTGGCGCGTGACCCACGGGGAGATGGGCCTGACTACGCTCCTGATCGTCCTGATGGCGGGTACGGAGATTTTCCGGCCGTTGCGCGACCTGCGCAGTGTCTTGCACCAGGGCATGCTCGGGCAGGCTGCGACGGCGGGCATTCGCTCGCTGCTCGAGGCGAGTCCGCCCATGCCGGAAGCCGGCACGGACCCGTTGGGCGACACTCCGGCGTCGCTGGATTTCGATAACGTAAGCTTTGCTTATGCCGGCGGCCGGGGTCGCGCGCACCGCGGGCTGACATTCTCGGTGGCGGCAGGTGAGCGTATCGGCATCGTGGGGCCGAGTGGCGCCGGCAAGTCGTCGATCGTTCGCCTGCTTCTTCGCCAGTACGATCCGCAGAGCGGCAGTATCCGCATTGCGGGTCAGGACGTACGGTCGCTGGACCCCGATGCACTGCGCGCAAAGATTGCGGTGGTCGCGCAGGACACCATGTTGTTCGCGGGCACGGTTGAAGAAAACCTTCGGCTCGGCCGCCCGGACGCCACCGCTGATGAAGTGGAAGCGGCCGCGCGGGCAGCTTACGCTCACGACTTTATTGCGAGCCTGCCTGACGGGTATCAGACCTCGATCGGCGAACGCGGTGTTCAGCTGTCAGGCGGCCAGCGTCAACGGCTTGCCATTGCCCGAGCGCTGTTGCGTGATGCCCCGATCCTGATCCTGGATGAAGCGCTCTCGGCCGTCGATGCGGAAAACGAGGCGCTGATTCAACGGGCGCTCGATCGTCTGATGCAAGGCCGCACCACGCTGATTCTCGCGCATCGGCTTTCCAGCGTAATCGACGCCGATCGGATCCTGGTACTGGACGATGGCGTTGTCGCGGAGACTGGTACGCATGACGAACTAATGAAAAGAAGCGGGCTGTATCATCGGTTGATGGGGGCGCAAGCGACGCCTCACACTGTTTCTGCATTGCGCTCCGATGCCGCTGCCCCCGGTCCTCAGGCAGGCGCGCCCGGAACAAAAACCGCGCTAACAAGCGAGACGGAAGAAGACGCCGTGCAAGGTCCGCGCGAACTCGATGCCGATGCGAAAACCCTGGATTGGAAAGCGACCCTTGCGTCCCTGGTCTCGGCGATCCGCCCCTGGCGAGTACGGTTGGTGCTGACCATTCTATTGGGCGTCGGGCGAGTGACGGCCTTCATCGGCGTCGGTGTGCTGGGCGCATGGCTGGTCGCCGCGCTGCGGGCCGGCAGCCCGCATCAGACGATCGAGATGTGGCTGTTGATCGTGGCCCCACTGGCAGCCATTCTGCACTGGCTTGAATCATGGCTTGCGCACGACATGGCATACCGGCTGCTGGCGGATCTGCGCATACGCCTGTTCGCGCAACTCGATCGCCTCGCGCCTGGCTACTTGCTCCGCCGTCGCTCCGGTGACCTCGTCACGTTGGCTACGCAAGACGTTGAGACCATCGAATATTTCTATGCGCATACGGTTGCCCCGGCAGTCGTCGCGGTGCTGGTACCGGCCGCGGCAATAGCCGTCCTCGCAACGGTGGCCTGGCCACTTGCGCTCGGGCTGCTGCCGTTCCTCGCATACGCGATGCTCTCGCCGGTGCGCGGGCGCAGCCGTATCGATGCACTGGGCAGCAAGGCACGCGAATCGCTCGGCCTGCTCGGCGCGCATATGACCGAGACCATCCAGGGTTTGTCCGATCTGCTCGCATTCCAGGCGACCGGGCGCCGGCGGGATTCGTTCATGGCACTGGCGCGCGAATACAGCGTGACCCGGCTCGCGTTGCTGGCGGATCTGGCTCGACAAACCGCGCTCCTGGATGTCGCGACCGGCCTCGGTGGATTGGCAATCGCCGTAGGGGGCGCGTTTCTGGTCTCGGCCGGGCAGCTTTCCGCGGCCTGGTTACCGATGCTGATCCTGCTCGCCGTGGCAGCCTTCATGCCCGTGGCGGAAATCGCGCAGGTAGGCAGGCAACTCGCCGATACGATCGCGTCGGCTCGGCGGTTAAGGGTCGTGCATGACGAGCCGGTTCTGGTGCTCGACGGAGAACACGACTTGCACGCGGCGCCGGGTGGCTCGGAGGTTCGCTTTGAAGACGCGCGTTTCGCCTACGCCGAGCGCACGCAACCCGTGTTGAACGGTGTGTCCTTCTGCGTGCGCGCCGGCTCTACCGCGGCGCTTGTGGGAGCCTCAGGCGCCGGCAAGAGCACCATTGCAAATCTGTTGCTGCGGTTCTGGGACCCGGATGCGGGTTCGGTGCAAGTGGATGGTGTCGACTTGCGGCGCTTGCGACTCGACTCGTTACGCTCTCACGTTGCTCTCGTGTCGCAGGACACGTATCTGTTCAACGACACGCTTGAGGCCAACATCCGTCTCGCCCGGCCTGACGCCAGCGAGAAAGCACTACGGCTCGCGTTGGACCAGGCGTCGCTCGGCGACTTCGTGGCCACGTTGCCGGAAGGACTCGCCACGCGGGTTGGTGAACGGGGCGTGCAGTTATCGGGAGGTCAGCGTCAGCGTGTTGCCATTGCGCGCGCTTTTCTCAAGGACGCACCGGTACTGGTTCTGGATGAAGCAACGTCACATCTGGACGCCATCAGCGAAGCACAGGTACATACCGCGCTGAAAACCTTGATGGCCAACCGCACGACGTTGATCATCGCGCACCGTCTGGCGACGGTACGCGAGGCCGATCTGATCATCGTGCTGGACCACGGCTCGGTGATTGAAGCGGGTCCCCATGCGCAACTGCTCGCGAACAACTCGGTCTATGCGCAGCTGGTGAACCGGCAACAGGTTGGCAACGGCTTGCAACAGTCCGCGTGAGGCGATGGGTCCTGGGCGCCACGGATGCTTGTAGCGATATGCCAACGCTGCCGGCTAGTTCCCGGTTCATCAATGGACCTTGGGGAAACCGTGGCGCTCGGCGAGCAGATCCAGAATGCGACGCGTGTCGGTCACGAAGTGTCTCCCGCCGAGCGTCTGCGCGTCGGCGGGCACCGGATGCTCGTCTCCGAGAATCAGCACCGGCAAGCTCTGGTGGTCCTCGTCGAGCGCAGCGACGACCGCCTCGCGAGGGCGCGCAAACGGAAGGCGATGAATATCGAGGCGCGAGGTTTTCGACGGATCGCTGGCCAGGAGGCCTTCGATAGGTGCGCCGTCCGGGCAGATGAAACGCTCGCCAGGATATTTTGGATCGGTGAAACCCGGCTCCAGCAGCAGTAAAAGGTCTTGGCTCACGATTTTAAAACCCTCACAGAAGAGAGACAAATCGAGCGACTCCGCTTCATTGCAACGGGGTCGCTGTGAATCTTCAGAACACGCGGCCTTCGGTCAGATGCGTGGTATCGCCATTCAACTGATAACCGCCGATGACCCGCGCCTTGTGCAGCAGCGGGTTGTGGCTGAAGATCGTGCGCAAGTTGCGCCAGTGGCGATCGAAGTTATGGACACGCGACGTGGCGGACGCGCCGCCCGCCTCGAACAAACGTTCTCCCGCATGCAACGCCAGTTTGCTCACCACTAACTGTGTCTTGGCCGTAGCCAGCGCGCCCTGCAACACCAGTTCCTCAGCGTTGTCAGCCTGGGCACGAATTGCATTGGCCGACCGGTCCAGTACGCGCGCATTCTGATCGACCAACGCATCAATAGCATGGCTGTGTGCCGCAAGATCACCCACCACCTGCTGGATGAAATGATCCTCACGCGCTGATGCCGCCGGGCTGTGAAGCACCGGCCGCCCATGCTTGAGCACGTAGTGTTCAGCATCCGCAAGAATGTTGCGGACGATGCCCGCGGCAACCGCAACAAGGTGAAGTTGCCGCAGTGCCCCGCCATGCCGCCCTGCCAGGGTCGCATTGCCGCGCGGTGCAACTTCGCTCGCAAAGACTTGCACGTTGTCGAGCACCAGGCTGCCACTGGCAGTCATTCGCTGGCCCATACCGTCCCAGTCATCCAGTACCTGGATACCCTCTCGTGTGACAGGAACGACGGCAACCACGTTGTTCCCCGTTTCATCCTGCACGTTGATGCGCGCATAGTCGGAAAATGCCGTTCCGGTCGAATAGTATTTCTTGCCCGTCACGCGGTAGTTGTCGCCGTCACGTCGTAATATCGTGCCGATTTCGCCCGGCCTCGACGTGCCGCGCTCGGTTGAAGCGCCCCCAAATATTGCTCCCTCCTGCAAGCGCTGGATCTGCGTGTCGTTGAACGCTGAACGCGGTGACAGAAGGAGTGATTCGGTCAGGTCGAAATGGATGCGCAATGCATGGGCTACGTTCGATTCCTCGGCAGCGAGGGTGGCGATCACATGAAAGAGATCTTCCAGCGAACCACCGAGGCCGCCCCATTCGACCGGGAGTCGCAACAACCCCAGGCCGGACTTGCGAAACAGCGCGAAACCATCGAACGGCAATTCGCGCCGTGCCTCGCGCTGTGCGGCATCCTCGCCTATTTCATGTGCCAACCCCGGCAGGGCGGCTAATGCCGCATGCAGCCGTGATGCTGCTGGAACTTCAGAGGGTGCGTTCATGATTTTTTAGTCCTTCTAGTAGGGTGCCGGGCTCAGGACATGCAATCGGCAAGGCGCTACCTGAACCGTCGTTCCGAGCGTAGATCTGTTTTAGGTATTTCACGGCGCCCGTTAATTGAGAGAGCTGGCCGGCGGTCGAAAGCGGTTACATCGCTACGCCAGGCTTGGTCATGGCGCTCGTGCCTGCCTCAGTTCAGTTCGCCGATACAGGGGTCAACACCCGATGACCTGCGGGTCGTCGGTGGCGAGCAGGTATTGAGCCACGATCATTCTTCCCCCCGACGCGCGCACTGTGACAGCGCAATAATGTAGTCTTGGGCTCGGAGTGTCGCTCTATCGATTTCAGCTTTGTATATGCGTTGTTCTGTAAAGACGAGAATGACGGTCAAGCGGTGGGGGATGACTATCGCGACGGGCTTGTGAGATTGACCGTCGTCGACTGAGGTCCCGCCGCCTTGTGAAATCGCGCTAGCCGGAAAGAGAGAATCTTGACCCCGGATGCCACAACATCGCCACGGTCGCGGTGCAGCCCATCGCGCTGGCTTGGTATCGCACGGTCAGGCATGGCTCGCCTACCTCCATGCGAAGGAGTCGCCGTACGGAATCGTCAGGCAGACGCGAAGATAGTTGAAAGCCCGTATGCTGGAGCGACATGCAACGCGCGAGATATTCACCGGGCGTCTCGTGCTTGAAATCCCGGTCAGGATAGTTTGGAAAGAGGATCGGATCGACGTGCCGGTCTTCGACCTGAAGCGGCACGTCATTCTCGAAATGAACAACTCTTGAACGGAACGCCCGGCCGCCTTCACCGGGCGACGACAATTGCAAGTCAGCATGCGCGTCGGGATCATCGCTCGCCCCAATTTCCAGCACCTCCGTCCTGTGGTGATGCCCCCGCGCCAAGATCTCGTTCTTGATATCGCGAATCTCAACCAGCGTCGTCTCGGGGATCTGAACGGACACGAACGTGCCTATTCCTTTCACCCGCGTGAGAATGCGCTCTCTCGCGAGTTCGTCCAATGCCCTTGAGACTGTCATGCGTGCCACGCCAAACTGCCTGACCAGATCATGCTCCGACGAAGTCAGCTCGCCACGCTTCCATATACCGTCTGCAATGCACTTCAGGATGTAGCGCTTCACCTGCTCATAGGGCAGCGTTGGTTTTGACATATCACTGAATTCGCTGTCCCTACGCAGCCAGGCGTTTGAAGAGCACGCTCAAAACTGGTGCCGGATAGCGACGCGTGCCATGACCTGCTTGTTGGTCGACGAGCGATCTGCGCTGTCCGGGTTGCCCGCGAACTCCAGTCCCGTACCCGCCACGCCCGAAGCGCCGCCAACCATGACATAGGTGCCCTGCACGTAGACGTCAGTTCGTTTTGACAGGTTGTAGTCGGCCATCAGGCCGAATTGATGATATTGGGATTTGCCACTTGAACCTGAGCTCCCATCAAAGGTCATTCGCGTATTGGTGTACATCCCGCCAACGAAGAAAGCCGGCGTGAACTGGTACTTGAGGCTAGCCTCTACGTTGTTGAACTTGATCGACGATGCCGCGCCGTATACCGGACTGGGCATGAGGTTCGCGTACAGCGTTCCAGTGGGCTGGGACAAGTTCGTGTTGGTGTAGACAATGCCCAGCGTCGCCGCTGCAATAGTGTAGTTGACGCCCACGCCAAATACGCGCTGGCGCGCCGCGCTCCAGCTTCCGTCAGCGCCGCTTGCGCCCAGATTGGCAACCGCACCGGCCGACCCTTCGTTCGGGCTGTCGACGTTGAGATAAGCCGCTGCAACGGAAAGCGGTCCACGAACGTATTGCATCCCCATGCTTTGAGCCCGGTTGACAGCAAAGCTCGACGAATTGCTGAACGCGTATGCGCCGCCAAACGTGAATCCGGCGTAATCGATGCTGGCGTATTTGACCGCGTTGTTGATGCGAAAGGTGTTGTCGGTGTTGTCGTTGTCATAGGGGTGCGAGAACATCGCCCCACCCCAGTTGCCGTTGACGGTCAGCGGTGCAAGATAGTCGACCAGGGAATCATATTGACGCCCAAGCGTAAGCGTACCGAACGTGGTGCTCGACACACCGACGAACGCCTGCCGGCCAAACTGCTGATCTTCAGGGCCCAGCTTGCCGTTATTGACGTTGAATCCTGCTTCCAGCTGAAACAGAGCGGACAAGCCGCCGCCCAGATCCTCCGTTCCCTTCAGGCCCCAGCGGGAGCCCTGCACGTCGCCACTCGATAACGCGAAGAGATTGTGGCCGTCTACGTTATTGGTGTAGTTGAGCCCTTCATCGATAATCCCGTATAACGTCACGCTGCTTTGAGCGTGCGCCAATCCAGCGAACGAGCCTAAAACTCCCAATGCGAACAATGATTTTTTCATGATTTTCTCGAGTGGTTACAGTGTCGACGTAGGCGATTGATGGGGATCAAGGCGTGCAGATGTCGGTTAGAATTGACTGCTCATATAATTTGGATGACTAATCGAATAAAAAGCATCAGGGCTCGAAACCGAGCCCTGCTACCGATCTATCGCTATATTGCCGCAGCCGCGAAATCCGGTTTTCTCTTTTCTATAAAAGCGGCCATGCCCTCGCGCTTCTCCGGGCTGGCGAAGCAAACTGCGCAGGCCTGCGTTTCTGCTTCAATGCCGCCTGTCAGATCGGCACTCTCGGCAAAAGAAACGGTACGTTTGATTTGCGCAAGCGCCGTGGGACCCAGAGCCGCAATGTGCAAACCCATTGCCTTGGTTTCATTCAGCAACTCGGGCATGGTGACAACGCGGGTCACAAGACCAATGTCGTATGCCCGGCGCGCATCGAGTATTTCGCCCGTGAGTAACATATGGCGCGCGACCCCGCCGCCCACGGTCCTCAGCAACCGCGGGACGCCGCCGGCGCCCGTCATGATGCCGAGCTTGGGCTCAGGAAACCCGAACCGTGCATGATCAGCGGCAATGCGAATGTCACATGCGAGCGCAAGCTCCAGACCACCGCCAAGGCACCACCCGTTGATTGCGCAAATAACCGGGATGTCGAGGGAAACGAACTGGTTGTTCAACCGCAGGATCGATTCAGACAACGCGATCGACTCCTGCCCGTTCATATCCACCATGTCCTTGATATCAGAACCTGCTGCGAAAACCTTTTCGCCGGCGGCGCTCAGGATCAACGCCCGCACCGATGGTGTGTTCCGAACGATTTCCAGCGCGCCCGAGAGTTGTTGACGAACCTCCGCGCTCAGCGCGTTGGCCGCGTCTTTCCTGTTGATCGTGATGATCGCAAGCGGCACTTCAATGTCCAGCAGAACGAGTTCATCCATAATTCTCTTCGATGCTCCGTATTGACTTGCATAGACTTGGCAACGTTTACTTCCCGGCCTGACTTTTGAACTGATCCGTGTGCTCGCCGAGCGTGGGAACGGTGACACGTGCGCCCCGCTCCATGGTCGAAAAGTGCACGGGCTGCTCGGGCAGCCTCAAGTTCACATCACCCATGTTGCCAGCGCGGAAAAGCGTTCGATCTCGTGTCTGCTCGCTATCCACGGCGCTGGCGACATCTTCTATCGGCGCGCAAGGTATTCCTGCGGCGCCAAGCGCTTCCAGGACCACGGAGACATTTTCTGAACGGGACCACGTTTCAATGGCCTCCCTCAACCCGGGCTCATTGGCGGCACGAAGCTCGTCCGAGGCGTAACGCGGATCATCGATCAGGTCAGGTCGGCCGATCAGTTTGGCCAGCGTTTCGAACAAGCGGTTGTTCAGGACTGCGATGATGAACGTCCCGTCGCGTGCTGCGAACGCGCCAAACGGCGCTGAAAGCGGATGTCGGTTTCCAACGCGTTGTGGCGTCAAACCTGTCGCGATGTAGCTGCAGGCAGCCGTGGGCATCAACGCGAGAAGCGTGTCGAACATGGCGACATCGATGTAACAGCCCTCGCCGGTTGCGTTGCGCTGGACGAGGGCCGCCAGGACCGCCCACGACGCAAACAAGCCGGCGGAGAGATCACCGAAAGCCTCGCCGACAATGAGCGGCGGACCGTCGCTCGTGCCATTGATCGACATCAGGCCCGTGGCTGCCTGTACGACGAGATCGTAGGCGGGCTTGTTCGAGAAGGCGCTGCGTTGTCCGAAACCCGAGATGCTCGCGTAGATCAAGCCTTTATGTTTCTCGCGAAGCGCCTCATGGCCAATGCCGAGTTTGCTTGCGACGCCGGGGCGGAAGTTTTCTACGACGACATCCGCTCCTTCAACCAGCATCAGTGCCTGGGCCAGATCGTCCGGGTTCTTGAGGTCGAGCACGACGCTCTTCTTGCCACGATTTGCAAACATGAACAAGGCGCTCGAACCGTCGACAAAGGGGCCGACATGCCGGTAATCATCGCCTTGAGGCGACTCGATCTTGATGACCTCCGCGCCAAGGTCGGCCATCAAAGCCGTTGCGAAGGGACCCGATAACACCCGCGTGAAATCCACGACCTTGATGCCCGCGAGCGGACCAGACCGGGCAGCGTCTTTCGACAATGTTTCGAACGCACTTTTCATAAGGACCACCGGTAGTTGATAAGTAAGGATGCACACATCGTCAATCAATGGAGTGGTGCATTCATGTGCGTTGATCTTAATTACATGTAAAGACAAGTACAAGCGTTTCAATATTGGCCAGCGAAGACCCGGCACGACGTGCACTCGCGTGCTTTACATGTCTACTTCGGGGAATACTTCGAGGAATACATGAATGCTATGATTGTTTGACTCCAGATCCGGTATGCGACTTGGATCTCCGCCTTTAACCCGTTGTCGCGACTTTGCTGCGATGGAATCAACCATGCGTCAAGTTTCCCCAAAGAACACCGCTGAGACCCAACCTCTACCTCTCTACGAACAGATCAAGCAGCACGTGATGGCGGGCATCTCGGACGGATCGTATCGGCCGGGAGAGAAGATACCCAGCGAGAACGAACTGGTTACCACCTTTGGTACGTCGAGACTGACGGTGAACCGCGCGCTGAGAGAGTTGTCCTCGAGCGGCGTCCTCAAGCGAGTACACGGCGTAGGAACGTTTGTTGCCGCCCCGAAGGCCGCCTCGACGTTGATCCGCATTCACAACATTGCGGACGACATACGCGGGCGTCGGCAAGCGCTCAGCATCCGGGTTCACAATCTCTCGCGGATCAAGGCCACGGCCGAAATAGCCGGCCGCATGAACGTCAGCCGCGGGGACCCTCTCTTCCATAGTCTGCTCGTCTACTGCGCCAATAACGTTGCCATCCAGATCGAGGACCGGTATGTGGCGCCAGGTTTTGCCCCCGACTATCTGAAGCAGGACTTCACCCGGCAATCGACTACCGACTACCTCCAACTGATCGCGCAACCCACGGAAGCCGAACACGAGATGCAGGCCATCGCGCCGAACGCCGTCGAGGCGGGATTGCTCGATGTGCCTGCCATCGAACCATGCCTCCTGGTCACGCGCAAAACCTGGGTCAACGGTTCGGTGACCACCTTTACCCGATTCATTCATCCTGGTTCGCGCCACACGTTTTTCAGTCGTTCTACACTCGACAACACCGAGTCATGATCATCTGTGCCGGCTACGATTTCCACCGCGCAATTTCTCCGGCACAGAAGCACATCGATCATTGGGTAGCGGTGTCGCGCACTTTGGAGCGGCCCTTTTTCGTGAGCAGTTGAACGGTTTCGTCACGCGTTCGAACAGCTGCGCTGATCCCTTCGGGTGTCCACTTATAAAAGCCGCTACCGCTCTTGATACCCAGCGCACCTTCCTCGCAGAGCCGCCGCACAATGGTGGGAATGTCCGTGCTTCGGCACAGTGACGGCATCAGGATTCCCGATACCTTCTCCACAACATCCAGACCGGCAAGGTCCATGAGCTGCAACGGACCTGACGCGGCCCATCGCGGCGCGAGCGTAGTTTCGACCGCACGATCAACGTCTTCAATGGAAGCGACCCCTTCCTCTACCAGATACAGCGCCTCGCGCAGGATTGCGTACTGGAGCCGGTTCACGACGAAACCAGGAATGTCCTGATTCACCTCGATGGTTTGCTTGCCGATATATCCGCACAGTGCACGAGCGCGCCGTACGGTTTCATCCGACGTGCGTTCGCCACGAACAATCTCGACCAGCGGCATGAGGGTTGCGGGGTTGAACCAGTGAACGCCGACCACTCGCTCGGGGAATACCAGACCCTCTGCAATGGCGCTGATCGGGACACTCGATGTGTTCGTAGTCAGGAGGCACTCCGGCGACACGAGGCCTTCCGCGCGCCTGAAAATGGCCTGCTTGAGCTTGAGGTCTTCTGCAATGTTTTCGCTGACGAGCGCGGCTCCGTCGAGGCACGCTTCGAGCGACGTGGTGTACCTTATTGTGACCGGTTCTTTCGACGCGGCCTCAATAAACGACCGGGATGTTTCGAGGGTGCGCTCGCTGCGCGAATACACGGCAACGGAATACCCATGAGCAGCAAACACGCTCGCGATTCCCGACCCCATTGTTCCGGCGCCTATAACCGCTACCTTTTCCGGCATACCTGTCCTTGTTTTATTGAACGTGCGCGTAAGCAAATGCACTTGCGATACGGCGAATGACTGACCGCATCAAGATTCGAGTGAACGGTCGACGAGCGCATTGATGACCCCGTCGTCGATCAGGTCCCGAATCGCGCGCAGATCGCGGTGCATTTCCCGGTCCACCGCCAGCGCAGGCACGACCTGTCTTATTGCGTCATAGACCGCACGGGTTCCTTTGCCGCCGCGCAAAGGGCGGTGGAATTCGAGCGCCTGAGCTGCGCACAGCAACTCGACGCTTAAAATGTCAACTGTGTTTTCAGCCGCCTCCATGGCTTTCTGAGCAGCGGTTACTCCCATGCTGACATGGTCTTCCTGCCCGGCACACGTGGACACCGTATGAACCGTCGCCGGTGCCGCGAGACTGCGGTTCTGCCCCGCCAGCGCGGCAGCTACATAGGGTGGAATCATCAAGCCAGAGTTCGCACCGCTGGCATCGACCAGAAATGGCGGCAGTTCGCTAACGTGTGCATTCGTGAGCCGATCGGAACGGGCCTGCGACATCGTGCTCACTGCCGCAATGGCAATTGCCAGGAAATCCAGCGCCAGGGCAGTCGGTGCGCCGTGGCCATTTCCGCCCGGGAGAGCGACCAGTTCATCGTCCTCGATCAGGAAGACCGGATTGTCCGTGACTGAATTAATTTCAATCTCCAACACGGATCGACAATGCGCGATCGCGTCTCGAACAGCGCCATGAACCTGTGGAATGCAACGCAGGCTCAACGCGTCCTGAAGGCGATAATCCTTGTACGACTCCAGTATCTCGCTGTCTTTTAACAACCCGCGCAAACGTTGTGCCGTCTCGATCTGTCCCGGATGCGGACGCAGGCGCTGCAGCCGCTCGTCATATCCACGCGTGTTTCCCTTGAGCGCTTCGAGACTCATCGCACCGGCTGCATCGGCGATCGCTACCAGTTGCTCCGTGCGATGCAACGCCAGCGCACCAATGCCCGTGATCTCGTAGGTGCCGCTCAGCAGTGCATGCCCTTCTCTCGGCCCCGGATCCTTCACATGAATGCCGGCCCGCCGCATTGCCTCGCGCCCATCCAGTAGCTCGCCGTTGTGCAACGCTTGCCCATGCCCAAAGATCACGAGGCCGATGTGAGCGGTCGCAATGAGATAGCCCACTGACCCTTTGCCGGGAGACCATGGCGTGACGCCTTGATTAAGCATCGCGACCATTACCTCGATCAACCCTGGGCTAACAGCGCTCGCGCCTTGCAACAGGCTCTTGATCATGGTGGCCATGATCGCCCGGACCGCTGCGGGTTCAAGGGGAGCGCCCACACCGCTCGCGTGGCTTCGAAGCATGTTTAGCTGGGCGCGTGCGACCTCTTCGCGCGAGAGCACCTTCGTGTAGAGATCGCCCACCCCTGTCGTCAGCCCATAAATAGGCTTGCCACTTGCCAGCGCGCGCCCTATCAGTTCATGCGTGCGCTGCACCAACGCCCACGCCTCGGCCTGGACGACTACCTTTGCGCCTGCGGCTATAGCCGCTATATCGCCAATGGACGTGGGATCGCTCCCCAAGGTCACCGATCCACGCTCAGCTGACCCCATGGCCTGCGCGGCTCTGTCTGTCATGGCGACTCCTTGCTTATATTGCTGTTCCAATTCATTTCCTTTCGCGGATCATGCGCATGAATCCCTGAGGACAATGGCATGGTATTCCGGTGCCTGAGAAGAACGCTTTAAGCCGGTTCCATTTGCCTGGACTTAGCGAGAGAGGCCCTTCTTGTGCAACCAGTCCGCTGCCACCGTGTCGTAGCTTTCGTGGTTCGCGAGACGCCCGTTCATCAGCACGAGGTCTTCGGTAGTAAGGGCTGCGGATACCGCATTCAGCGCGTTAGAGACGTTGTCGTTGAGTTTGTTGCTGGCAATGAGCGGCACAATATTCTGCGCCGCAAACAGGTTTTTTGTGTCCTTGAGCGCCACCAGCTTCTCCTGCTTCATTGCTGGATCAGTCGAGGTCATGTCAGCCGCCTGCACCTGGCCATTCCGAAGTGCGGAAACAGTAAGCGGACCTGCAACGTCCAGCGTCTTGAACGACTTGAAGTTAAGGCCGTATACCTGCTTTAGACCGACCACCCCCTCCTGGCGTGTCTTCCATTCAGGCGGAGCGCCCAGAACCAGCTTGCTTGCCACCGGCGAGAGGTCGGCAATGCTCACCAGCGAATATTTCCGCGCCGTTGCTTCAGTCACCGCGAGGACATCCGAGTCCTCGGCCTTGGAATAAGTCAGCATCGAGATCTTGGCCGGCAGTGCCTTCGCCAGCGCTTGTGCGACGTCCGATGCGGCGCTGACAGTCGAGTTCTTGTCAAGATAACTCAGCGTCGCGCCGGTGTATTCGGGAATCAGATCGATCGAACCATCCAGTAAAGCCGGCATGTAGACTTCACGGCTGCCAATATTCAACTTGGTTTCTGCCTTGATCCCCTTCACCCTGAGTGCTTGAGCGTAAATAGTGGCAATCAGTTCGCTCTCGGGAAAATCGGCTGAACCAATTACGATGCTTGGCCCAGAGGCGCCGGATGGGGCCGAGCTAAGCGGGTTTTCCGCAGCGTGGCTTGAAAATGCAAACAGCACGGCGGTTGCAAGTGTAGCGAGAGAAGAGATTTTCTTTAACATGGTGACCTGCCTGGATTGGAGTTATCCCTTTTCGGGAAGGATGACTAACTAAACTTCTAAAATAGAACTCACGCGTGTGATCTCCGGCTGACTCGCCGGTTAATTCCAGGTGACACTACAACGGCCGAAAGAAGACCCATTGCAAGATCGATCACAAGTGCGAGCACTCCCACCAGGACCGCACCTGCAGCCATCTGCGCGTAATCGTTTTGCGCGCGGCCGTCTATGATGAGGCGACCGAGACCGCCAAGCGACGCATATGCTGCAATGGTCGCGGTCGAGACTGCCTGCAGCGTTGCGCTGCGCACGCCGGAAAGAATCAGCGGCAACGCGCAAGGCACCTCCACGCTAAAGAGGATCTTCATGGGACGATAGCCCATGCCTCTCGCTGCATCGACGACGGCTGGGTCGACCGCCAGCACGCCGGCATAGGCCGCTGTCACTATGGGCGGAACCGCGAGCACGGTCAGCACAATCAGGCTGGGTACGATAAACGCGAGGTCCGATGCAAAGACCGGTCCAAACAGGATCACGAGCAAGACAATCAGGCCGAGCGTCGGCAACGCCCGAAGCGCGTTGGCAAATCCTGCGACGAGAACCGTGCCGCGCCGCGTGTGGCCCACGTAGAGCCCAATTGGTAAGCCGATCACCATTGCGATCAGCAATGCCGCACCTGTATAAGCCAGATGCTGGGCGATCAACGCCATCACACCGTCGTCTCCGGTCCAGTGTGACGGGTCCAGAAGCCAGTCGATCATGACCGCACCTCCCTGGGTTGCCACGGCGTGAGCCAACGGCCGGTGAGGATAACGATCGAGTCCAGCGCCGCGGCAAGCCCGATACAAAGGACAATCCCTGCGATGATCGGCGTCAGGAAATGCAGTTGAAGCCCTTGCGTGAACACTAGTCCAAGCTGCGGCATGCCAACGAGCGCTGCGACCGACACAATGCTGACGTTCGACACCACCGCGACTCGAAGTCCGGCGGCGATCACCGGCACCGCGACAGGCAACTCGACCGCGAGCAACCTCTGAAGTGGCCGATAACCCATCGCCCGGGCGGCTTGCAAGGTGTCCGCCGGCACGGAGCCAAGACCATCGTCTACTGTGCGGACCAGCAGCGCCAGCGTATAGATAGTGAGCGCGACCACCACGTTGATGGTGTCGAGAATCCGAGTGCCGAGCACAGCCGGCAGCAAGACAAAGAGAGCAAGCGACGGAATTGTGTAGAGCAGACCCGCCGCGCCGAGCACGACGGACCTCA
>Ga0302226_10001517_pt1 | contig 17283 bp, 16 predicted proteins | sample II_Palsa_E3_3_FD_193524 | JGI IMG/M metagenome (GOLD analysis project Ga0302226, IMG submission 193524) | Peat permafrost microbial communities from Stordalen Mire near Abisko, Sweden - II_Palsa_E3_3 | ecosystem: Environmental > Terrestrial > Soil > Palsa > Peat permafrost | place: Sweden...
CACGAACAACACCCTGGTGGGTTTTTTCAGCATCGTGACGCGGTCGTTTGGCGCGGTGGCGGGAGCGGTGGCGCTGATCTCGCTGGTGGTGGGTGGCATTGTCATCATGAACATCATGCTGGTCAGCGTGACCGAGCGTACACGCGAGATCGGCATACGGAAGGCGCTCGGCGCACGTCCAAAGGACATCCTGATGCAATTTTTGATCGAGTCAGGAACGATGGCGCTGGTAGGCGGAGTCTTCGGCGTCATAGGGGGAATCCTGGTGGCGCAGGTAATAACGCTTCTCGCGGGATTTCCTTCGACGATTGCGTTGTGGAGCGTCGTTGCCGGGCTGGTGATGGCCACCGGAACAGGAATCTTCTTCGGTGTCTATCCGGCTCGAAAGGCCGCACAGCTGGATCCGATCACTGCGCTGAGAGCGGAGTGAAGTACGGACTGGGCACGAACAGAGGCCAGGGAGGTCGCTGATGCAAATTGCCGATACGAAAGAAACGGTAACGATGGCGCTGGACACTCTGCGGGCGAACAAGCTGCGCAGCGGGTTGACCATTCTGGGGATTGTGATTGGCGTGATGACGGTGATCATTATCTCGTCGGTCATCAATGGGTTGAACTCAAGCGTCGCGGGCCTGGTTGAGTCGCTCGGCACCAACGTGATCTGGGTCTTCCGGTTTCCGGTCATCGGGGTGCGGCCCACGACGGAGATGCTGACGCGTAAGCAGCTAACCTACGACGACGCGATGGCGATGAAGGACCTGCCGCATGTGCTGGCGGTCACGCCGGGATTGCAATATCGGGATAACACCGGCGTAGAGGGCACCGTCGCAGTGAAATACGGAACCAAGAAGATAGAGGGGACGACCCTGGAGGGCGATACGGCCAGCGTGAAGGACGTGTACGAGCTGAATCTGAAGGAGGGCCGGTTCTTCAACGATGGGGACGTGGATCGGGCGGCGAACGTTGTCGTGCTGGGGATCGATACGGCGGACGGACTCTTCGGCTCACTGAGCCCTATTGGTCAGGATGTGACGATCGCGGGCATCGTGTTTACCGTGGTGGGCGTCATGGATAAACAGAAGCAGGCGTTTGGCGGAGGGAAGAACCCGGAAGACAACAAAGCGTTCTTCCCTGTTACGACGTTCCATAAGATCCATCCGGAGATACTGGATTACTGGATTAGCCTCAAGTTCGACGACCAGAAGAACAAGGCGCTGGTGCAGGATGAGTTGGAGGAGCTGCTGCGGCGAAGGCGGAAGGTGAAGAACGAGGCTCCGGACAACTTTGCCATCTTTGGAACGGACTCGCTCACTCGCCTATGGAACAACATCACGAGCGGCCTGTTCCTGCTGTTGTTTGCGCTCTCCAGCGTGGCGCTGCTGGTCGGCGGCGTCGGTGTCATGAACATTATGCTGGTCAGTGTGACGGAGCGAACGCGGGAGATCGGCGTACGCAAGGCGATCGGCGCGAGTAAGCAGACCATCCTTGCCCAGTTCACCTTGGAGGCCATTACGCTCTGCGCTGTCGGCGGCATCATTGGCGTGCTTCTGGGAAGCGCCATCGCGCTGGTACTGCACCTCTTCTTTCCCTCGATGTTATCGGCGCTGTGGGTAGCCCTGGCCTTCGGTTGCTCCTGCGGAATCGGACTTCTCTTCGGCATCTATCCGGCGTGGAAGGCGGCGAACCTGAACCCGATCGAAGCGCTGCGCTACGAGTAAGTGCCCACGCGCAGGGAGAACCAAGCCGGGCCGAATTGGTTCGGTAGACTAGTAAGATGGCCATCACAATTGAGGCGATCACGACGCTGCTGACGCTTGCTGGGCTTGTCTATTTGCTGTTGGTGTTGTGGGGAACCAGGGACTTCGCGCACTATTGGCGGCGAAAGAGCGTCGACGCGAGCTTCACACCGGACGTTACGATTTTGAAGCCGGTGAAGGGGGTGGACCAGCGTATGTATGCCGGGCTGGTGAGCCATTGCAGGCAGGAGTATGCGGGGAAGTTCGAGATTGTTTTTGGAGTGAGCAGCCTGAACGATCCTGCTGTTGGCGAGATTGAGCGGTTGCAGGCTGAGTTTCCGGCGTGCACGATCCGGCTGGTGGAGTGTAAGGAACGGTTGGGCACGTCGGGCAAGGTGAGCAATCTGGTTCAGATGCTGCGTGAGGCCCGGTACGAACATGTGGTGATTAATGACAGCGATATTCGTGTGTCGCCACAGTATCTGACGCGGGTGATGCAGTGTTTTTCTGATGCGAAGGTGGGGATGGTGACGGCTCCTTATATTGGCCGGACGGCTGAGCGGGGTGGCGCTTTGACGGTATGGTCGCGCCTGGAGGCTCTGGGGATTTCGACTGACTTTCTGCCGGGTGTGCTGACAGCGCGAAAGCTGGAGGGCGGGATTCGGTTTGGGCTGGGATCGACACTGGCTACGAGCAAGAACGTGCTGGCGCAGGCGGGCGGCCTGGAGCCGCTGACGGAGTATCTGGCCGACGACTACGAGATGGGTGCGCGCATCGCGGAGGCCGGGTATCGCGTGGAGCTTGCGAATGAGGTAGTGGAGACGACGGTGCCGGAGTATCACTATCGCGGCTTCAAGGACCATCAGCTGCGATGGGCGAGATCGACGCGGGACTCGCGGAAGGTGGGATATCTCGGACTGGGGATTACGTACGCGCTGCCGTGGGCGGTGATGACCTGCGTAGCGAGCGGGCTGGCGCTGTGGAGTTTTTCGCTGCTGAGTGTGGTGCTACTGGCGCGGGTTGCAGTCGCTCTTTCCGTGGGAGTGGGCGTCCTTCAAGATGAGCAGGTGCTACGTGATCTTTGGCTACTACCTCTGCGGGATTTCTTTGGGCTGGGCTTCTGGATGTGGAGTTTTGCGGGCGATACGGTGGTTTGGCGCGGGGAGCTGTTTGCGTTGCGGGATGGACGGATTACTCCTGTCCATCCCGTGGCTCCGTAAGTAGACGCCGATGGCTGGTTATTGCTTTTTTCCGATGATCGCGGCTATCGCTTTACCTGCGTTGGCGGGGATGATTCTCGGGCGAGCGGCCGATCCGACAGTGGCTCCGAGGTTGGGCGGCCAGTAGGGGTCGGCTGCGGCGATTGGACCGAGCGGAACGTCCGCGATCTTCGTGCTGATTGCGGTGTTCATGGCGTCGATGAAGGTATTGGCGACGACGGCGTATCCGACGTTGGTGGGGTGGATGCCGTCGAGCGCAAAGAAGCCGCCGAGGAAGCTGGAGGTTCCGGTGTAGCCGTTGATGGTGAGGCCGTTGGTGGTGACCTGGTTGAAGAGGGCGTTGATGTCAACGAGAGTGGCGTTGGCGGCTTTGGCCTGGGCGGCGATGACCTGATTGAAGGCTGTGACCTGGGCCTGGACGGTGACGACTTCGGCGGCTGAGAGAACACCGGCGTCGCTTATTGGGCCCTGTTGCTGACCTCCGAGGATGAGCGGGATCTCAGCGGTGCCGGTTGGGTTGACGAGGTCGCCGGGAACGATGCCTAGGAGCTGGCTGAGAACCGAGGTGGGATAGCCGGTTTCGGCGGAGACTTCGCCGAGGACGAGGGCTGCTGGGGTAAGGTAAGGGACTTTGGTGACGTCGGGGATGTTGGCGATGACGAGGTGGGCGGGGGCCATCGTGGTGAGTTCGGTGATCAGGGCCTGGTACTGGCTGGTGAAGTTGGCAACGGAGGTCATGCTGGAGGGCATGCCGGTTTCGTCGGCGACGAGGGCGTCGTTGTTGCCAATCCAGAGGAAGATAGTAGTGGGTTGGGCCTTTACGGCGAAGCTCGCCTGGCTGTCGGCCACTCCGTAGCCGAGGCCGGGGAAGCCGAGGACGAGCTGGTTGAGCTGCTGCTGACCGGGCGCGGGGTTAACCAGTGGGACGGTGTTCATGACGTCGTTGAGGAGAGCGCCGGGGACGGCGAGGTCGGTGACCTGAGTGGCGAAGTTATCGCGGCCGGTGGTAGTGCCTGGAGCGGTGGTGATGACGGGCGGGGGGCCGAGGGAGACGAGCTGGAGGACGTTGGGGGCTCCAGGGTAGGCGATGAGCGGCTGGATGATGTTAAAGCCGGCCTGAGCGGCGAGGACTGGAGCCCAGCCATGGACTTGAGTGGTGTCGAGGAGGGAGCCGCTTTGGAAGCCGGCGGTGAGGGAGTCGCCGAGGAAGACGGTGTTGGAGAAGTTGCCGGCGTTCTTTGCCTGCTGTGCCTGGAGGGCGGCGAGCTCTTTGGATGCGGTGCTGCCGCTGTCGTTATTGCAGCCGATGAGAGACAGCGCGAGGGCAGCAGTGAGGCTGGAGTACAGCAGGACTGAACGAGTATTCATTTTCATGGCGACGGACGGACCCCTTGGAGACGTCGCAGACTCTGGTGAGTTCGCGACGGGTGTGCTTTCTGCAGACGTGGCTTTGTATCACACTCGAGGTGCGATGGGGAATAAGAGGTATTTGGAGAGGTATCTGCCGGAGGGGGCGGCGACGGTAGGATAAGGGGTGTGAAGAGCTGGGTGGAGGTTTCAGAGCAGCGGCTGGCGGAAAACTACGGACTGCTGAAGGAAGCGGCCGGTGGAGAGACGGCGTTGCTGGCGGTGGTAAAGGCCAATGCGTATGGGCATGGTGCGGCGGTTTGCGCTCCGGTGCTGGCGCGTGCGGGGGCAGGGTGGCTGGGTGTGACCGATGTTGCGGAGGGTGCGGCGGTGCGTGGCGCGTTGGATTTAGCGGGGGTCGCGCGGGGGAAGCAGCCGGAGATTCTGGTGATGTCGGGGTTGCTGCCTGAGGATGCCGAGGATGTGATTCGGCATGGATTGACACCGGTGGTGTGGCTGAAGGCGCAGCTGGAGTGGCTGGCGGCGGTTGCGGCTCGGCTGGGGACGGGTCCCGTGACCGTGCATGTTGAGATCGATACGGGGATGGCGCGGCAGGGCATTGCGGTGGGTGAGGAATTGGATGAGCTGCTGGCCTGGGTTTCGGGTGAGCAAGGAGTTCGCGTGGATGGGGTGATGACTCACTTTGCTTCGTCGGAGGTGGCGGGATCGCTCCAGACGGTGGCGCAGAAGAAGAAGTTTGATGAAGCGATTGAAGCGGTTTCGACTGCGGGATTGAGGCCGGTTTGGATGCATGCGGGGAACTCTTCTACGGTCGATAACGATGGAGTGCGGAATTTGGCCTGGCTGCGCGGCTTGGCGGCCGGTATTGGGGCGAAGCCGATGGTGCGGACGGGGATTGCGCTCTATGGCTACTGCCTGCCGATTGAGGGTGTCGACTCAGATATCGTGCGGCAGGAGCTGCAGCCGGTGATGACCTGGAAGACACGCGTGATCGGGCTGCGCGAGGTGCGAGCTGGCGACACAGTTGGGTACAACGCAATTTATTCTGCAGAGAAGAGTATGAAGCTGGCGTTGCTGCCGGTTGGATATGCGGATGGATTGCGGCGGGAGCTGTCGGCGTCGAATGTGCGGACGGGTGGATGGGCGATGGTGAAGGGGCGGCGCGCGCCGATTGTGGGCAGGGTTTCGATGAACCTGACGATTGTGGATGTGAGTGGGGTGGCGGATGTTGCGCTGGGTGATGAGGTGGTGGTGCTGGGCGATGGCGTGACGGCTGACGATCATGCGCGGCTTGCGGAGACGATTGCGTATGAAATTGTCTGCGGGGTGCAGACGGCTCATCGCTTTGGCGTGTGAAGTTGCGCCCTGCGCGGGCGGCGGTCACTTCGTGACATGTATACCGGCTTCGCCACAGGCCTCCCGATGGTCGGCAGAAGATAATTTCATCGCGTAGCTAGCCCGTCCGGCAGGATAGAAGAGAGGAAGGCAAGCATGGCGGCGTTGAACTGTTGCGGCCGCTGGAGCGGTGCGAAGTGGCTTATGCCACTCAGGACGAGGAGCTTTGCATTCGGGATGTTGTGAGCGAGATATTCTGCGTGTTCCGTCTTAATGAACTCGTCGTGTTCGGCTTGAACGATCAGGACCGGAACGCTGACTCGGGACAGATCCTGCACGGAGTAGTTGGGTTGCGTCTTCATCATGACGCCGACGGCTTCAGCGAAGACATGAAACTGGTCGGGTGTGGCGGAGAGCTCGGCGTAGTCTTGCGCGTGGCGTGAGAGGCAGCGGGAGAGCAGGGGGTTGTGCTGGTTGATCTGCTTCAGGCCGCTGGGGTCCATGTTGCAGCCGAAGAAGAACGCACCGGCTACGCGGGCGGGAGCTTGGGAAGCTGTGATGAGGGCGATGCATGCGCCGTCGCTCCAACCCACCAGCGCTGCTCTTTCGATGTAGAGCGTGTCCATGACTTTGAGGACATCGGATGCCATAAGCTCGTAGGTGTAGGGGCGAGTGTCGCGTGTGCTGTGGCCGTGTCCGCGGCTGTCGATGAGAACGACGCGATGGCCTGTGTTGACGAGATCGGAGATCTGATAACCCCAGTTGCCGCTGTGGCCGAGGCCGCCGTGGAGGAGGATTACGGGCAAGCCGAAGCCATAGGTGGCGAACCAGATGAGGGCACCTTCATTTTCAACGTAGCCTTGATCGTCGGGAGTTGGTAATGGTGCGGCACCGTCCGCTTCGAATTTGATCAGATCATCGTCACAAACTTCCACTCTGGGTCTCCGTCGATTCGTTGTTGTAGGAGCAGTTTAGTCGTTGACTCTTATGCAAAGGCTGCGGGAAGCGCGCGTCTAAGCTGAGAATCCCCCATCTGACTTCAATAGTTGCCCGTTGATCCAGGAACCTTCCGGCGACAAAAGAAAGGCGATAAGGTTTGCGGTGTCGTCAGGCGTTCCGAGCCGGCCAGTAGGTTGACGATCGATGATAGCGTCTCGAGTGACTTCATCCATCCAGCCTGTATCGATTGGGCCAGGATTTACAACGTTAGCCCGGATTCGCAGGGATGCCAACTCCCGTGCTGCTGCGAGTACGATCCGGTCCATGGCACCCTTGCTGGCGCCGTAGGGCATATTGAAGAGAGTGGCATCGCTGGTAAGTGCAACAATGCTTCCGCCCTCAGCAGGGACTTGTAAAGCAAACTCTCGGATCAGCTGCCAAGAGGCCCTTGCATTGACCGCAAAGTGTCGATCGAAGCTATCCACGGTGGTATTCAGAATCCCAGAACTGACCGACTCACAGTGGGACAAGATCAACGCGGAGAGCGAACCCAATTGTTCGAATGCAGCCTTCACCACAGCAGCGGGAGCCTCAGCGTTTTGCAGGTCGGCAGGCAAAAACACGACGCGCGCGCCTAGTGATGCTAGTTCGTCCTGTAGGGTCGGTATGCTGGTCGGCTCGACTCCCCAAGGCATCCTTTTGTCATAGTCAGGCCAGTAAGTGACTGCCAAGTCCCAGCCGTCACCTGAAAGCTTGCGCACGATTCCTGCCCCGATTCCAATCTTTCTTCCGACTCCAGAGATCAGTGCCACCGGCCTTCTATGCATCGCTCAAGCTTAGCGAAGGAGCGCAAAGAGTGCATTATCGTTATGCAGGGGCGTGGTCATTTGCGTGCATGGCGGGTGGGCCGTTAACATCAGGCTAAGAGAAACGAGGAATCACTTCATGGAATCCATCAGTGCAGCGCGTCGTACCGAAGATATCGCGCTTGATCTACTCAAGTTCGTTGCATCGCAGGCTAATGTTGGAAGCAAATCGGCTGGATCGACTGGTTTTGGGCTGCCGACCTCGCCGAAGGCTGAGGACCAGGTGACGCATCTGCTCGAGCTGTATGCCCGCTGCCGTGAGGCGGTTGAGGCTCCGGTCGAAAAGAAGTAGTGGCGGCTACGCAGGCTCTGCGGGTCGCAGTTGTTGGGGCGGGAGCCTTCGGGCGGAATCATCTGCGGGTGCTGCGAGAGCTGCAGCAGGTGGGGCAGACGGTTGAGCTTGTGGCCGTGGTCGATCGGGATTCGGCGGCTGTGGCTTTGGCTTCGGAGAAGTTCGGTGTGCCGGGCTTTGAGACGATTGAAGAATGTTTGACTGCGGTTGGCGGGCTGGATGCTGCGTCGGTGTGTGTGCCGACGGTGCATCATGCTTCCGTTGCTGCGCGGCTATTGGCGGCGGGTGTGGATCTTCTGATTGAGAAGCCGCTGGCGGCCAGCCTTGCGGATGCGGATCTGATTCTTGAGCTGGCTCGCAAGCACGGACGCATTGTGCAGGTGGGGCATCTGGAGCGATTCAATCCTGCTGTGAGCGCAGCGCGGCAACATCTGCATAAGCCGATGTTCTTTGAGGCGCACCGGCTGAGCATCTTTACGCCACGTTCGCTGGATGTGGATGTGGTGCTGGATCTGATGATCCATGATCTGGATATTGTGCTGAGTCTGGTGGCTTCGCCGGTGCGCGAGGTGCGGGCGGTCGGGCTGCCGGTGCTGTCGCGCAAGGTGGATATCGCGAATGTTCGAGTTGAGTTCGAGAACGGCTGCATCGCGAACTTTACGGCGAGCCGAGTGAGCACGGAGCGGGTGAGGAAGCTGCGATTCTTTCAACCGCATCAGTATCTCTCGCTGGATTTTGCGCGGCAGGATCTGTTGATGATTGATGTGACGGCGGCTGCGGGTATGGACCCGGCGATGCTTGCTGCTCTGGCGGAGAAGGCGCAGCAGGCGGGGGCGCATCCTTCGGCGGGGCTGTCGCTGAAGAAGGTGACGGTGGAGCAGGGTGAGCCGCTGCGGTTGGAGATTGAGTCGTTTCTGCAGGCTGTGCGTGAGCGGACGAGGCCGGTAGTTTCGGGTGAGGATGGGCGCGCTGCACTGGCGTTGGCACTGGAGATCAACGACGCGATTGCAGTGCATGCGGACCGGGCGGGGCTTCGGGATTTTATGTAGTGTTGGATTCTTTAATGAGTCTGGCGCGTCCATAGGAACTTCCGATGAAGAACTAGCGTTCGATCCGTTCTCATCAGCTTTGAAGAGGGCGGCTGCAGGCCTTTGCAGAGCGGAAGCAAAAGGTTTGCAAGTGCTCAGCTAGATGCGGCGTTCCATTAAACATTCCCACATTGAAGTCGATACAGGATAAGAATGAGCAAACAAAATCCATAACCGGGGTTACGGATGACAACTGCTAACTATTTTGGTGAGTTGTATGGCGTGACGGAAGAGCGAGTACTTAACTTCTGGACCTCTCATCTTCACGAAACGGTAGGGAATAGGCAGTGGTCTCAAATTTGCGATTCAACGGGTGTTTATCTGGCGAGCGTGCTTGGTCATTTTTGCCTGCAGTCGGTAGACCGGATGGAGGCCCTCTCTTCGGATTACAACCCGAGCGATCGGGAGTTTCGCCAGTTCGCGGATCTGACCCAGATCGCTGAATTCATGCTCGGACAACTGACCAGCGCGAAGAACCCTTTGTGGATGGAGTCGGCTGGTGCGCACATTCTCCTTTATGCCGGCTTCTTTCAAAGCCAGCATAGGGACCGGCACAATATTGAGTTCTATTCAACCGTCGGGAAAGAGTGCTACCTGATGGCGGCAGTGGGAAAGAGAGAAAGGATCATGAAGCTGATGGCAAAAGGCTTTGATCAATATCTCTTTCATCTAGCCAATCTTCATCGACATCTGCAGGAGAGCAGATACTTGATTAGGCCGGTGAATTAGATTAGCCAGCTACGGAGCGACATACAGTTTTGATTCGAGTCTATGGCGGGGCTAATCCATCTTTTTGATGGGGACAGTGTCGGGGATCTTTAGTTCGAATTGGTCATCTTCGAGATGTTGATTGAGCGTCAGCTTCGTGATGGTCAGGGTGAGGGTGTACTGGTCCTGCGGGCGCCTGATCTCGATCTTCATGGGGAAGGGCGTGTCGCCGAACTTCTGATAGTTGCTGTAGAAAGCTCGGGTAACGACGGTGCCGTCGGGGCCGTAGATGTCCTGCTGGTAGGGAAGCAGGTTGGCCCGACTGATGTGGATGACGCGGACAGTGTGGGCGGTCTGGCCCTTGGGCTGGGCCAGGAACTCGAGGTCGTAGTCCGGTTCCTCGATCAGGTCTTTGCTGTTTTTTTCGTTCGTAATGACCCGCGTGTCCTGCGTGAGGGAGACAATCTGATCGGGGCCGAGGCCGTGGATGAGAAGCGAGTCGAAGAAGACGGCAGGACGAAGATTTTCGAGGCCATTACTGGATGGCTTTGTGACCTCACTGTTGCCAGTCATCGCGAGGTTGCGCCTGGGAACCCAGAGCTTCCAGGTTTTGCCATCGCTGACCATATCGAGCGCGACCGAACCGAGAAAGGGGACGCGGAGCAGGACGCGGAGGTCCTGCGGCTTTCTGAGAAAGATGTAGCCGCTGAAGCTGGGGTATTGGGTTTCCTGGCCCTGGCGGCCACCACCAGTGGTGGCGACGATCTCGATGGAGGCGTTCATGGTCTGGACGGCATCGAAGCGGTCGTTGACCTGCTTGAGGAGATCGGTGAGTTCTGCGTTGAGGACGACGTCCGCGGGACGTGTTTTGGGGACGATGCGGGTATGGGTCAGGCAGCCCGTGAGCGCCGGAGCCAGCCCAATGATTGCCATCGCCACCGCTTGTCTTATCCTCATGAGCACAAACTTCAAGTATATCTTTCCCGGCCCTGTTCTTCTTATCAGGACGTGACGCGGTAATTTCAACTATTCCGTGTACGAATTGGATGTCTGGAAGTTCCGATGCGCTTCTGAAACTTCGTGGCTAAAGTGCCGGGGACTAAGGAGTAACTCCTGTTCCGGAGAGTTGGTGTTTTTGCGCCTGACGATAGGACTGGACCTGCTGGGCGTGCTCCTGGAGGGTGGAGGAAAAGCGAGTGTGGCCGGAGGCGTCGGAGACGAAGTAGAGGTAGTCGGTGCGGGCTGGGCGCATGGCTGCTCGCAGGGCCGCGATGCCTGGGTTGGCGATGGGGCCGGGGGGCAGGCCGGCGTGTTTGTAGGTGTTATACGGCGACGGGGATTGGAGATCGGAGGCGTAGATGGTGCCGCGCCAGCGATTATCCAGAAGGGCGGCATAGATGACGGTGGGGTCGGTGGCGAGGGGGATATTTTTAGCCAGCCGGTTGACGAAGACTCCGGCGACGAGGGGGCGCTCGGCGTCCTGACGGACCTCTTTCTCGATGAGAGAGGCCATGATGACGGTGCGGGAGACGTCGTTGAGGAGGCCAATCTGGGCTGCCTCCTGGTGGAAGCGGCGGACCATGGCGGAGAGAATCTGAAGGGGCGTGGCATGGCGTGAGAACTGGTAGGTGTCGGGGAAGAGGTAGCCTTCGAGGGACGCGGGGGGTGGGCCGTCGGTGGCCCAGGCGGAGATCAGTTCGGTGTGCTGGCGCTCGGCGGCGAGGAAGGCGTCGCTGGGGCCGAAACCGGCTGCTTCGGCTGCCTGGGCGATGTCGAAGATGTTGTAACCCTCGGGAATAGTGAAGGCACGGGTGTAGATGTCGTCGTGGAGAATGCGGTTGTAGACCTCGGTCATGGGGACTGGGTGGTCGAAGCGGTACTCCCCTGCTTTGAGGGTTCCTCCAATCTTGAGGCGAAGGAGGAAGAAGGCGTAACGGTTGCGGATGATGTGGTTGCGCTCGAGCTGGGCCGCGATGCTTTCAGTGCCGGTCCCGGGGGCGATGTCGATGAAGGTTTCGCCTGAGGGGCCGTAGGGGAGGTAAATAACATAAGCTGCGATCGCAACGGCGATGAGCAGAAGCAGCAGAAGGGTTCCAAGAAACTTCAAACGCGCCTCCGGTTTTCCGGCGTAAGGTGGGGCTATCTTCCAGGGATTGCCGGCGGACTTCGGTCGGCGTCGTCGGTGCTTCGCCTCTCATTTTACGGCGGACCAAGGGGCATGCGCCCGGCAGACTCAAGTTCGTGACTACGGAGGAAACCTCGGGCTCTATCGGGTGACGACCCGGGCTCATCGTCATCTGGATGACGCGGGGCATGCGGCGATGGGAATCATGGAACAAGTGGCGGCGGTGCTGATTTTACAACCGTTTCTCGAGGCTCGGGCGAATGAGCGAGGGCACTCGTAAGGCTGGTCGAATGGGGATTGGGATGCCGCGGGATGGGGTTTGGGGATGAGGCATCGTATAATCGAGTTTTGATCACAACGCGTTGCCGCGTGAAGGGTTGCGCGCACGTCAGTACCATCCGGAAGGCCCCATGCCAGAACAAGTAAAAAAGAGACTTGCAGAAGAGATCAAGTTGTTGGAGCACGAACTGACCACCGAACTTCCTGCAGAGATCAAGAAGGCCGTCGCACTGGGCGACCTGAGTGAAAACGCCGAATATCACATGGCCAAGCAGCGCCAGGTCTTCGTCAACGCCCGTTTGGGGCAGTTGAAGAAGCGAATGGGCGAGTTGGCGATGGTGAATCTGGTCAATATACCTAATGACAAGGTGGGGTTTGGCTCGCGCGTGACGGTCTTCGACACTAGCAAGGATGAAGAGATTAAGTACCAACTGGTTACGAGCGAAGAGTCGGATGTGGCGAAGGGGCTGATTTCGACGACCTCGCCGATCGGCAGAGCGCTGCTGGGGAAACAGGTTGGCGATAGCGCGACGGTGATTACTCCGAACGGCAAACGCGAACTTGAGGTCCTGAAGCTGCTGACCATTCATGACGCACCCGAGGAAGAATAGCTGCACGGCATCGCACGCGGGTATTTGCGCCGAGATGTGATAACAAGGAAGCGGTAAAAACGGGGTTTCTCCCCGGAGGACTAGTTTTTGACCTGGACAAGCGCATTCGGCAAAGGCAGCGGCTGGCTGCTGCAGAAGATCGTGAACGGCCTCGCGCTGACCCGCATCTCGCCCAACGCACTAACGTTCATTGGCCTCGTGATCAATATCATTGCTGCGTGCTTCTTTGGGTTTGCGCGTCCTAATAACGCCAACCGGATGTTTGCGTACGCGGGGCTGATCATCATCGGCGCGGGCGTCTTCGACATGGTGGATGGGCGGGTGGCCCGGAAGACGAACCAGGTTTCAGTGTTTGGCGCGTTCTTCGACTCGGTGATGGATCGATACTCTGATGTTGCGATCTTTTTTGGTTTGCTGATTTACTACGCGCGTGGAAACCGCCTGTTTTATGTGGGGCTGGTGGCGTTTGTGATGACGGCTTGCGTGATGGTGAGCTATACGCGCGCGCGAGCTGAGGCGCTGATCGGGACTTGCAAGGTTGGGTTTATGGAGCGGCCGGAGCGCATCGTTTGCGTGATCCTGGGGGCGCTGTGTAACCGGTGGGGAGTGATGGCTCCGGCGCTGTGGGTGCTGGCGCTGTTTGCGACACTGACGGTCATTCACCGCATCCGCTACACCTACCTTGAGACTGAACGCAGGAAGCTGATCGCGCAGGCGAAGTAGTTGCCCGTTTCTGCCCTGCGGGGACGGCCATACCTTAGGACAGGATTCGCTGAATCACGTTGGTCTTTGCTAGGTCGACGACCTCGTCGCCGCGTCCGCTGAGAACACTTCTGGCCATGTAGAGTGAGAAGCCCTTCATCTGTTCAAGACTGATGTGCGGCGGCATGGAGAGCTCCTGGCGATTGACCATGACTTCGATGAGAGCGGGACCTGCGGTCGCGAATGCGGTTTTTAGTGCGGATTCGAGATCGTTTGGCTTGTCGACGCGAACTCCGTGAATGCCGATGGAGTTGGCAAGAGCGGCGAAGCTGGGATTGTCGAGGTCGGTTGCGTAGGTGACGATACCGCCGGCTTTCATCTCAAGCTCTACGAAGGCGAGTGCGCCGTTGTTGAAGACGACTATTTTGACCGGTAGCTTGAGCTGCCGGATTGTGAGGAGATCGCCGAGCATCATGGCAAGTCCACCGTCGCCCGAGAGTGTGACCACCTGTCGATTGGGAAAGGCTGACTGCGCACCGATTGCTTGGGGAACGGCGCAGGCCATCGATCCGTGGTTGAAGGAGCCGAGGAGACAACGGCGTCCGTTCATGGAGAGGTAGCGAGCGGACCAGACAGTGGGGGTACCAACGTCGCACGTAAAGATGGCGTCGTCGGCTGCTAACTGGTCGATGAGCTTCGCGACATATTGCGGGTGGATGGGAGTCTTGTTTTCGTCTGGTCCGGCGAGCTCGTTCAGGCCTTCGCGAACTTTTTTGTAATCTTTTGCCTTAGCGTCAAGATGAGCGCGGTCGGTCTTTGTCGTGAGCAGGGGCAAAAGCGCAATGAGCGTTTCCTTGATGGATCCGACAAGGCCGAGATCGATCTTGGTACGACGGCCGATCTGATTGCCGCGAAGGTCGATCTGGATGACCTTTGCGTGCTTGGGGAAGAACTGCCGATAGGGGAAGTCGGTTCCAAGCATCAGGAGGACGTCGCACTCCTCCATGGCATGGTATCCGGAGCTGAAGCCGATGAGACCGGTGAGTCCGACGTCGTAAGGATTGTCGAACTCGACGTACTCTTTGCCGCGAAGAGCGTGGACGATGGGGGATTTCAGAGCTTCGGCGGTTGCAAGCAGCTCTTTGTGTGCGCCTTTGCAGCCGGCTCCGCCGAGAATCGTTATCTTTTTACCGGAGTTGAGAATCTCCGCGGCATCACGCAGTTCGTCGTCGTTGGGACGAATGAGCGGCTGGGCGCTGCGGATGGGGACGAGGTCGTCTTCGGTTGGGGCGCTATGGAGGAGGACGTCACCGGGGATCACAATAACAGAGACACCGGAGAGATTGATGGCACTGCGCATGGCAATCTCAAGTACGCGTGGCATCTGTTCGGGAACGCCGACCATCTCGCAGTAGTCGCTGCACTCCTTGAAGAGGTTTTGTGGGTGAGTCTCCTGAAAGTAGTTGGTGCCGATTTCGGCGCTGGGGATGTGCGCAGCGATGGCGAGGACTGGAACGCGGCTGCGGTGGCAGTCGAAGAGGCCGTTGATGAGGTGCAGATTACCGGGACCACAGCTTGCAGCGCAGACGGCGAGAGAGCCCGTGAGATGCGCATCGGCTCCGGCGGCAAAGGCAGCAACCTCTTCGTTACGTACATGCACCCATTCCATGGTGCCGTCCCTACGAAGAGCATCGGTGAATCCGTTGAGAGAGTCTCCCGGAAGGCCGTAGATGCGTTTTACGCCTGCGCTCTTCAAGCTTTCCACGATAACGTCAGCGATTGTCTTTGCCATGTTGTTCCTCGAATGTGCCGGTTGGCACTGTGAAGGGGTTCACTTAAGTGTTGGTATGGCGAATCCCGTAGACTTGAGATGCAATGAGTGCTCAACCAGTTCTGTTAATTCATGGCGGTGCGTGGGCGATGCCCGACGACGCCATTGCCGCCCACGAAGATGGCATCGCAAACGCGCTTGCTGCTGGATATGCTCTGCTGCAACGAGGCGCGTCTGCGGTGGACGCAGTCGAGGCCGCGGTTGCTGTGATGGAAGATGACGATACCTTCGATGCAGGACGGGGATCATTTCTGACGCAGGATGGCCGGGTGCAGATGGATGCCCTGCTGATGAATGGGGAAAATCTTCGCACCGGTGGCGTGGCTTGTGTTGAGCGGCTGCGAAATCCTATTCGGGCGGCGCGGCTGGTGCTGGATAAATCGCCCCATGTGTACTTTGTCGGGACTGGAGCTGAGCGGTTTGCGCGGCAGCACGGCATGGCGCTTTGCGACAACATGGAGCTCGTCGTGCCGCGTGAGCAGGAGCGACTTTATAAAGCTCAAGCCGATGAGCTGGCTGGGCTGCCGGATGAGACGTTTTCAGGCAGCCTCGATTCGCACGATACTGTGGGCGCTGTAGCGCTGGATATTCATGGAAATATCGCGGCGGGAACCAGCACCGGCGGGACGCTGAACAAGGCTCCGGGTCGTGTGGGGGACTCTTCGCTGATTGGGTGCGGCTGCTATGCGGATAATCTTTCGGCGGCGGTGTCGCTGACGGGTTGGGGTGAGCCGATTATGAAGCTGGTGCTGGGCAAGTGGGCTGTGGATCGCGTCGCAGCGGGGGCGAGCCCCGATGAGGCTGCGCATGAGGCGATCGCTTATCTGTACAACCGCTTGGGTGGACACGGCGGGATCATTCTGCTGGGGCCGGATGGCCGCGTGGGTATGGCGCACAACACGCCGCGCATGGCGTGGGGATTGCAAACTCCCGCGGGGAGACAGTTGGGTGTGACTCGCAATTAGCTGCAGCACTTTGATCACATAACGATTGCGGATTTCCTCATCCGACGGCGACAGCATGGCGACTAAAATTGAGAGTGATGCCGGGGCCGTCTCTATTTGTCGATACGCGTTTAGAGGAGATCCATCGTCGGCTGCTCAAGTACTACGGTCGACCCCCAGAGCGAGAAGTCTGGGATCCGCTGAAGCAGTTCATCTACTCCCTGCTCTCGTCGCGGACGAAGACAGAGGTGTCGCATGAGGTGCTGCGAAACCTCGAGGATCGTTTCGGAAGTTGGGAGAAGCTGCGGGATGCTCCGATTCCGGAGATCGAAGATGCGATTCGAGCCGCGACCTTCCCTGAACCAAAGGCGATCAATCTAAAGAGGGCGCTGGAGCAGATTTCAGAACGCTGTGGCTCGCTTTCGCTTGATTTTCTCAAGGCATATCGAACGGACAAGATTCGGTCGTGGCTGGAGCGCTTTGATGGAGTGGGTGTGAAAACCAGTGCGGCTGTGGTGAACTTCAGCACGTTGCGAAGGCGTGCGATGTGCGTGGACAGCCACCATCTTCGGGTGACTCAACGGCTGGGATTTGTAGGGAAGAGTGCGGACGCTCAGGAGACGGAAGACAGGCTCATGCAGATGGCTCCTGACGAGTGGTCTCCCGAGATGCTGGATGAGCACCATTCTTTGATCAAGATCCACGGACAGCGGCTTTGCACCAAAAATCACCCTACATGCAAGGGTTGTCCTCTGTTGGATCTCTGTCCCGCTGGGATGATCGCAAAGAGCTAGGACGGCTGCCAGCGAAACGCCAAGGTGCATGTGTGCGTTCTGGAAAGTCCACAAAACAAGGCAATTGGTGGATGGATTGCTCAGGTAAGTCCATGGATTAGGTTTCCTCTTGCGCACTGAATGGTCATTCATGTAGAACATCGCGTCGTCAAAGTTGTCGGTCGGGCCGTCGCCAACGGACTCTGGGCCGCTGACATAACGGGGAGCAACACGCATGTTCAAATTCAAGTCGCGGCTTTTCTGGTTCAACACTCTGGCCGCCGTTTTTCTCCTGGTGTGCTTTTTCTCCACCGGCTTACAGGCTCAAAACATCTCCACGGCGCAGCTCAATGGTACGGTTCACGACCAGACCGGGGCGGTCATTCCGAATGCTGCTGTCACGATCACGGATGAGTCGAAGGGTTTCTCGCGTTCGGCGACCTCGGATGCACAAGGAAACTATCGC
>Ga0302226_10001532_pt1 | contig 17165 bp, 27 predicted proteins | sample II_Palsa_E3_3_FD_193524 | JGI IMG/M metagenome (GOLD analysis project Ga0302226, IMG submission 193524) | Peat permafrost microbial communities from Stordalen Mire near Abisko, Sweden - II_Palsa_E3_3 | ecosystem: Environmental > Terrestrial > Soil > Palsa > Peat permafrost | place: Sweden...
AAAGTTGACCGACTTGAGCAGTGCGCCAACTTCCATAGTTTTTTTTCAATTCAGTCGCTTTTTTTTTTTTAACAGAGCAATTCGGATTGCCCGGAAACAACAAAAACAAGAGATAGAGATAACGTGAGACTAAAAAAAAGGGGGGGGGGGTCGCTTAGGCCTTGTTCGAGTCGGCCAAGCTCTTGTTCATGAAACGCTTCTTAGCAAAGCAGATCCACCACTTGCTAGGGGTGCCATCGGGGTAGATCTTGTCAATGATACGAAGGACAATCTCTTGGCGGAGCTGCGAGATGTATTGGCGGAGAGTCTCTGCAAGACAGTGTAAGAAAAACGCGACGAAAAAGAGCAGCGATATCAACATACCCTGGTCGCGGCCAGCGGGGGCGTACATGCCACCGAGGACAAAGTTCTTCTCGCCAGGGACGATGAACGACTCGAGCGAGAGGGTGTTGAGCTTCTTGGCTGCCTCCGACTTGTCGTTGATCTTGGCGCAGACCTGAAGAAGGAAAAAAAAACAAACATCAGCATTACTACTGCAGATTGGGCCCAAACAACACACCTGGAGGATGTCTGTGATAAAGAGGACGAGGTAGACAAGGACGCGGTCAGCATTGCCAGCCATCTCAAAGTTGCGGAAAAAGACGTTGGCGCGGAAGACGTCGATGGCCTTTTTTTGCGTGTGTGTTGTTTACGACGAGGGAAAGGAAGGAGAACACAAATAGAAAAAAAATAAAAGGCACCAGGGAAAGGGTCAGATCTAGCAGTGGCAATGTCGCTCTGGATACCTCGTCAATGATGTCGGGCTTGCCAGCCTCTGCTTGGGGGGCGGGGCCGCGGACCTTGGTCTTGATGGGCAACAAAAACATGTTGCCCAGGGTCTTGAAGTTGCCCTCCTTGTCTTCGTTGAACTGCGAGTGGTAGGCCTGCCAGCGACAACAAGACATTTCTTAGTTTGGAGAACGGGACGGGACCGTATTTATAGCAATGGAGCATCGGCTCGGGGAGGAGAAGGAAAAAAAAAAAGAACAAAGAAGGGATTGTGTGTGCATGTGTGTTCATTCTCTCTTTCCAGCGCGGTACCCTGCACCTCCAAAAAACCGAAAAAAAAGCGAGAAAAGAGATAGGTGCACTGAACCCAGCCCAACCCTCCCTCGCTCCCTCCCTTTGTCGTTTTTTTTTTTTTCTCGTACAGGCATTTCGGTGCGAGTCGTGACGAAAATAGGCACGCAGTTTTTTTTCTGGAATATTTTCGAACAAGGGCATGGCTTTAGACCGTTTTTTTTTTCGCGACCGTTTGCCGCGCTCGAGTCCCGCTCTCTCTCCCCAAGGGTGCGGGCTTACTGTCCGCAGTGTGTTGACTCTATGTGTGCCCGAGTCGGGTAGTTTTTCTACACTGTTGGCGCGCTCGCTGGGCTCGTACAATGATGATGCCGCACTTTTTTGAAAACCAACTGACACGGTGACCTGTGTGCGTTCTAGGTGAAATGGCCGCCAACGAGCAAGGGGAGAACGAGGACTTCTCCAAGATGCCTCTGAGCGACAGGCTCGAGCACAAGGTACCCTTTGAGCGTGTTCCCTTTTTTTTTTCGACGGGTAATTGACACGAATCAACACACAGTCGTGGAAGGCACGCGTGAGCGGCTACGACGAGCTGGCCAAGCTGTTCCGCACGCTGCCGTCGTCGGACGACAGGGAGTACGACAAGTACGCGCACCTGATGAAGAAGATCGCGACCGATGCCAACGCGGCCGCCCAGGACTCGGGCTTGTCGGCCGTCAACATGTTTCTCCAGAACGCGGACGTGGCTGGCAGGTTCGTTGCGCCCTCCCCCCCAACACACACACACACACACACACGTACTTTTGACTGACCTGCCTTGTCCAGAGTGCGGAGCACCATCGTCCCTGCGCTCGTCGAAAAGGGCCTGTCGTCGACACGTGCCTCCACAAAGACCAAGGCCATCGAGGGCCTCTTGCTCTGCCTCGAGCTGGAGCAGCCCGACGTGGCCATCGAGGAGATCATGAGCACGGGCTTTGTCGCCAAGCAGCCCAAGGTTGTCGCTGCCAGCATCAATCTTGTCGCCGAGGCAGTCAAGTACCGACCGTTTACCCCTCCTCGCTGCCGTCTAAATTGCACTGCTCAATAGGGTCTTTGGCACGCAAGTCATCGCAGCCAAGCCGATCGTCAAGAAACTGCCCACCATCTTTGGCCACGCCGACCAGGGCGTCCGTGGTGAGGCGTCCAGGCTCACTGTCGAGCTGTACCGTTGGACGGGTGCGGCCATTCGTCCCTTCCTGGACGAACTCAAGCCTGTGCAGGTAAAATAGTGTAAACGACGGTTTTCCCCCTTCTCTAAACTCTGTTTTCGTTTGTCTTACAGCTCAAGGAGCTCGAGGAGATGTTTGCCCAGTTGCCCGCCGAGAAGGCAAAGCAGGCACGCTATACACGTGCCCAGCAGCGTGCCATGGCGACCGCACCGCCGCCCTCTGAAAACGGCGAAGCGGCTGGCGATGCGGCTGGTGAAGACGATGCGTCCGCGGGCGTTGCCGATCTCGACCCCTTTTCCAGCCAAGATCCTGTCGAGGTCTTGTCCAAGGTGCCGGGCAACCTGGAGGAGCAGCTCGACTCGAAAAAGTGGAGCGACCGCAAGGAGGCCCTCGAGGCCCTGCACGCGGTCATTGGCAAGCCGCGCCTGCTGCCGGGCGACTACGGAAACGTGCTCCGCATGCTGAAAAAGTGCTTTGGCGACAGCAACGTCCTCGTCATCGTCCACGCCGCCATCTGTGTCGAGGACATTGCCAAGGGTCTGCGCGAAGAGTTTGCGCCCTACTATGCTCTCGTAAGAAAGCTGTTTTTTTTTTTCTGTGCTGAGACTAATGCAAAATTTTGAATTGAATTTTAAAAAAAGGTGATGAACCCGATGCTCGAAAAGTTCAAGGAGAAGAAGAAGAACGTCGTCGACGCGCTCCAGGCGGCTGTCGATGCCGTCCTCATTTCGGTACGGCTTTGTGAAAGCAGACAGAGTAAGGTCTCTAAAAGCTTGGGTGTGCAGATTTCCCTGACGACAACGACCCCCGATTTGCTTGCGGCACTGGCACACAAAAACCCCGCCGTAAAGAAGGAAACGACGCTCTGTGCCCTGCGCTACTTGAAGAAGACCAAGACTGTACCCGGGAAGGCCGAGACCAAGGCCCTCGCGGACGCTTTCACAAAATGCATGGACGACTCGGACGCCGAGGTCCGTGAGGCTGCCGCTGAAGCCCTGGGCACGCTGTGCAAGCTCAACGGCGAGCGTGCCTTTGTCGCCTTTTCCGAGAACCTCGACAAGATCAAGCAAGACAAGGTCAAGGCATTTTACGATGCAGCAACCGTCTCTGTCAAGGCCCCTGCTGCGGCCAGGAAAGTGGCAGCCCCTGTTGCCACTGCTCCGGCAGCTACCACTACTGTTGCTGCTCCTGCTGCGAAGAAGCCCGTCACCGCGTCGTCGTCGTCGTCGTCGTCATCGTCGTCCTCTTCTCTCGCCGCAGCTAAGAAGGCCCCCACCCCTGTCGTCGAAGAAGCCCCTGCACACGCCTCGGCCGCGCCCACAAAGGGTAAAGTCGCCTCCAAGCCTGGTACGTCCGCCGTTGCAGCCGTTGCGACCAAGGAAAAAGAGGCCAGCGAACCCGGAGCCATCCTCCTCACGTCGGATCTCAAGGCAAAAGAGCAACGCCAGAAGAAGGAAGACCGTGGTGTCCGTTGGCAGTTTGAGACGCTCCGCCCCGAATTTACAGAGATGCTTCAGGTACGATTTTGTGATTGCCTTTCCTGATTTCTCCTCCTTTATTTATGCACAGGAACAAATGGAGGGCAACGTCGATCCAGACCTGAAGAAGGCGCTCTTTGCGTCCGACTTTAAAAAGTACTTGCCCGCGCTCGCGATCCTGGACGAGACCCTTGTGAACGCGCAGGACGACATGCTCCAGCGCTTCCTGGCCAACGCCGACCTTATCCTCAAGTACATGACCATCCGCTTCTTCGACACCAACACGACCGTCACGATCAAGCTCTTTGACATTCTCGAGCATCTGATCAAGGCGATGGAGCGCGCCAACTCGTCCATGAGCGACTACGAGGCCTTTATTCTCATGCCCATTTTCATGATCAAGGTGGCTTTCGTACCTTTTCATTTTTTTTTTTTCTCTAACCAAGACGCGTGCCCGCAGACCGGAGACAACAAGGAGGCCATCAGGGCCCGTGTGCGCGAGATCCTCAAGCAGATCTGCTCCGTGTACCCCGCGTCCAAGCTCTTCAACTACCTGATGGAGGGCCTCAAGTCCAAGAACTCGCGCACTCGCTCCGAGTGCCTCGAGGAGATGGCCCACTTGATCCAGCGCCACGGCATCTCGGTGTGCCAGTCTGCCAAGGTCTTCCCTCTCGTCGGCAAGCAGATCTCAGACCGTGATAACGGCGTGCGCACAGCGGCGCTCTCTGTCCTCGCCAATGCATACTCTTTTGTTGGAACCGCCATCTTCAAGCAGATTGGCGAGCTGCCCCAGAAGGACCGGACCATGCTCGACGAGCGCCTCAAGCGTGTGACGATCAATGCCGCACAACAGCCCGCCTCGGTCCCAGCGGTCGTGGCAGCGCCCACAACAGTGCCAGCTGCAGCTGCTGCTCCACATGTAACGACAATCCCTGCCGCCGCCGCTGCTGCTGCAAAGAGTGAGCCCGCCGAAGTCGCGGCAAGCAACCCGATTCAGTACAGCCACGTGTCAGCCCCAGGGCAGTTCAAGCTCGAGCTCGATAAACTAGACGTCCCTGCGTCCATGTCGATCCCCATGACACTTCCGCCGCCCGTGACCAGTGCTGGTGGAGCGGTACGTATAACAGGAACGACTTGTCATTTTTGCTCAATATACCGTGTGCAGAACTTTGTCGCAGAGACGCCTGCCGCTCCCGTGAGAAGGCAGCAACATTTCCCTTCACATCACCAGGCCCACGTGCCTGCACCCACACCATCAGTCTATTCCTCGCCGAGCAAATCAAACAACGTTACCGTTGACGCTGTCCTTGACAAGATCAAGAGCAACGATCCCCAGCAATGGTGAATAAATAAATAAATAAAGAGTTCTGAGCCTTTTTTTTATTTAGTCTTGACGGCCTCAAAGAGGTCAAGTCATTGCTCGACAAACACCAAGTCTTGCTTATTGGCAGTGCCGATGCCCTTGTTTCGATATTGGAGCAGCAGGTATATTTTAAAATAAATAAATAAATAATAATAATAATAATAATGTTTTTTTCGTTTGTGACCAGATCCGCTCTTGGGCCGCCGCTGTCCCCACAACATCGACCAATATCAAGATGTGCGACCAGATGGCCAAGATTTTGTATGCTCTGTTCTCTGTGTCCGCGTTTGCGATGGCTGTGCACCGCGAGGCGCTGCGGACGCTCGTGAAGGAGATGCTGCTGCGCCTGCTGGACGAGTCGACGTCAGCAAGCGAAGAGGGCGCGCAGCTTGTCAAGACGCTCAACCACCTCGTCATGAAGATTCTGGACAACACCAACCGCAACGACAGCTTCAACGTGCTCTTGGTCCTGCTCCAGCAGTCATCGGCCGAGCTCGTCGACGTCTCTGCCGAAGAAGCTGCGTCTTCTCCGCGCGTCAAGTTTACCGACCTCGTGATGAAGTGCCTTTGGAAGGTCTCAAAGATCATCGGCGACAGCATCAAGCAGGGCAAGCTTTTCCAGGACGACCTCTTGCAGGACATTCATGGTAAAAGACTGGAATGACACATAATAGTTCTTTTCAATTGTTTTTGTCGCAGACTTCTTTGTTGCCGCGCCTCCACCGGAATGGAAGCGCCGCGTGTCCAACAACACGCCCCTTGGGGAGCAGCCGCTGCGCACGATCAAACTCATGCTGAACGAGCTTGTCAACACCCTCGGCACAAACGTGTACAGCTGCCTCGGCAAGATCCCCGACCCCGACAAAAGCTACGTCAAGTCGTACCTCAAGCTCATGATCGAGTCGGCCCAAAAGAACGGCACTCTGCCCGCTACTCCCGCCGAGCCCGTCCAACAACAACCGCAACAGGTGCAACAACCGCCGTCCTCCTCCCTGCCTGGTACCTACTCTGCGCCTGTATCTAGGCTGCCCGTGTCGACGACAGCAACCAAGAGCGGCGACGATCTCACAGACAGCTACATGGAGCGGCTGGCCCGTCTGCGCGGGATGCTGAGCAGTGCCAACGACGTCGCGGCGTCCTCCTCCACATCTTCCTCGTCGTCGTCGTCGTCGTCTGCTGCTGTAGCTGCCACCACTCCGTCTGCCAGCTCGATCCCCGCGGCTGCGGCTGCCTCGCGAGCACCACTCACAGACATTGAGCCTTCGGTCGTTTCGTCCCCCGCCAAGCCGAAAGCCACGGCGGCCGACGTCGCTGCCCTCAAGGAGCGTCTCCAGCGGCTCAAGCAGAACTCGGCGTCGTCCTCGGCCGCGATCGCCCAACAAGAGTGATTGTAGAATTTCTTTGTGTGTGTGGGGGGGAGGGGTGTATTGCTTTTAAAAAGGCTTCCGTGTGTCGCTTGGTTTTATTCGATGACGTCAGGATCGCATAAGAGGGATTTCCAACCGGGCCACGTGGATGCAGGCAACTTGTGCTTGCGTGGTGGTGTCCCCCTATTGTCCGTCCGTTTGTTCCTCGTCACGCGTTGTACGCCGGCAGACCTGCCTGCCTGCCTGCCTGCCCGTCGCGTGGGAGCACCTGTTTGTGTGTTCCGTGGCGTTTTGCCTTGTTATTTTGATGTTGCTGTCCCGGTCGAGGAAAAAAACACTGAAACGGCGCGCTGAACACTTGCACTCGCTCACGTTTGCTCCGCTTCTTTAGAAGAACACCATGGCCACCATTCGCCTCACAAGTTCGGACGACCAAGAGTTCCGCGTGGAGAAGGACATTGCCGAGAAGTCGGTGCTGCTCAAAAACATGCTCGAAGGTAATGCGCACGTTGAACATGCAAAACGTGCTCACACAGTTGACTTGCAGACGTGGGCGAGTCGGAAATCCCCATCCCCGTGCCCAACGTGACAGGCCCCATCCTGCAAAAGGTCATTGAGTGGTGCACTTTCCATCGGTAACGTCCCCAAGGTGGCGCTCACCCCCCACCCACTGAAAAAAAAAAAAACATCATTCAATAGCAAGGACCCCCCGCCCACCGAGGATGAGAACAAGGAGCGACGGACAGACGACATCCCCGACTGGGACCTCGAGTTCTGCAAGGTCGACCAGGGCACTCTCTTTGAGCTGATCCTTGTAAGACTGTGCAAACTCGTGCGTCTGTGTTGACAAATGATGCTGCTTTTTTTTTTTGTTGTAGGCCGCAAACTACCTCGACATCAAGCCACTCCTTGACCTTACATGCAAGACGGTTGCCAACATGATCAAGGGTATTCTTTTCACTTTTCACAGGTCGTGGTCGCAATATTCACTCTTTCCCGTCGCCCGAAAGGCAAAACCCCCGAGGAGATCCGGAAGACCTTCAACATCAAGAACGACTTTACACCCGAGGAGGAGGAGATGGTGCGCAAGGAGAACGAGTGGTGCGAGGACCGGTATGACGAGAAAATGCTGCGAAAGAGGGAGCTAACTGCCATACGTTTGCAGACCCTAATTGACTGAAGACACACAATTCACGACCGCGGCACAAAATTTTTAATCATTTTCTTTTTTTCCCTTGGTAGGAGCTAACGAGTTTCTAATATTTTTTTCTTCCTCTTGTTTTCTGTTTCTTGAGAAAAATAGTTGGAGTGACGACAATATTTTTTATTTTAATTGTCATTGTACAAAGTCCTCTTGGCCCCCTGCGGCCTGGTAGTAGTTGGCCGGAGCCTGGTTGTTCATGATTGCAGCCTGCTGGAGCTCCTCTTGGGTCTTTGGTTCGGGCCAAACAAACAGCTTGGACGGCGGCGGCGCCAGATCAAACGCCAGCAAGGCGGCATACACGATGATGAGCACAAACAGCGCGATCCACGCGACCTTTTGGTTCTCCTTGTGCAGCGTCCTCAGCTCGTTCTCTGTACCGTGATGAGAACCCAAAAAAAAGAAAAAAAAAGAGCAAGATACGCTTGGAGATAAGCTTGGCCCGAGTCTTTTCCGCCCGATCCTGCCATAGTCTCCGCCGATCGTCCCCACTATTCTTGTCGTTCATGCGCAGCACCATCTCGTCCAGCTGGGCCCGCAGCTCCTTGATCTCGGCCTCGGCCTCGTCGACTTTGAGCGACAGACGTTTTGTCATGGGTCCTGCACTTTGTAAAATCATGTCGGATGGCTCTTTTAACCTCTCTTTGCAATTCGTAGTTGTTATGGGCGACAAGCAGGTCTACAACACTGTGATCAGGGGAGGGCTCAAGCTGAAGGGCGCGTCGCCATCGCCTGCGGCCAAGAAGAGCGGCGGCAGCACGTCGTCGTCGTCGTCGTCGTCGTCGTCGTTGTCTTCGCTCTCGTGTGTTTTTCGAAAGCATTCGTTTTGATTCTGAGCCCCCGTGGGCAAATAATGCAGGGCGAGCAAGGTGCAAGAGGCCGTCTCGTCTGGCAGTGCGTCGTCGCCAGCCCCGATCAAGGCCAAGACGCCGGCAGAGATTGCGTTTGAGCAGCGGATGAAGCAACGCGTACGTTTTTTCGGGTGCTTTTGTTTGTTTGCTAACTGGCCGTGCAGCAAGACGAACGTGTGGAAAAGTCTGCATCCAAATCGCACAAGCAAAAGGTCGAAGAGTACAACGCCTACCTCGACAGGCTGTCCGAGCACAACGACATTCCTCGTGTAGGACCTGGCTAACATCTTTTTTCTTTTTTTTTTGCTCGGATGAAAACAAATACAATTTCCTCTTTATTGGCACTTCTGATTGACTCACTTGCTATTGGGAAGACGAGGTGGGCTCTTCCGGATAATAGGGACCGCTGAACTGCTCGATCGAGACGATGAGGTTGTTCTGGACGCGCACGAGGGTGAAGGCGCCGTACTGGTTCTTGGGGATCCTGTCCATGAGGTGGCCCTTGCAGGTGTCGGTCTCCCACTGGCCAAAGTTCTCAAAGCCCTCCTCGTCAAACGCGAGGCCCTCGTAGAAGCGGTGGAGGTGGCCCGCAAACACGCCCTTGTACTTTTCGAGGGGCATCGAGTCCCGCAGGACCTGCTGGATGCGCGCCTTCTCGTTGCGGTCAAAGCCGTAGATGCGGTCGGGTGCGTAGAACTGCAGGCGGTACGGGTGGTGCTGGAAAAAGGCGACCTGCGACGCATTGTTGGTGTACAGGCGCGGCAGGGTCTCCTCGAGCCAGTTGATCGTGCCGCCGGGGAAGTCGTGCAGGTCGGCCCAGGGGCCCACGCCACGGTCGACATAGTCGGGGCGGAATGGCGCCAGGCGCGTGTTCCAGTCGAGCACGACGAGGTTGAGGCCGCTGGGGCCGTCAATCTGCACGACCCAGTTCTGGAACAGGCTCGTGATGTTGCGCTGCGAGTTCCACGTCTCGGGCGCCTTGTACGCGATCTGGATGCCGGGGCCCATCTCGCCCTGCAGCAGGTCGCCAAAGGTGCGCTGGAACGTCTGGTCGCCCTCTGCGACGTCGCTCGAGTTGTAGTCGGTGTAAAACTTGATCTGGTGGAGAAAAAAAAAAATGCGGGGTAAGACAGGACTCTTTCGAGTGCTCGATACACACATCATGGTTGCCGATGGCGGGGCTGTACGGCACGTCCAGCAGGTCCAGCACCTCGCGGCACACGGCGTACTCCCTCTCCTCGGCGCTGTCGGTGAGGTCCCCCGTGATGAGCACGAGGCGAATGTTCTCCTCAGGGGTAAGCTCGTTGATCTTGCGGATGGCCTCCTTGGCGTGGACGTTGGAGTACAGCTCGGAGCCGTCGTAGGCCGGCATGCCCTCGCCAATGTGGATGTCCGACATGACCACAAAGGCATAGTCGCTCTGGGCGGCGGCGGCAACACACGCCACCACCGCAGCCAATGAGGCCACGAGCAGCGACCACGCAGCGGGCATCTTTCTCAAACGTGCGGCACCCATTCGTTCTCACGCTGGCTACGTCACTTTTCTCCCGGCTCCTGTTTTAACCGTGCTTGTGTTGCCGGCCGCGACAGATGCTGCGCTCGATCCTGTCCTCGAGGGCCTCCTCCTCGGCCAGCGTGGCTGGCGCCCTGTTTACCCGCCAGCCGTCGGCGGTCAAGGCGATGTCGTCGTCGTCAGCGGTGATGATGCCGACCCAGTCAAGGAGGCCGTTGTCCACCGCGGCGGCGTCGGCGGCCACGCCCGAGGTGGGCTCGGACGACTACTACTACGACCTGGAAAGCAAGTACGGTGCGTTCAACTACCACCCGCTGCCGGTGGTGCTGGCCAAGGGCGAGGGCGCGTTCGTGTGGGACGTCAACGGCAAACGCTACTACGACTTTCTGAGCGCGTACTCGGCCGTCAACCAGGGCCACTGCCACCCCAAGATCGTGGCCGCACTGATGGAGCAGGCGCAGACGCTCACGCTCACGTCGAGGGCCTTCCACAACAACATCCTGGGCGAGTTTGAGCGGCAGATATGCACACTGTTTGACTATGACCGCGTCCTGCCCATGAACACGGGCGTGGAGGGTGGCGAGACGGCCGTCAAGCTGGCGCGCAAGTGGGGCTACGAGGTCAAGGGCATCCCGCACAACCAGGCCAAGGTCATCTTTGCGCGCGGCAACTTTTGGGGACGCACGATCGCAGCCATTTCGGCCTCCACCGACCCGTCCAGCTACTCAAACTTTGGCCCGCTCGTGCCAAACTTCCTCCTCATCGACTACAACGACACTGCACAGCTCGAGGCTGCCCTCAAGGACCCGACCGTGTGTGCGTTCATGGTCGAGCCGATCCAGGGCGAGGCCGGCGTCATCGTCCCCGACGCAGGTTACATGAAAAAGGCGCAGGATCTCTGCCGCAAGCACAAGGCCCTCCTCATTGCCGACGAGGTCCAGACGGGCCTGGGACGAACCGGCAAGCTCGTACGTCCTTTTTTTTAAAAAAAAAATGAATATGAATAAAATATTAAATAAAAAAAATTTCGTTTTCGTTTTCGCACGTGCTTAGCTCGCGTGCCAACACGACAACGTCAAGCCCGACATCACGATCCTGGGCAAGGCGCTGTCTGGCGGCGTCTACCCCGTCTCGGCCGTGCTCACGAGTGACGAGATCATGCTCACACTCAAGCCTGGCCAGCACGGATCGACCTTTGGCGGCAACCCCCTTGGCTGCCGCGTTGCAATGGCCGCTCTCGATGGTATTGTTTGTTCGATGCCCTGTACCAAGTCGTAAAAACAAAAATAAATAAAACAGTCCTTGTCGACGAAAAGCTGCCCGAGAACGCCGACAAACTGGGCAAGATCCTGCGATCTGAGCTGGCTGCGTTCAAGCACGACATGCTCAAGCTCGTGCGCGGCCGTGGTCTGCTGGACGCGATCGTGATCCAGCCCCGCAACAGCAAGACGACGGCGTGGGACGTCTGCATGGCCCTGCGCGACAACGGCCTCCTGGCCAAGCCCACCCACAACGAGACGATCCGGTTCGCGCCGCCGCTGGTGCTCACGGAGGCGCAAATGTACGAGTGCCTCGACATCATCAAGAAGACGCTGCAGAAATTTTGATGATTTGTGTTGTGTTTTTTTGTGCCAGCCCCTGACGTGAAAAGGAACGCAACGTTTTCACAAAATGTCCTCCAGCAAGAACGCCGCCAACCAGACGCCGCGCGATGTCAAAGTGTGCCTTCTCGGGGTACGTCGGTGCAAACACTAGAGGGGAGTGGGGAGTGGGTCGGTGCAAAGCCAGAGGGGAATGTGACACCATCATGACCACTCACCACCCATCTCATGACGCAGGCGATGGGCGTGGGCAAGACGTGCGTCGTGCTGCGGTTCATCACGCGCGAGTTTGAGATCCACTCGCGGGCCACTGTGGGGTAAGCCTGTCCTTTGCTGTTTGTTTGTTTTTTGGTGACCGGCATGGTTTGTTGTGTTTTTTCCACGTCCAGGGCCTCGTTCATGTCCACCAAGGTCGTCACATCAAAGGGCGATGTCCTCAAGATGAGCATCTGGGACACGGCAGGCCAGGAAAAGGTATTGTGTTGCTCGCCTTTCGCTGTCTGCTTTACTGGTGGTTTCGTTCATTGATCAGTATCGAGGACTCGCGCCAATGTACTACCGCGGCGCCGCTGCCATCGTCCTCGTCTTCTCCATAACCGAGCGGGTACGTTCTTGGTACTCAAATGTGACCCATGGTTTTCATTAGGAGTCGTTCAAAGCTCTCGACGCCTGGATCGACGAGCTGCAGACAAACGGCCTGCACAACGGGCTGATTGCGATCGTCGGAAACAAGAGCGACCTCGAGGACGCGCGAAAGGTGCAGGAGGAGGAGGGGGCCAGGTACGCTGCCGGCCTGCCCAATGCGTTCTACATGGAAACATCGGCAAAAGCGGGCACCAATGTGGAACTCTTGTTTAATGAAGTCGGTGCGTGCGCTGCTTTTTTTTTTGTGTGTGTGTGATGATGCTAACCTGAATGCTTGCTCGGCTCCAACAGCAAACAGGATCCCGCTAACAGCACCACAGACGGGAGCAAAGGCCTCCCCGCCCGGTCCAAGCAATGTAGATCTCAAGTCAAAAAACGACGCTCAAAAATTAGACGACGGCCAGTGCTCTTGCTGATCTCTTATTTGGACAATTTTTCATCCAGTTAGGTTAGGTCCTATGTCAAGGCCTAGGATTGTACATAAAAATCGCATATAATTTTCTCAATTCATTAGAAAAAATTTTTCTTTTTTTCTTTTTTGGACAAACAAGACTGAACGATGGACTGGACCCATTTTCACTTAGAGGAGCTTCAAATGATGGGCTGCAACAGCACCGACCGAGACGAGCACGGCGAGGGAGGCAAGGGTGGAGCTGACGTACTTTTGGGTCAATGATTGCGGGAGGTTCTTGGCGTTGTGCATGTTGTACGCCGACCAGTCGACATCGCCGAGCTGCCAGTACCACGCGAAGATGCTGCCGGGCCAGAGGGCGGTCACACCGCTGTCTGTCTTGTACCAACTCTTGCACGACGCCGTCCACACAAACTTTTGGAGCTTTTGCTGGATTGCGGCGTTGTACTCTTCGTAGGCCTTCTGGGTTGGCGAAAAGTGGGTCAGGCCCTGGCGCTGGGCCTCCTTGATCAGGCTGATCGTGTAGTCCACCTGTGCCTCGGCGATCATGATCACACTAATGTGTCCCGTGCCTGGTAGCCACAATTGTATTCAGTACTTTCTCAGTTGTTTTTTTTCCTCTTACCTGTGTTGGGGCCGAGCATGGTGAAAAAGTTGGGGAAGTTGGGGACGGTCGTGCCCCAGTAGGTCTTGATGTCGCCGACGTTCTTCCAGTAGCCGTGATGCAGAGAGACGCCGTTCTCGCCCTTGATGTCCAGGTTCTCGAGGTAGGAGGACACCTGGAAGCCCGTGGCAAAGATGAGCGTGTCTGCCTCGAACTCGCCCTCGGTCGTGACGACCTTGTCGCCCTTGATCTCGACCACCTTGTCGGTGATGACGCTGACGTTGGGCTTGTTGAGTGCCTGCAGGTAGTCGTCCGAGCGCAGGACGCGCTTGCAGCCGACGTTGTAGTCGGGCGTGACCTTTTTGCGGAGCTCGGGGTCCTTGATGGCTCGCTTGATGTACTGTTTACGCGGTGTGATCAGTTAAAAAAAAAAAAAAGAAAGAAAGAAAAGGGGGCTTGTTTCCACGTACCCACTTGCAGTCCAGCTCGACAAGCTTGTTAATGATCGTGTCCTTGTAAAAGCCGACGATTTGGAAGTCGTACTGCAATAAAACATCAGCAGCCACCGAGCAGCAATAAAGAGCCCCCTCCATACCCAGAAGTACATCAGGTAGCGGTAGATCGTGATGGCAAGGGGAATGTTTCTGGTGGGGCACCTATGAGAAGAGCCGAAACAAGTGTGACAATAACATACCGGAAGATCCACTTGAGGATGGCCGGGTAGTTGTACTGGAAGCGGGGGGTGATCCAGTTGGGCGTGCGCTGGAAGACCGAGAGCTTGTCCACCTGGTCGACAATGTTGGGGATGACTTGAATGCCACTGCGTCACACAGGGTTTACAAACCAACCAGCAAAGAGCACGACGTACCTGGCGGCGTTGCCAATCATCGCGACCTTCTTGCCGGTGAGGTCGTACGAGTGGTCCCACTGTGCCGTGTGCATGGTCTTACCCTTGAAGTTCTTGAGGCCGGGAATGTCGGGGAAGTTGGGGATGCAGAGGGGTCCGACGGCGTTGTAGATGTAGGTGGCCTCCTTTGTGTGCTCCTCGCCCGACGTCAGGTCCTTGACCTTGAGCTGCCAGACCTTCTTGGTGTCGCTCCACGCCATCGCCTGGACCTCGTGCTTGAACTTTGTGATCGCGTGCAAATCATACTCCTTGGCCACGCCCTCAAAGTACTTTAGGATCTCGGGCTGCATCGAGTACTGCTTTGACCAGTCTAGCTCACCAGCATTTTTGAGTTTGCAAAGAAGAAGGGGGAAAACAGCCGGGGACTCGTACCGGGGTTGAGCGCAAAGCTAAAGCTGTAGATGTGCGACGGCACGTCGCAGCCACATCCAGGGTAGCTGTTTGCGTACCACGTACCCGAAAAGCCCGTCGAGCGCTCGTAGATGGTGACGTTGTACTTCCAGCCCAGTTGCTTCCGCAGCTGGATAGCCGCGCACATGCCGCTGGCACTGCAAGGGGGGTTAGCGACGGAACGAGTCATTGTTTTGGCACGCACCCCGCGCCGATGATCACAACCGTCGGAGCTGCCATTTTTCGAAAGTGCTCGTCCCGGGGCACACATTGTCGAGTGTGGTCCCTGGGGCCTTCCTTCGCCTTGTCGTGGCCCCTTTCTGACCTCTCTCTCTCCCTCTTACGTCCTCACACTGCAGCAAGGGTGGAAAAAATATGGCCAGCTCCTCAAGTGCAGGTGGCGGCGGACGGTTTGACCGCAACGCCGACAGCAAGATCGTGTTTGAGACGAGCGCAAATGTCAAGGTGGTGTCGTCCTTTGAGCAGATGGGCCTGAAGGAAGACCTGCTGCGTGGTGTCTACGCCTACGGTATGCATTAAATGCACTGCCGTACCCTCGTGTGTGTGTGTGTGGGTGGGCTGACACAGTGTACAGGATTCGAAAAGCCCTCGGCCATCCAGCAGCGTGCGATCGGTCCAGTCGTCAGCGGACGCGACGTGATTGCGCAGGCCCAGTCCGGCACGGGTAAGACGGCCACGTTTGCCATCTCCATCCTCCAGCGCATCGACACTAGCGTGCGCGAGACCCAGGCGCTCATCCTCTCGCCCACTCGGTACTGTTGAAAATTACGCAAGGTGCTAAAAAAGCGTTTTTTTTCCTTATTGCGCACAGCGAGCTCGCCATCCAGATCCAAAAGGTTATCCTCGCGCTCGGCGACTACATGAACGTGCAGTGCCATGCGTGCATCGGTGGCCACAGCATTGGTGAGGACATTCAGAAGCTCGACTACGGTCAGCACGTTGTCTCTGGCACGCCTGGACGGTACGCCCACAGCAATTCTGAACCTTCTTGTCGTCGTCTAACGCAACTCCCTTCCTCTTTTTTTTTTTTTCCTTGCACCAAAGTGTCCTCGACATGATCAAGCGAAAGAGCCTGCGCACACGCAACATCAAGATGTTTGTGCTCGACGAGGCGGACGAGATGCTCTCGCGCGGCTTCAAGGAGCAGATCTACGACATTTACCGCTACCTCCCACCGGTGCAGGTCGTCCTGCTCTCGGCCACCCTTCCCGTCGAGTGCCTCGAGATCACGACCAAGTTCATGAACGAGCCCATCCGTGTCCTGGTCAAGCGTGACGAAATCACCCTTGAGGGCATCCGCCAGGTACCTGTGCCAACGCAAAAAAAAACAGAGGGAATGTCACGTTGCTAAATCCATCGGTGCGTGCAGTTCTTTGTCGCGGTCGAGCAGGAAGAATGGAAGTTTGACACACTGTGCGATCTCTACGACACGCTCACCATCACCCAGGCCGTCATCTTCTGCAACACACGCGCCAAGGTCGAGTGGCTCACGCAGAAGATGCGCGAAAACAACTTTACCGTCGCAGCAATGCACGGTGAGATGGACCAGAAGGAGCGTGACGCGATCATGGCCGACTTCCGCCAGGGTCTCAGCCGTGTCCTCATCACCACCGACGTCTGGGCCCGTGGTATCGACGTCCAGCAAGTCTCCCTCGTCATCAACTATGACTTGCCCACAAACCGTGAAAACTACATCCACAGGTACAAAACCTTCCCAGTAAAGGAAACACTAACGAGGCGGCTTGTATTAGAATCGGTCGCTCGGGTCGCTTTGGCCGGAAAGGTGTCGCAATCAACTTTGTCAAGAACGAGGACATCAAGGTCCTCCGCGACATTGAGCAGTATTACAGCACACAAATCGACGAAATGCCCATGAACGGTAACGCGAAGCGACAGTTATTATCTTCCTTCTGGTTTCTAATCTACGTGCTTGTCAAATGCAGTTTCCGACCTCATCTGAGCGTGGCGCACTGAGAGAAATTTTATAAAGAAAAAAAAGTGTTTTTTGTCTTGTTCTTTTTTTTTTTAACTCGCGGAAGATCAAAAATTGCGCTATTTTACATTGCGTAAGAGCATCTCTGCTTCCAGTTGCTCCCAGACTGGCTTTGCAAGCGCGACAGTTGCTTGGTGGCTTTGCTCGGCACCGTCAATGGCCATCGCGATCGCCTCGACCGAGCCCTGCGCCTCCAACGCGCCCACGTGCCCCACCTTGACATCGTACTCGATCGTGTAGGCCTTCAGCAGCCTCGGCATCCACTCTTGAGTGTCATCGTCATCCCCCAGCCCTGCACATATCCTCTGCATCTCCCCCAGGCACGCCTCGTGCTCCCGCAAGCTCTCGAGCAGCAGGAGCATCGACGCCTCGTGCTTTTGCGCCATCTTGAGCAGCAACCTCTCCCTCAGCCCCGCATTCCTGCCAAACACACTCGCACTGCCCTTGTCCTGCTCGTCCACCACCGTGCGGCCACCCTCGTCCACCAACCGCGCCTCCACGAGCTGCTGGTGCAGCGCCCTCTATCACAAAGCATCATTCAGAACACATTAC
>Ga0302226_10001539_pt1 | contig 17131 bp, 22 predicted proteins | sample II_Palsa_E3_3_FD_193524 | JGI IMG/M metagenome (GOLD analysis project Ga0302226, IMG submission 193524) | Peat permafrost microbial communities from Stordalen Mire near Abisko, Sweden - II_Palsa_E3_3 | ecosystem: Environmental > Terrestrial > Soil > Palsa > Peat permafrost | place: Sweden...
CAGGCGGCTTTGTAATTCGACTGACGTCATGGCTTTTTTACGCCTTTGGCGTGTTGCTCTTTCTTTTCCTGGTTTTCAACTCGCAGAGGCTAACCCTCCTTCCCGCCCGTTCCTCGCCCACCCACAACAGCCTGTCCAGATGGCGTCGGTCCGTGCGCCAGTGTTACCCGCGGCGGCCTCTGTGCTGTCCAAGCCAGCAGCCGCGCCCAGTACTTCGTCCTCAACATTGTCCTATCTCGCCGCCGCAACGCCGGCCTTCTCCTGGCCCCTCGTGGCCCTCGGAGCGGCCGTGGGCGGGATTGCTGTTGCCGGTCTGGTGCTGTGGCAACGGTAAGCACTGGTGCGGGTTTTGTTTTTGTTTGACTTGGGCGGGCGGGGCGCACCAGCAATACCACGGTCGTCAACGGGTCAAAACAGCCAACGCACAAGCTCAAGCTCGTCTACTTTAACGGGCGGGGCCGTGCCGAGTACATCAGGATCGCGCTCGCGCTCAAGGGCGTGCCCTACGAGGACGTGCGCGTGGACCACGAGGAGTTTGCAAAGCTCAAGGCCGCAGGGTGCGTGCTTTGCCCTGTCTTTCTTTGCGACTAAGCGAGCAAAAAAATAAAAAGGACACTGCCCTACCAGCAGCTGCCAGTGCTCGAGTGCGACGGAGTAATCCTAGCCCAGAGCCACGCGATCATGCGATTTGTTTGCTCAGAATACGGTAAATAAATAAAACGGATGTGGTAATTAATCGCCAAATTGCCAACCAAGGGCTGTACGGATCGTCCACACAAGAACAGGCCCAGATCGACGTCATCTGCGAGGGATGGCTCGAAGTGTGGCAAAAGTTCTCGCAGGCCAAGTCGTCGCCCAAGGACGTCCAGGCCGACAACCTCGAAATTTTCCGGAACGAGACCATTCCCCAGTGGCTCGGGTACCTGAACGTGCTGCTGGCCAAGAACAAGGGCGGACACGGCTTCTTCTTCGGGAACAACGTCTCGTGCGCAGACATCCTCGGCTACCTCGTCTGCGACCACCTGTGGAACCAGTTTATCGACGAATTCAACAAGTTTCCGCTCCTCCTCGCCCACTATTCCCGCTTCCAGGTAACCCGGATATCCATCAGCTGTTGTAACTAACTCTTTCCAACTTTAGAAAATACCCGAGGTCGCCAACTGGCTCGCCAAACGACCCGACACGGTCTACTGACGCAATACGAAAGCAAGAGCAAGAAATTTCGCACTTTGTTGTACTTTTTTGGTGAGTTTGAAAACGTAAACGTAGAAGATCAAAACAGCGAGCAAAACGCCCCAGACCGAGGGGCAACGAATCAAAGCCAGTGAAAAAAAAAATATTAATAAATCAGTTCGAATTTTTCCCTCGAACCAATCATGTCGCACCAACGCAACGTGGGGCTGCTCGTGCTCGTGCTCGTCGCCCTGTTCGCCACCGCTGTGCCGGCCCAGCCGGCCGGCGGCCTGCCCGAGAACATCTCCATGGACGACCTGATGAAGCTGGCCAACCGTGGGAAGCGCGACCAGTGCCCCCCGCCCAAGATTTGCCCCAAGGTAAATGACAAGCGGGGATCGGGGATCGGGGATTGACACGCTGTTCTTCACCAGGGCCAACGCCCCGCCGTCAACAACCTGTTCATCCCCCAGACCACCGGCTGTGCCAAGTACGACATGCCCGTTTCGACCGACGTCGACTTTAGCAAGTGCTGCAACAAGCACAGTACGCCCAATTAATAATCCCTGCCATCGTGCTGAACGTGCCCGTAGACATCTGCTACTCGACCTGCAACAAGAGCCGCCAGACCTGCGACTCCGAGCTCAACCTGTGCATGAAGCAAAAGTGCGCCACGGAGGACTCCTCCTCGGAGGGCGAGTGCGAGTCCGCGGCCGAGGTCTACTCGATGGCCCTCCAGATGATGGGCTGCCAGCAGTACCAGAAGGCCCAGAAGGAGGGCTGCTCGTGCGTCCCCATCGGCAAGACGCCCAGCAAGAGCAAAAAGGTGGCAGCAGAGGAAAAGGACGAGCTCTGAAACCGTTTTATCGTCGTTTATTATATCAAAGAAAAACACAACACAATGAACCTGCGTCTACCCCCGTTTGTTTTTATATCCTTTTTTAAAAGCCAGCACGGCGACGAAGGGGTGCCTTGCTCGCTGCGGATGGCTTTGGCTTTTTGGCCAGCAACGACGAGGCCGTGCGCACGATCGGTGGCTCCGGGTTCTGCCTGGTGATGCGCAGCGGCGTGCCAAAGGTCGGTCGCGTGGGGCTCTTGATGAACGCTCTTGCGCCACCGTTGCGGGCCAGGTCGCTCTTCTTGGGCGGGGGTCCCATCGGGCCGTACTTTTTGATCATGTAGGGCGACAGGGGCTTGTTGTTGCGGTACACGACCACAGAGCTGCTGCTTGGCTTTTGGGGCGAGGTAAAGCCCTTGGAGATCCGTTTGCTGGGCGTGACAGTCTTCTCCGGTTCCTTGTGCGCCTTGGTCTTCTTCTTCTTGTCCTCGACGTCACGCTTGACCAGCTTGGGCCCGGCAAACTGCAGCCGTCGCGCCAGACGGGGCGTGTCAATGATGTCGACCATGTTCAGCCCCTTGAGCTCCGTCTCCATGGTCGATTTGCGGCTGTGGGTCCCTGGGGTGAAGGGCACCGGCGTCGCAGTGTGGTCGATGCTGGCGCTGCGCGTCCGTTTGGCGGGCGTGACGGCGACGTCAGACGAGGACGAGGACGATCGCTGCCCTGCCTCTGCGTCCACGCTCCGTTTGCGCTTCTTGTCCGTCGATGGCGCTACTGGCTCCACATCCACGCTCTTCCTGCGTCGCCTGTCCTGCTGAGGGCTCACCGTCTCGACGTCAATGTCGGCTGCATCGTCCTGCACGTGTCGATGCCGAGCGTGCTCGTGCCCGTCTGGTGTGTCAAAGATGAAGGCATAGGCCGCAAAGAGCATGTTGGCGCTGGTCTGCACCCTTGCCACGTGCCTGTGTGCCTCCGAGCCCTCCTTGTGCTGCTGCTGTGCGTGCGAGTACATGACGTCGGTCATGGCAAGGAACTGCGGCATGGCAGTGATGTACCCGTTGCTCAGCCGCCAGCGGATCACGCCCAGGTCGGGCCGGCTGGCCTCGCCTCTCCGCGGCGTGCCCTGGAACAGCGACTGCCAGTCGTACCGCTCGAGCATCTCCACCAGGTTGCCAATGTCCTTGGCTGCCTTCTCCACAAACACGCCCGTGCTGCTTCCTGCGCCCTTGCCCTTGCCCTTTTTGACGTCGTCGTCCATCAGGTCAAGCAGCGGGCCCACCTTGTCGCGGATCTTGCGGGCCTCGCCGGCGTACACGTTGTCGTCGCTGTTGAAGGCGATGCAGTTGTCCACGATCAGGTCAAGGTCGGCCTTGAACTGGGCCACGGTGCGGTACCCACGGACGTCGTTCTTGGCCGTCATGGTCGACAGGTCCATCGGGGACGCGACCGTCTCGCGGTAGCTCGACATGAGGGGCTCGGGCAGCTCCACGGGCACGAGGAAGAACCCGTTCGTATCGAGCAGGACCAGCAGATGAAGCAGACGGGCGAGTCGCTCATGGAGGGGGGCGTTGGCAGCCTTGGACCAATCGGGCTGAGACAGGTGTGCGGCAACGGCTCGCTCGGCTAGGTCGGTCGTGTAGACGGCGTTGGCAACCTCGAGGACAAAGGGCCTGCGAGAAAAGGACTTGTGGGCCGACGAGGGCGACTTTTCCTTTTTCACGGGCGACTTTTTCTTGACGATGACGGGGGCAGGCGAAGGGGGCGGAGAGGGCTCGTCGAGGGGAGCCGGCGGTTGCGGAAGGAGTTCGCTCAGCGGCAGCACTTCCTCCTCGTTGGTCACGAGCTCGAGCTCGGGGTGTTGCTTGGAGAACTTTTTGATGATCTAGCAAGGCAAGGTATGAGTTAAAAACCTGGTTTATCATTGCGAAAGAGTACCTTTTTCCCTAGCTGGCGGATGTTTGTCGCCTCGTTGTGGTAATCGGAACCGTGGTCGTTGTAGATGAGGCAGTTGTCGACGATGAGCTGGAAGTGGGTCACGAGCAGCTGGAAATCGTTGTCGTACTCGCCCCTCTCGAGCTTGGACCGCATCGTCAAAAAGTCCATGGGGTGGCGGATCACCTTGAGATAGTCGGGCACGATGTCCACGTTCACGGGCTCGGCAAAGATCATGTACTTGTCCGTCTTTTCGAGCTCGGCCAAGAGCGACCTCAGCTACAAAGCAGAAAATAAGTATAATAATCATTGTTACAGCTTTACCAAAGGACGACGGACTTCGACGACCTGGCGACGCTCACGGATCCTCTCTTCGCTCGTGACCTTTGAAATGTTTGTCTCTGCTTGGACGAGCTGTGCCTTGGTCTGATCCAGTTGCTTCTGCAGTGTCGAGGTCGCGTCGGCCACGGCACCGGCGAGCTCCTTTGAGGCCGTGACAACGAGGACCAACAGCAGGGACTCGGTCGAGTAGGGCTGGCCGGACGGGTCCTTGAGCAGCGGCCGTGGCCTGTAGTTGGCCAACACGCCCAGTGTGTTGCTCGTGGCCTGGATCTGCTGCGAGGCCTTGTCCGCGAGGCGCAGGGACGGCTGCGTGGTCCGCATCACCCGGCGCAGATCGTTGACATACTCGCCCAGGGACACGTACTCGCCCTTCTCGATCCGCACGCGCCACTCGTCCAGGGTCTTCATGTTGTCCAGGTCGGCGGCAGCGACACGGGCCTCGATGTCGGCAGAGGGCATCCGGCCGATCGCGTCCTGCAGCCTCAAAAGGACAGCCGTGAGAGCAGTCAGGGACTCGTCAAGCATCGTCTTGGATAGCAGAAACTGTTTTTTACGCAGGTGGGCCCTCTCGGCCAGCAGCCTCGTGAGCGAGTGAGCCGTTTGTACATCTAAATAAAAATTAAACAAAAAAAAATTAAATACTTGAAAAAATCTATACCCCAACGTTTGGACTTGAGATCCTCGAGGGGCAAAAAGGCAAAGGGTCGGAACGACTCTGCCCGGCAGTTGAACTGGCGATAGTGGTAGACAGACGATATCCTAGTAAAAATAAAATAAATATTTTCCCCCTATTTTATTTATATCGTACCGTTGGAGATAGTTTTCGGCCTGGACGGAAATGTCGTCGATGAGGGGGCGGCCAGTTCTCCTCTTCCGCTGGAGGACCCAGTAGGCAACGATGCCTCGTGCGGTTGCCAGGGAAACGCTAAACTTTTTCTGGATCGACTCGGGCGAGATCTAACAAAAGTACGTTAAAATTCTTGTTACTTTTACGGTGTCGCATTACCACTTTGGGATCAAACTTGAACGCGAGGGTCTGTGCGGGCGCGTTTAGCAGCGGCTTCTGGTGAGCCTGGCCTCGGTTGTTGCTGTGCTTGAGGCAGTAGACCTCCTTGTGCACGAGCCCCTTCTTCTCGCGGATCTCCATCGCACAGCCGTGGACGATCGCGCACGAGACATGGAAGGGGACAAAGCACGATGGGTGGGCGCACTGGATGCACGAGCCCTCGTGTACGTGGCACAGGGCGCACGACAAACGCCACCGGTCAGCGGGGATCGACTCGACCTGGACAATGGGCTCCATCCTGAGCACGTCGTCAAAGCTGGTCTCGGGCGTCCACAGCGCGCAGGCCGAGTGGCACCACGTGCCCCGGTCCGTCTTCTTCATCGGCCCACCACGGTTGGGGCACAGGATGCACTTGGTCGCCTCGCCGTGGGACGAGCACGAGGCACAAAACCACCTCGAGTCAGGCACGTTGATGATGCCGTAGCAGGCCTGGTGGACCGCTGCGTTGCATCCGTCACAGAACACCAGTTCGTTGGTGTCTTCCGATTCGTTCTCCTGTGCACATAATAAAAAAAAATAAACGCGTAAAATCGACACAACTTTTCTTTACCTGGCAAATGCAGCATCGTGTGAGATCGTCCTCGTCCGGCTCGTCCGAGAGGCGATCGTTGCTGCCCAGGGCCAGCGACGGCGGTGTGGCAGCCTGGATCTCGCTCAGCTCCTTGCGCCCGTATGCCTTCTCGAGGTGGTCGAGGATGAGCTCGAGTTTGTCCTCGTTGATCTTGTCCTTTGGCGGGCACGTCTGCTCCAGCATGCTCAGCAGCTCAAAATCGTCGGGCTGGAGGTCGTACAGCACGTTGTCGTTGTGGACGGCCATCGTCTCCTTCTCATACCTATTTAAAAGAAGATCGTTAAAAAATAAAATATTGAATAATTATTTTTTACGGGATGTAGTTGCTTGGGAGATGGTACGGCTGCCTCGGTGCGACGGGGCGGTTCTCGCTCGCCTCCTGCGCCTCGAGGTCGACGACGACGGCCCTGGGCAGCGTCGTGAGCTGCCGCGTGGGGATCTGCACGGGCTCGTTCCACTCGGCCTTCCACCTGTCGTCGATGGGGACAATGAGCAGGCCCTCGGCCTCGACCTCGGCGTCGGTCAGGTCCAGGCTCATAAACTCGAGGAACTGGCGGCTGTAGGCCTCCATCGTCCCGTCAAAGTGGCGGTGCACAAACACGCTCTTTGACTCGTTCTCTGTAGTACTACGGCGTGAGCAATAGAAATGAGTAAACAAGAGCTACCTTCGCCACCGATCAGCTTGTCCTTCTTCTTGTACGAGGGCAGGTTGGGCTGGTAGTACGCACTGTGTCTCCTGGGCGAGGTCTGGCCCACAGGGAGCAGCCCAACGATGCACCAGGGCGCCCCCTGGCCCTTGTTGCGCGATGGCGGCGCGACGCTGCGGACAAAGTGGGGGTTGGACACGAGCAAGGCGTAGATGGCGTTCTGCCAGTCGTCGTTGCTCACGGCAAAGTAGCCCACGTTCTCCTTGAGCCAGTCGCAGATCTCGGTCTCGGTCATGCGCTTGTGCTCGGAGAAGCGGATGGCCGCGTCCACCAGGGTCCCAAACGTGTACGGCGGCTTGTGCAGCTGGGTCTTGTACTGCGAGAGCTGCTGCAGCGACTCGATGGGCGACACGACCTGCTCCTCGCTCGAGGCAAACGACGCGGCAGCAGACGAGGAGGAGGCGGATGAGGATGCCGCCGCTGCTGCCGAGGACGTTGGCGGCATGGTCAACTCGTCGTCGGACGCATCAAAACGTCGTGTCAACCGTCTCTTTCGTGCGCTCGTGGGCGCCGTCGGTGGCTGCTCGGTCTGCGACTCGTCGTCCCCCGACGTGGCAGGCGCCGGCTGCTCGATCTTGCCCTTGCCGCCCTGCTGCTGCTGGGGCGGGTACTTGCGTGGGCGTCCACGGGGCCTCTTCTGCACAACGGGCTGCACCGGCGTCTCCTCCTCCTCCTCGATCTCCACACGCTCGTCCTCTTCCGCTTGGACGTGCCCCTGTTCGTGCTCCTCGTCCGAATCGGTCACTATTGACAATGTCAGCAACCCGCTTGGCTTTGGCTCTTGTTACGTGTCTGCTGTGCAGCTGGCAAAGCAATGGACCGTCGACCACCGCCGAGGCGCGTGGGCGTGGTGGACCGCCGTGTGGTGCGTCGCCACAGGCCCTCGTCGCCATCGGCCACGTCGACGGCATCGCCCTCGCCGTCTCCGTCGTTGCCGTCGTCGTCCTCGCTCGTCGTCGGTGCACGACGCCGCGACCGCACCATTTTTAACAAGCACAACAACTGCAGCCTCCCCGAAAGAAAAGGCAAACACGTTAGACTAACTGGCCCGTGCCCTGAACGGCCCCCCCAATCCCCCAGCAGACCAGCCGCAAAAATGGGCAGGCACAAGACGCGCGCAAACACGAAAATAACGGACGACGGCCATGTTGGTCGTGACGTCAAATTTGCCATCCGACGCTGGAACGAAATAAACACGGAGCAAAAACAGCGGCGCTTGCGGTAAGGGCAGCTGAGGCTTGTCGACGGACGGCGAGCAGTAGGACGGTTCGCTGCCAACAGCGGGGAACGATTTGCCCGAGATTTCGTGTTTAGGTGACGTCAGCCCGATCGGACCAATCAGCGATTCTGTTATGATCGTGAGTGTTTCAGTTTCGTCTTTGGTTTTTTTTCCCTCGGGCAAAGGCAGAAAGTAGCGAATGTCCGCCGCCTCTGTTGCCGTTACGCAGCACACGTTGCTGGTACGTGCTAGATCTCGCTTCCGGTGTGCTTATAGTCCCGTTCCTTCTTCTTTCTCGAAGGTGGACAAGCGCGGCAGCATCAAGGATTTCGTCAAGGCGCAGGGGATTGCCTTTGCGACCGGGTCGGGCTACTACGAGCTGACCAAGGCCGAGGACATCTCGCCCGGCAAGCAGATCGTCGTGCAGGAGAAGCGCAGCAAGGCGTTCCTGACGGGCGACAAGGTGCGTGAGGTCCTGGGCATCCCCGCCAACGCCAAAAAGTACAAGCTTGATCCCGCCGTGGCCGACGACTTTGTCGTGTTTGTGCAGAGCACCTCGCACAACCGCGTCCTCGAGGCGGGCACCCATTTCCTGTACGAGGTCGAGGCGGTTGCTGCTCCTGCCCCCGCTGCCGACGAGCCCAAGAAGCGTGGACGTGGTAAGGCTCCTGCTGCTGCTGCTGCTGCTGCGCCTGTCGTGGCTGCACCTGCACCTGCTCCTGCTGCCGACGAGCCCAAGAAACGCGGACGTGGTAAGGCTGCTGCTGCTCCTGCGCCAGTTGCAGCTCCTGTTGCTGCTCCGGCCGAAGCCGAGACCAAGAAGCGTGGACGTGGCAAGGCTGCTGCTGCTCCCGCCGCTGCACCTGCTGCTGAACCCGCCGCACCTGCTGAAGAGCCCCCCGCGAAAAAGGCCAAGGTTGACACGCCCGTTGCCGCGACCGCTGCCGAGCCTGCAACTGCCGTGCCCATGGAGGGCGTGGCCGAGGCGGGCGCAGCGCGTGGCCCTGCGCAAAAGGTGGAGATTGTGTTTTCGTTCGACACGACCGGCAGCATGTACCCGTGCCTGGGCCAGCTGCGCAAGAACCTGCGTGCGACCATCGCGCGTCTGCTGACCGACGTGCCCAACATCCGTGTCGGCGTGATCGCACACGGCGACTACTGCGATGGCGCCAACGTCATCAAGACGCAGGACCTGACCAACGACGTCGGCACCCTGGTGGACTTTGTGGAGAACGCGCCGCCGACGGGCGGTGGCGACGCGGACGAGTGCTACGAGCTGGTCCTTCGCGACGTGCGCAAGTTCAAGTGGTCGCCCGATGCGGACCAGAAGAGCCTCATCCTCATCGGCGATAACAACCCCCATCCAGCGGCCCAGACCCCCGAAAAGATTGACTGGTAATAATTTTTTCAATATTAAAATAAAATAAGTAATAAAAAAATAGGCGTGTCGAGTGCGGAAAGCTCAAGGAGGCTGGCATCCGCGTCCATGCCGTCCAGGCACTCAACTACAAGCACGCCACTGCCTTTTACCGAGTGCGCGCCCAATAATAATATACATATTTTTAAAATAAAAAGGTAGGACGTCGCGTACCTGACCAACGGCATCCACTGCAACCTGGACCAGTTTGCCTACATCTCTGATTTCGTCATGGCGCTGACCCTGGGCGAGTACTCGCAGGATGCCGCGGCCGCGTACGAGTCTGAGCTCAAGGGCAAGTCGAGCATTGCGCGCTCGCTGCACCGCCTGTTTGACCAGGTGCTCGGCCGTGCGTCGTCCTCGGGCATCTCGGCCGACGGCACCATCTCTGCGGGCGCCTTCGACGCCGTCACGCCCGGCCGCTTCCAGGTCATGGACGTGGACCACGACATGGCCATCAAGGAGTTTGCCGAGTCCAACGGGCTCATCTTCAAGGCCGGCAAGGGCTTTTACGAGTTTACCAAGGTACTTGAGTTTACTTACCTAAGGCTAGTTATTAATTATTTGCGCAGTCTGAGGTCATCCAGGCCACCAAGGAGATTGTCCTCATGGACAAGGCGTCGGGCGACATGTACACCGGCGACAAGGCGCGCGAGCTGCTGGGCCTGGTCGGCGCCGATCCCAAGGCCAAGGTCAAGCCCGTGGCCCTGGACAAGTACCGCGTGTTTGTGCAGTCGACCTCGTACAACCGCAAGCTCGTGGGCGGCACGGGCTTCCTCTACGAGGTCGACTCGGACAAGTGAGTAGCAAAGCAGTAGCAAATCGAAGAAATCAAATCAGTAGAAATAATAAAAAAAATATCTGTTTGTCAGGGCGAACGCAGCCTAAAATGGCGTTTACTTTTGGTCTGTCTGTCTCGGTCTCGGTCAGCCGGACCTGGCTCTGTCTTTATCTCCCCCCCCACACACACACACCACACCCACACACCACACACACACCACCCTCAACCCGTTTGTCTTGCCTTCCTTGTGCATTCTGCCAGCGGCGGAAGATCACCTTTGTTTACTGACCCTCAAAAGGCAGTCGGCAGTCAGCACAACCACCATTCGGCCGTTCACCCTCTTCCTCGTACCCTTGCTCTTTCCCCTCCATCATTGCTGTCTCTATTAAACCATCCACATACACCAGGTAGCCGTCGTTATCGCCGTCATCGTCGCCGTCCTCCAGCCCAGCAACGAGCCAGCCATGTCCCTCGTCGACGTCTCCGCCCTGCCCAAGCCCGTCAAGTCTGCCACGGCGCACTCGCTCACGGCCTTTGGCCTGGACCTCTTTGCCCAGCTCAACAAGGCCAACAAGGGCAAGAACCTCTTCTTCTCGCCCTTTTCCATCTCGACGGCCCTTGCCCTCGTCGTAACGTCGCCCGCCCTTATCACCCTTACCGCACTCACGTTGCCACCTGTAGTACGCTGGAACCAACACGCACACCAAGGAGGAGATCGCCAAGTCGCTGCACGTGACGCAGTCGGACGAGGACTTCCACCTGGGCTTCAGCGCCCTGCTCCAGCAAGCTGGGCTCGCGGGAGCCGGCTCGATGCCGGGCGTGTCGCTGTCGGTGGCCAACGGGCTGTGGATCGAGTCGTCCGTGCGCATCAAGAAGGCGTACCTGGACCTGACCCAGGCCAACTACGCCGCCGCAGCAGAGAACTGCAACTTCAAGACCCAGGCCGAGACGGAGCGTGCAAAGATCAACGGTGCCATCGCCAAGGCCACGCACGACCTCATCCCCGAGCTGCTGCCCTCGGGTTCGGTCACGGCCGACACCGTCGCCGTCCTCACGAACGCCATCTACTTTAAGGGCATCTGGTCCAAGACCTTTGATCCGGCCCACACGACCAAAGCAGTAAGCAAAGAAAAAGAGAAAAAAAAAGTAGCCATGCCGTTTGACCCATCCTCTTCCCTGTATGTAGCACTTTAAGATCTTTGGCACCAAGAACACGGTCGACGCGCAGCTCATGTTCCTCCACACCGAGCTCAAGTACAAGCACGCTGGCGCCTTCCAGGCCGTCGAGTTGCCCTACGGTGCCGCGGGTGCCGGCTCCAACCTGTCCATGGTCGTGCTCCTGCCCGAGGACAACACGGCCGAGGCCTTTGACGCCGTGGCCGCCACCCTCAACTATGAGGGCTTCAAGAAGATCGTGTCCCAGATGCACGAGGTCAAGGTCAAGGTAACGCAACTACGTGCCATTTTTATTGCGGTGCCTTTAAAAGTATTTCCGCATTAGCTGCACCTGCCCAAGTTTGAGCTCGAGCAGCAGTTCAAGCTCAACGACGTGCTCCAGTCGCTCGGCCTCAACAGCATCTTCAGCAGCAGTGCCGACTTCACCAACTTGACGCACATGCCGCTGACCATCTCTGACGTGCTGCACAAGGCCGTGGTCAAGGTCAACGAGGAGGGCACCGAGGCCGCCGCCGCCACCGCCGTCATCGCCAAGCGCTCCATGTCGCTTGCCCCCGAGCCCATCGTCTACGCCGACCACCCCTTCCTGTTCTTCATCTGGGACCGCTCGGTCGAGAACGTGCTCTTCTTGGGACAGGTCGTCGACCCCACCGCCTAAAACAAATCCCAACCTGAATAATTTTCTAACGCTTTATCAGTAAATATATTTTATAAAACAGACACGAATGCGTATTTTTGCACACACACACACGGCTCACGAAAACATCTTGCTGTAGACCTTTTTGTCCTTGCTGTCGTACTTTCTGATGTCCTCGTTGAGCTTGTGCAGGAAATCCTTGAGGTCCTTGTTGCCCGGCTCGAGCTCGATGGCCTTGAGGATGTCGGCCTTGGCGTCCTCCAGCAGACGGTCGGCGTGGTTGGCCTGTGCGCGGCGAAAGTAGGCCTTGACGCTCCCCCTGTCTATCTTGAGCGCCTCGTTGGCCTGCTCGCGCGCCAGCTTGGGCTCGCCCAGCTTGAGGGACGATGCGGAATAGTTGAGGTAGCAGGGCAGCGCAATCTGGAGGCCCTTCTTCCACTGGTCGGGCTGGAAGCCGTGCTCGCTCTTAAAGTACTGGATCGCGTTCTTGTACTTTTTGATGGCGCGACGGTACTGCGCCTCCTTGAAAAACTTGTTGCCCTGCTCCTTGTAGATCAGGCCCTGCACGAGGCGCTCGTCGTGCGTGAACGTCCACCACTCCTTGGTCTTCTCCACCTCGAGCAGCTTGCAGACCACCTTGACGGTCGTGTTGGGTGCGATCCCCCGTTGCGCGTTGCCCTCGTGGCCGTAGCCGTACTCGTTCATCGAGCACGTCAGCTCGGCGACCTCGTTCTTGACCATTGAAATCACCACTGATTTATTGGTTTTTTTTTATTTGGCGTGTTCCCTCCCCAGAATTCATCGTTACAGAGGTCCACGCACTCGGGCCACTCGCCCTCCTCGATGCGCATGGGCGTCGAGGCGTCGATCTTGAGGAACGGCTCGGCTTGACCCTTGATCGTGGCCGTGAGCTGATTGGGAGGGACATGATTCAAGTATTTTCCATAATTAAAATTTTTTTTTTTTTTTTACCTCGATGGTGTTGGTTGTGAAATCGGTGGGGCGGTCGTAGCCATCGCCCTGAACAAGGACCTGCTTCATGATCTGGCCAGGCTTCTCAAAGATCAGGTCGGTGAGCTGGACGCCGTTGAGCAGGTCGACCTCGATGACAACACCCGAGGCGTTTGCCGGGATGCCCCACTCGGGCTTGCCCTCTGCGCCATAGGCGTACTCGGCCGAGAGGGTGACCTGTGCCTTCTCGCCCACCTTGGTCGTGTTGAGCAGACGCTCAATGCCAGCGGGATGCGCGTGCTTCTGGCCAATCGTCAGCTGGGCGGGCTCGCCGGCCGTCTCCGTGTTGAACACCTCCTTGCCCTGGTAGGTCACCTTGTAGTGGAACGTGCACGCCCAGTTCTAAACACAGCCGTGTTAGACGCAATAAAGGGACCAATCGAGCCAAGCCAGTACGTGATAGGGCGTGCTCTTGCTGCTGCTCTCGCGCAAGACCTTTTTGATGATGCCGCCGTCCAGCTTGATGGTGATGTCATTCTTGCTGATCACGTTAACCAGCTCGACCTCAAACACGAGGGTCGCATCGGGGCCAATCAGCGGCTTGGAGCCCTCCTTGCCGTACGCGTACTCGGGGGCGCACTTGAGGTAGGCCTTCTCGCCCTTGTGCATGGTGGCAATCCCGAGATCCCAGCCTTTGATCACTTTGCCCTGGCCCAGAAAGAACCGCAGCGGCTGCTTGCTCTTGAGGCTCGTGTCAAACACGGTGCCGTCCATGAGGTAGCCGACATAGTGCACCTTTTTGTGGCATTTGGGGGTGTTGGTCAAACCAGGGGATTGGAGGTGAGCGACAAGGAGAAACAGTACCAGCACTTCGTCGCCCTGCTCGGGCTTGTCGGCGCCCTCGGGGGCAGCCAGAATGAGCTGCTTGGTCACGCCACCTGGACACGCAGAGGGGTCAGGCAAAACGACGCAAGTGGGCAACCAGTACCATCGGCGGTGACCAGGAGGACGTGCTTCTGCTTGACCGCGTCCGACTGCTGCCCGTCGGGAAAGTCCTTTGGCGTGCTGGTCTTGGTGTTGTCCACGTCCATTGCGTCTGCCATCGTCTGCTGTGCTGGCCGCGTCCGGGCAAGATGGAAAGAAGGCAAGAGAAAGAGTGCCAGGCAAAAAAGGTTTAGTTGCCCAACCAACCGTTTGTGTTGACGTCACTTCTGGTTGGCAATGAGCTGGTCCGGGCTCAGCTCTGGGCTCAGCTCTGGGCTCACCTGGGCGCTGAGCTGGGTCGTTTCCGAGGTGGAGGCCGAGGCCGAGGAGCACGACGCGCAAGGAGGGACGGACGAGGACGAGGAGGAGCAGCAACCAGAGGAGGGGTACTCCAGCATGGGTTCACAGCTCTGTCCCTACTGCTTTCGTGACTTCCCGCACGTTGGGCTCAGGCCGTCGTCCAAGTTCAACCTTCACCTACGGAAGTGCGTCGACAGGAACCAGGAGGAACGCAGGCTGGCGGCTGCTGATGCTGAACGCGACGCTGCTTTTGCCGCCCGTGCCAGGATGGACTACGGCGGCGATCCCGTGCCTGTGCCACGTCTGTTTCTGCGGCCCACCGCCGTCGGCACCACCGCAACGACACCAGGCAGGAACGTGATAAGGATAACAGACGGCGAGGACGACATGATGGTCGCGCCAGCCCCCGCGCCACCAAAGAAGAACGTGAGGACGCTGACAGCCGACGGGGACGACATGGACGTCGCAGTGGCAGCCCACGCACCAGCACCACTCGCAGCGGCTACGCCAACAGCCTCGGCCACAAAGAAGAAGAAGAAGAAGAAGGCGAGGGTGGAAGACGAGCAGCTGCCAACCCCTTTGCTGCCTTCCCTGCCACCGCCGCTGCCCGAGCTGCCCGAGGGCGTGTTCCTGGGCGTGCAGGGCGAGCGCAACAGCTGCTACGTGGACACGGTCGTGCTGGTCATGTTCCTCATGTCGGGCTGCGCGGACCGGTGGCTGCTGGACATGGAGAACAAGGCCCCGCCCAGCCGCATCCGCGACCAGCTGATCGAGGTCGTGCGCACGCTGCGGGGACCCGACGTGTTTGTGGAGTCGTCCCAGGTCATGCACCTGAGGCTGCTCGTGGACCAGGAGCTGCAGCGGCTCAACCTGCGCGCCTACTCGGACGACGTGCAGGACGCCACCGACTTTCTCCGCCTCCTGTTTGAGCATGTGCTGTTTGTGCCGCAGCTGCTCGAGCTCAAGGACGACAAGGGCTCGGTCCTGCAGGAGCACGTGCTGCAGGTGCTCGTCGATCCGGCCGAGGTGGCCGCCATCCTCGGGATAGAGTGCGTCGACGTCAACGCGCTCATCGGGCAGCTGCACCCGGAGCCCAAGCTGCTGAGCGAGTCGATGCTGGTGGTCCAGCTGCCCCGGTTGCCCAAGGGCCAGCGCAACTACCTCGGCATCTTCCCCCAGCCCGAGCTGCACATGACCCTCGTCAACAACGGCTTGGCCACGCTCAAGCTGCGCGCGGCCATCTGCATCGACATCTCGCACTACGTCGCCTACTTTTGCGGCGGGCCCAACGACCAGTGGTACTTTTACGACAGCATGTCCTCGCGCGACGACGAGCAGGACTTCAACGTGCCCCTGATCCGGGCCCTCCCGCAGGACTTTATGACCGTCTTTTCCCACCCCGATGACCCGCCCAGGTTTGATAGCCTGTCCCCGGACCAGCGCCGGTTCGTCAGGGACGCGTACATTTTGTTTTACGAGAAGCCTTGAAATATATATGTTTTTTGCTTGTAACATTATGATCCTTTTTTGCGATTCGTGACAAGTACGTGTAGCTATTTCACAGTGTCGAGGGGAGAGAGAGAGGTTAAGTCATCCGGCAAACTACTGCGCTGTTAAGGGGGAGGGAAACAGAAGGAGGGGAAAAAAAGATTATTAAGAACCGGTGAATTGGCCGAGGACGGTGACGACCCGCATCGCCTTGTGCCAGACAAAATAGAGGAAGGGCCGATCGACGACGAAGGCGCGGCCGCTGGTCTGGACCATGTGCCCGTTCTCGAGCACGTGGCTCTCGTCCACTTCGAAATGGGTCGCGTGGTAGACGTGGTCCAAATGGACAAACTCGGGCGAGAGGCGCTTGAGCTGGGCCTCGCAGTTGTCAAACAGGCGCTTGATCCCGACGGCCTCCAGCACCTCCTTGCAGTCCATCTGCTGGCTGGCGGTGAACTTGGGCAGGGACACGTCCACGGCCTTGGCAAACATCTCGTCCACGAGCAGGTTGAACCCGGGGCCCTCGAGATGCTTGACGAGCTGCGTCATCGCGGCCTCCGTGTTGGCCGGGGGCAGCACGACCACGAGGGCATAGTTGAGGTTGGCCTCGCCGTCGACCTGCTGCTGCGGCCCATAGGGAAGCTCAATGGCCTAAGGGAAATAAATAATAAACATATAAATGCAGATGGGGATAAAAACAACCTCGTAGTCGTGACACTTTTTGTGGCGGACCGAGGAAATGGTGCGGATGAACGGCATGTTGTCATGGACCTTGCCCGCAAAGTCGACAAAGGGCCGTGGGGGTTCGGGGATGAACAGATCGCGCCACGCGCCTCTGAAGACGAGCGCCGACGTCAATACGACCTTTGTCTTTTCGTCGATGCCCCGGTCGGGCACGATCCACTTGATCTTCTCGCCCGAGCGCTTGTCGATCCACGTGTTTATCCTGGCCAGCTGCTCGTGCGTGTCGGCGGCAAAGTCGGCCAGCTCGGCCGAGACGGAAAAGTACGCGGTCACGTTCTTCTCAAAGTCTTTCATGTACCCTTTGCCGTTCTCGGTCCAGATCTTGTTGGCCGGCAGGAGCTCAACGCCATCGCCGGCTGCAGACACCGGTTTAGGCACACACACACACACACACACACTCGTGCACCGGTGTGTCGTATCGTACCCTTGGTGAAGCCCGCCAGGCCCATCTTGGTCAGCATCGCCGTCAGGGCCACGCGGTACTGCAGCTCGTCCAGCCCGACCACGTGCATCGCCTTGATCAGCTGGGCCAGGGTCTCGTGCTCGGCCCCCAGATGCTGTCATGCGGCCAGTTAGTCATCCTTGCTACTGCGCAAGCAGCTAGGGGCGTACTGCCAGGGCCAGGGCAGACGACAGCATGGCCGGAGAATAGACCACACTCGTGCCCCCGCCTGAGTTTTGGCGCAAGCGCACAAACACGTCCCAGCCAAACTCACGCAGCGAACGCGCCACAATCTTCTTGTCGTGCACCAGTTGCTACGGGGTGGGGGGGTGGGGAGGGGGGGGCGCGTTAGTGCTCAACAGG
>Ga0302226_10001544_pt1 | contig 17093 bp, 17 predicted proteins | sample II_Palsa_E3_3_FD_193524 | JGI IMG/M metagenome (GOLD analysis project Ga0302226, IMG submission 193524) | Peat permafrost microbial communities from Stordalen Mire near Abisko, Sweden - II_Palsa_E3_3 | ecosystem: Environmental > Terrestrial > Soil > Palsa > Peat permafrost | place: Sweden...
AGGGAGCGGCCAGGACCCAGGAGGCAGCTTCGGCAGCGCGGCCAACGCGTCTGCCACCAGCGAGAACTGGTCCGGTTACGCGGAAGCGGGCGCGCCCGGCACGTTCACCAGCGTGTCCTCCTCCTGGACCGAGCCGACCGTGACCTGCACGGCGCAGCAGACGTTCTCCAGCTTCTGGGTGGGCCTCGACGGCGACGGCACACAATCGGTCGAGCAGACCGGCACCGAGGCGGACTGCAACAACGGCGTGGCCACCTACCAGGGCTGGTTCGAGATGTTCCCCAACGCGCCGGTCTTCTACAACAACCCAGTCGCGCCCGGCGACACGATGAGCGCGTCGGTCGTCGCGAACGGTGGCGGCGCGTTCACGCTGACGCTGAGCGACCAGACGCGGGGCTGGACGCAAACCACGAGCCAGACGTCGGCGACCGCCCAGCTCGGCTCGGCGGAAATCATCGCCGAGGCACCGAGCGACACCAACGGCGTGCTGCCGCTGTCCAACTTCGGCACTGTGAACTTCACCAACGTGGCCGTCGACACCGCGCCGCTGGGCAACGCGAACGCGGCCGGGCTGACCATGGTCTCGGCCGGCGGCGTCACCGAGGCCACCCCGTCGGCGATCACCAACGGCAACGCCTTCTCCGTCACCTGGGACAGCAACGGCACCGCGGCCAGCCCCGCCGCCCCGGCCGCCAGCACGTCCCCGGCGCCGGCCACGGCGGCCGGCGGGTTCCCCGGCCATCATCACCACCACGGCGGGTACTGACGGCCGCGAACAGAACCAAGCGGGCCGGTGGGCGCCAGCTGGCATCGATGGACACTAACTACATTTCGTGTATCAGGCTTCCGGCCGCAACTTCCGGGCGTGAACCGCCTTGTGTCAGCCCGGACGTGGCCGGACTGCAGTCCATGTCGCCGGGCACCCTCATCGGAGCCACCGAGATCACAGACACTAAGGATCCCAACTTCCCGGCCGGCGCGCGGGCGTGGCGCGTGCTCTACGTGTCGACCGGAGGTGACAACAGCCAGCGGACTCTCGTCTGCGGAGTTGTTGTCGCGCCCAGCAGCGCGACGAAGCTCTTCGCCGCCGGGAAAGGCAGCGCCGCGACGGGACGGGTCATCGACTGGGACCACGGCACGCTCGGCGTCACCGCCCGGTGCCAGCCATCGGCGAACCCTGATGAAGAAATCTGGGGTGCGCCGCCTTACGGCATCAATACCGTGTCGTGGGGAACTGCCGCGAATGGCGATGCCCACGTTGGCACGCCCCAGGATGGGATCCTCCAGGGCATGATCAACAGCGGCTGGATCGTCACCGCGACGGACTACTATGACGGCCTGTCGGGCGGGCCTCAGTACACGCCCTACACGCTCGGGAAGATCGAGGCGGCGAACAGCCTGGACCTCGTGCGCGCCGCGAGTTTCCTGCTCACAGAGAAACTGAGCGGCTATCCGCTCCGCGCCTACGACCTGATCGCCTGGGGCCATTCTCAAGGCGGCCACGCCGCGCTGTGGACAGCCCAGCTGACGACCTCGTACCTCAAGGCGACCAGCACACCGCACGACCCGCCGGTAACCTTGTCGGGCGTCGCAGCCGAGGCTCCAGCCGGAAACTTTATAACGTTTCCTGGCCAGGCGGGCACCGCCCCCGGCTACGGCCTCCTGGACTGGGTCATGCACACCAACATCCGGCTCACAGGTCTCCCCACCTCGATCGCGGCTGTCGCCTTCTTCAACTCTTACCTGCTGGGGCCGTGGAGCGGTTATTCAGAAGACCCCGCGCCCAGCCGATCCGAGATGCCCGCGTATCCGGCCACCGGCAGTCTCCAGCTGCCCGCCCTGCTGACGCCCCAGGCGATCACCGCCCTGCCGGGAATCGCCGACCTTTGCTGGACTTCCGCTGACGCACCGAAGATCGTGAAGCAGACGGCGGCCTTTACCTCACAACCGTTCTATCTTCCATCGATCTCAAACGGAGCGACGATCAACGGATTCCAGCACGGCAACCTGGACCACACGTGCGCCTCAGATCCGCCCGCGGCGGTTGCCGCCTTGTGCTCCTGGCTGACCTACAACAACCCAGGTCCGCTCGGAACAAGCGGGCTCAGCAAGCTGCCCGTGAACCAGGATGGCGTGCTCGTCCCGGTGATGATAGCGAACGGCAGTAACGACGAAGTCGTCCATTGTGTGGCTGCCACACCGCAAGGCGTCGTGCCGGACGCGAAGAACTGCGCACCCACCGCCCTGTACGACGCCTACAAGCCGGCGTACTGCCCGCCCGGCCGCGCCGCGCAGGGCTACCTGGCCCAAGCCACCTGGCAGCCCGAGGCCGGAGTGACGACCGCCAGCCACAGCGACATCACCGGCCTGGTCGCCGCGGCCAGCACGACCAGCCTCCGTTTCGACGGGTCGCCGCTGCAGCGGTTCATGGCAGCCGCGTTCGACGGAGCCCTGCATCCCGGCTGCTCTTCGGTCGTCGCCAACAAATAGGCCTGGCTAGCGGCCGACGACGGTGAGCGGCGGCAGCAGGCAGCCGCCTGCGGCGGCCGGTTGACCACCGGGCGGCACCGGCGTCGCGGGCAGTGGCCGCAGCTGCGCGACCAGGGCGAGCAGGACCGCGGCGTCACTCCAGGCCAGCGGGGCGACCGAGGCGGGCCGCCCCGCGGCGGTCACCTGTTCGGGCAGCGCCCCGAGCGCCGTGCGGTGGGCGGCCAGCCAGGACAGCAGCGTGCCGGCCCGGCCGTGCTCGCCGTTCGCCGCGTCGGACAGCGCGAAGAAGGCGGTCTCCGCGGTCCAGGCGGTGGCAGTGTCGCCCGGCCAGTCGGCGCCGGGGAGCACACCACCGCCCGGCAGGGTGAGCGCGCGCTCGGCGGCCTCCTCCGCGTGCTCCAGTGCCGCGCTGGCCGGCCCGAACGGTGGCCCGAGGAAGGTGACCGACGCGTCCGGACCGCTGGAATCGTCCGGCAGCCGGTTGAATCCATAACAGCCGAACGAAGCCTGGATCGAGGTTGACAGCCGTGCTGCGGCGTCGGACCAGTTCTGAGCAGCCGGTTTCCGGGCCAGCGCACCCGCGATGTCGGCCGCGGCCCGCAGGCCGGTCAGCAGCGGCGCGGCCGTCCCCAGCGTTACCTGCGTGCCGTGCTCCCAATAGTCGGTGGCGGCAACGGGCAGACCACCCGGGGTGAGCGACTGCTCGGCCGCGTTCGCTGCCGCGCTGACCATTGGCCACAGCCGGGCCAGCTCGCGCCGCGCCGCGGGGGAGCGGTCGGCCTCGTACCAGGACCACACCGCCCACGGCACCCAGCCCACCGCGTCCAGCTCGACCGGGCGGCCGTCGCGGACCGGCCCGCCGCCGTCCGGCTCGTACCGCGCCGCCCAGGTGCCGTCCCGGCTCTGCTCGTTCTGCAGGAAGGTCAGCACGCGCAGGGCGTCCGCGCCGTGCCGGGTGACCGCGAGAGCCACGGCCACCCAGCTGGAATCGCGCGGCCACGCGTAATCCCAGCCCGGATACCAGCCTGCCACCACCGCGCCGTCCGGCCGGACCAAGAGGTGCAGATCCAGCAACGCACGTTCGGCCATGGAGCGCATCGCCAGGCCGGTTCCCGGCACGGTCCCGGCCGCGAGCCAGCGCTCGCTCGCCGCGACGCTGGCCGTGGTGCAGCCGGGCGTGGCCCGGGCCGCGGGGAGCAGGACGCTGCTCGCACCGTCGTAGCGGACCTCGCGGTGCGCCGGGACGATGATGACATCCTGCGGTGCGCACGGCTGCGCCGCGATGCCCTCGGTCAGCAGGCGGGGTGCCCGGGACGTGTGCATGACCATGTGGACCCCGGCCCCGGTGACGAGCACCGCGGCGAGCACGGCCACGGCCGCCGTCAGCGCCACGAGCCTCCTGCCGACGTTCGTGACACCCTGCTCCGGTTCGCGTCGTTCGGCTCCTATGCAGCGGATCTTAACCCGCCGGGGCCTCCCGCGGCCCCTCCCGACTGCACCCTTGACACCGCCCGGCCGCAGGACTCTAATGTGCTAGGAACCTAGATGAATAGAGGGCTACGTGATTGAGTTCCATCTGGACTCCCGCTCCGGTGTCGCGCCGTACCTGCAGCTGATCCATCAGGTGCGGCACGCGCTACGGCTGGACCTGCTGCGCCAGGGGGATCAGCTCCCGACGGTCAAGGACGTGGCCGCGGGGCTGGCGATCAACCCCAACACGGTGCTCAAGGCCTACCGCGAGCTGGAGTACCAGGGCCTCGTGGCCGCGCGGCCCGGCCGCGGGACGTTCGTGACCGGGACCCTGAGCGGCTCGTCGCTGGCCGCGTACGCGCCGCTGCGCCGGGATCTGCGGCGCTGGCTGGACCGGGCGCGCGGGGCCGGCCTGGAGGAGGAGAGCATCGAGGCCCTCTTCCTGAGCACCTTTCGGTCCGCTTCCGAGGAGGACATAGCATGACCGCCCTGCACACCAGCGGGCTCGGCAAGCGCTACCGGCGCCGTTGGGCCCTCAGTGACTGCACGCTGCAGATTCCCGAGGGACGCGTGGCCGGCCTGGTCGGCCCGAACGGCGCCGGCAAGACGACCCTGCTCCAGCTGGCCGTCGGCCTGCTCGCGCCGACCACGGGCGCGATCACGGTGCTCGGCGGTGAGCCCGCCGGCGGCCCGGACCAGCTGGCCAAGGTCGGCTTCGTGGCCCAGGACACGCCAGTCTACGCGGGCCTCAGCGTCGCTGACCACCTGCGCCTCGGCGCCCACCTGAACCCTGGCTGGGATGACTCCTACGCCCAGCACCGGATCGACCGGCTCAGATTCGATCCCGCGCAGCGGGCCGGGAAGCTGTCCGGGGGACAGCGCGCCCAGCTCGCCCTCACCCTGGCTATCGCCAAGCGTCCCCGGCTGCTCATCCTCGACGAGCCGGTGGCCAGCCTCGACCCGCTGGCCCGCCGCGAGTTCCTGCAGGACCTGATGGAAGCCGTGGCGGACCAGGAGATCAGCGTCATCCTCTCCTCCCATCTGGTAGCTGACCTGGAACGGGTCTGTGACTACCTCGTCGTGCTCGCGGCCTCACGGGTGCAGATCGCGGGCGACGTCGACGCGCTGCTGGCCAGCCACCACCGGCTGATCGGCGCCCGCCGGGACGAGGCCTCGCTGCCGGGCGACCAGCAGGTCATCCACGCCCGGCACACCGACCGGCAGAGCACGCTGATCGTGCACAGCCGCCATCCCATCCTCGATCCCGCCTGGACCGTCGAGCAGCTCAGCCTCGAAGACCTGGTCCTCGCCTACATGAGCCAGGCCGCGGACGCGGCGCCCGGCCGCCGTCCCGTCCTGGAGGTACAGCGATGATCTGGCTGACCTGGCGTCAGTTCCGCACGCAGGCCGTCGTGGTGGCGGCCGGGCTTTCCGCTTTCGCCATCCTGCTCCTGGTTACCGGCCCGCACCTGGTCACCTTGTACCGGGACAGCGCGCTGGCCTCCTGCCACAGCAGCTGCGGCACGCAGGCCGACGATTTCCTGACCACGGTCAACTCGGTCGCTCCCTACCATCTGGTCTACCTGCTCGGGGCGCTGCTGATCATCCTGCTGCCCGCGGTGATCGGCCTGTTCTGGGGCGCGCCGCTGATCGCCCGCGAGCTTGAGTCCGGCACATTCCGGCTGGCGTGGAACCAGAGCGTCACCCGGGAGCGCTGGCTGGCGGTCAAGCTCGGCGTGGTCGGCCTGGCCAGCATGGCCGCGGCCGGGTTGCTCAGCCTTATCCTTGGTTGGTGGGCCAGCCCCATTGACCAGGCGGCCACCATCCAGCCCGTCGGGGGCTTCGAGAACCGGTTCTTCCCGGTAGTTTTCGGCACGCGGGGGATCGCGCCCATCGGCTACGCGGCCTTCGCGTTCGTGCTCGGCGTGCTGGTGGGGCTGATGATCCGCCGCACCATCCCGGCCATGGGGGTCACGCTGGCCGTGATCGCCGCGGTCCAGATCGTTTTCCCGCTATGGATTCGGCCGCACCTGATCACGCCGGTCCGTAATGTTTCCACTGTCACGGTCGGCAACATCCAGGGGCTCGGCGTCAATCCGGGCAACCAGCAGATTCAGAACGTAATGGTGGCAGCGCCCGGCGTGCCGGGGACCTGGATCATCTCCAACCAGGTCACCACGGCGTCCGGCTCGACATCGCTCGGAACTGTCCCGCAGGCCTGCCAGGGGCCGCTGGCGAGTGGTCCGCAGGCATGTTTCAGCGCGCTGGCGCAGAAGAACCTCAAGTCGGTGGTCACCTATGAGCCCCCGGACCGGTACTGGACCTTCCAGTGGCTGGAGCTGGGCATCTTCCTCACGGTCGCTGTCCTGCTGGCCTGGGGCTGCTTCTGGTGGGTCCGCCGCCGCCTATCTTGAGCACCCTTTCCTGCGCCGCTCGCCTGAGCGCCGCCGCTTTACCGGGAGTTGCCCGATCCGCGGCACCGCCTTTGCCGGGACCTTGTCCCTGTGCTTCTACAACACTTCTACACTGGCCGGGTGGTTACCGATCGCCGCTCCCGCGGCTGGCTGACGACACCGGGCGCGCTCCGGGTGCCAGAGATCACCGTCTACTTCTGGGTGATCAAGGCCCTGTCTACCGCCTTGGGTGAATCCACGTCCGACTATCTGGTGCACGCGCTGAACCCGGTGCCCGCCGTGCTGCTCGGCTTCGTCTTCTTCGTGGCCGCGCTGGTCCTGCAGTTCTCAGTGCGCCGCTACATCGCCTGGACGTACTGGCTGGCCGTGTGCATGGTGGGCGTGTTCGGCACCATGGCCGCCGACGTGCTGCACGTGGGCTTCGGCGTCCCGAACATTGCGTCCAGCCTGCTGAACGCGGTGATCCTGGCGGCAGTCTTCATCAGCTGGGGCCGGACCGAGCCCACGCTGTCCATTCACAGCATCGACACCCCGCGCCGGGAGATCTTCTACTGGCTGGCCGTCGTGGCGACGTTCGCGATGGGCACCGCGCTCGGCGACCTGACCGCGACCACCTTCCATCTCGGCTACCTGGCCTCCGGGTTCCTGTTCGCCGCGGTGATCGCCATCCCCGCGCTCGGCTACCGGTTCCTGCACTGGAACGCCGTCTTCTCGTTCTGGTTCGCCTACGTGGCCACTCGCCCGTTCGGGGCTTCGTTCGCCGACTATTTTGGCAAGCCGAAAAGCGTCGGCGGCGTCGGCCTGGGCGACGGACCGGTGGCCCTGGTCCTGGCGATCGTCATCTTCTGCCTGGTCGCCTTCCTGGCCGTGACCCACCGCGACGAGCAGCGCGTCCCTGCGGGACCCGCCTCCGGCCGTGCCCCGGCCCGCCCCGCCCAGGGCACGCACGGACGCATGCACGGCGGGAGCGGCCCTCGCCACTCGGCCCATTCCGGTGCGCGCGTCCCGGCCATGGACTACGCCCAGCCTTATCCCGGCCTCCCCGCCAATCCCGGCGGCGACTTCGCCCAGCGGGATCTCCCCGCTGACTACTCCGGCGCCCAGCCTGGCGACTACCGGCGCCCCGGCCCGGACGCCCAGCCTGGCGACTACCGGCGTCCCCGCCCGGACGCCCCGCCCGAGGACTACTGAGGCCCGGGGCTCACCGGCCTGAGGGGGTCCAGCCGGCGGATGAGGGTGACGGCCGCGGCGGCTAGCGCGTTCGCCTCCCGGCGGGAGGAACTGGCCGCGATCTCCCGGGCCGTCTCGCCAATGATGGTGGTCAGCACCGCGACCGTCATCCGGTCCACCGGATCGGTCCCGGCCTCGAGCAGGACGGCGTTCTGCCGGATCCACTCGTGGCCCCGGGTCCGGCGCATCATCTCGAACCCGGGCGGCCCGTCCCCGGTCATGAACAGTCGGGCGACATCGCGCTGCTCCCAGGCCCCGTCGAAGTAGGCCCGCGCGCCCTGGATGAAGAGGGTGAGCAGGTCCTCCTCGCCACTGGCGCGCGCCTTGGCCACGGCTCCCACCACCCGCTGCTCCTGGGCGTCCTGGTGGTCCTGCCACAGCGCGACGAACAGCTCGGCCTTGCCGCCGAAGTGGTGGTACAGGCTGCCGACGCTGGATCCCGCGCGCTCGACGACATCCGCGATGCTGGCGCCGTCGTAGCCGTGCACGGCGAAGACCGCACGCGCCGCCTCCAGCAGCACGCGCCGGGTCTCCGCGGACCGGCTCCACTGCCAGGCGTTGCTCGTTGGCTTCCGTGCCATCCAACCATCCATCTAACGTGTGCCGGCCGCACGAGGCCGTTTCCAGAGCTCGGCCCGGTTGACAACGGCGCCCCCCGCAGTCAGCCTCAGAGTAGTACTAGAGCATGATTCTAGAAAGTTAATCGAAGTTTGTTCTGTTGCGGTCCGGCAACAAGCCTGGTGACGGCCGGACCGAATAAACCGGACCGAGGAAAGGCGTCGGCAGATGGTGGACTTCTCGCTCAGTGACGAGGAACGGCAGATACGGGACACCGTGCGTTCGTTCATCGAGAAGGAGGTCATGCCCCTGGAGGCCGAGGTGCTGCGCAACGAGCGCGCCGGCCAGCCCGGGCTGGACCACCAGGTCCTCAGGGACCTGCAGAACAAGGCCCGGCAGAGCGGCTTCTGGGGGGTCAACACCCCCGAGGAGTACGGCGGGATGGACCTTGGTGCGGTGATGTCCGCCATCATCATGATGGAGTGCGGCCGCTCGTTCGTGCCGTTCTCGTTCGGCGGTTACGCGGACAACATCCTGTACGCGGCCAACGATGAGCAGAAGGAGCGCTACCTGATCCCCACGATTGAGGGGGAACGGATCTCCTGCTTCGCGATCACCGAGCCCGGGGCGGGTTCCGACGCGCGGAACATCCGGGCCTCGGCCCGCCAGGACAGCGGCGACTATGTCATCAACGGCGAGAAGACGTTCATCACCCGGGGTAACGAAGCTGACTTCGTGATGGTCTTCGCGGTGGTACCGGACCAGGGGATCACCTGCTTCCTCGTCGACCGGGACATGGGCTGGAAGTCAGAGCCGATCCCGACCATGGGGGAGTGGGGCCCGGCCGCGCTGGTCTTCGAGGACGTCCGGGTGCCCGCCAGCAATATGCTGGGTGAGCCCGGCAGGGGCTTCGACCTGGCCATGCAGTGGATCCGGCAGGGGCGCTACCTGATCCCGGCCCGCGCCATCGGCTCGGCCGAGCGACTGCTGCAGATGGCCATCGACTACGCCAAGATCCGCCAGTCGATGGGCCACCCGATCGCCGACTACCAGGCCATCCAGTGGAAGATCGCCGACTCCGCGGTGGACATCGAGTCCACCAAGTGGCTCACGCTGTACGCGGCGTGGCGGGTGCAGAACGGCCTCGACGGGCGGCACGCCTCGTCGATCGCCAAGCTCGATGGCGCGGTAATGGCCAACGAGGTCGTGGACCGGGTGATGCAGATCCACGGCGGCATGGGCTACACGAAGGAGCTTCCCGTCGAGCGGTGGTACCGCGAGCTGCGGCTGCTGCGGATCTATGAGGGCACCGACGAGATCCAGCGCCGGACCATCGCCCGAAACCTGCTCAAGGGGCACGTCAAGCTGGGCGGGATCGGCGAATAGGAATCGGGCATAACCACCCCATGCCGGTTTGCCGCAGACGCCAGGCCGCCCCCGTGCATCCCGCCAGATGCCAGGCCAGCTCATGAAGCCCACCAGACGCGCCGCGATCGTCGGCGTGGCCGAGTCCGATGTTGGCCGGACTCCGGACCTCACGGTCCTGTCCCAGCAGGCCCTCGCGGCCCGGGCCGCGCTGGCGGAGGCCGGCCTGGCCAAGGACGATGTCGACGCGGTGTTCACGGCCGGCAACTGGAGCTGGGCGCCGTCGATGACGCTGGCCGAATACCTCGGGATCCAGCCCGCCTATACCGACAGCACGAACATCGGCGGCTCGTCGTTCGAGGCGCATGCGGGGCACGCGGCGGCCGCGATCGAAGCCGGCCTGATCGACGTGGCGCTCATCACCTACGGCAGCACGCAGCGCACCAGCCGCAGCCGGAACGCCCCGCGCCCGGCCCAGCTGACCGCGCAGTTCGAGTTGCCGTACGGCCTGCCGCAACCAGTCGGCGCGTACGCGCTGGCCGCGATGCGGCACATGCACCAGTACGGCACCACCAGCGAGGACCTGGCCCAGGTCGCGGTCGCGACCCGGGAGTGGGCGCGGCTCAACCCGCGCGCCTACTACCGTGACCCGATCACCGTCGAGGACGTGCTGTCCTCCCCGATGATCAGCGAGCCGCTGCACAAGCTCGACTGCTGCCTGGTCACCGACGGTGGCGGCGCGGTGGTCATCGCCGCCGAAGACCGCTGGCCGGACGTCGCCACCCGACCGGTGGTCATCCTCGGTCACGGCGAGACGCACACCCACGACACGATCTCCAACATGCCCGACCTCACCGTCACCGGGGCCGCCCAGACCGGGCCGGCCGCGTTGCGGATGGCGGGCGTCACGCTGGATGACGTTGACGTGGCGGAGATCTACGACTCGTTCACGATCACGGTCCTGCTGACGCTGGAATCGCTGGGCTTCTGCAAGCCCGGCGAGGGCCGGGACTTCGTCGCGGGCGGGCGTACCGCGCCGGGCGGCGAGTTCCCGGTGAACACCAACGGCGGCGGCCTCTCCTACACCATCCCGGCATGTACGGGATCTTCCTGCTCATCGAGGCGGCCCGGCAGCTGCGCGGCGACTTCGCCTGGCCCCGCCAGGTACCGGGCGCGGAGATCGCGCTGGTACACGGCACCGGCGGGGTGCTGTCCTCAGCCGCCACCGTCATCCTCGGCGCCCGTGAACCGTAACCGCTGTGACCCCGTGAGTCCTATGATCCGCTGAACCCGCAACCCTGTAGGAGCTGCCGATGAAGCCGGTTCCCGACGCCGACACCCAGCCGTACTGGGCGGGGATCGCCGCTGGTGAGCTGCGGCTGCAGCGCTGTGCGGCGTGCGGTCTGGCCGTCTTCTACCCGCGCGCGGTCTGCCCGCACTGCTTCGGCGCCCCACTGACGTGGTTCACCGCCCGGGGCACCGGCCAGGTGTACTCCTACACGGTGGTGCACCGGGCCTTCGGCGAGTTCGCGGATCAGGCTCCGTTCACCGTCGCGCTGGTCGACCTGGACGAGGGCGTGCGGATGATGACCCGGATCGTGGACGCCGCGCCCGGCCAGGTGGAGATCGGCCTGCCCGTCGAGCTGACCGTGCGCCAGATCGCCGGCGCCGGGCTGGCCTGCTTCCGCCCGGCCCGGCCACCGGCCCGCCAGCCAGCGGGCGCGCCGCAGGCGGCCGTGCGGTGAGCCTCACCGAAGGTCTCGGTGCACTGTTCCACCCGCAGTCGGGCCAGTTACGCCTGGCCGGCGCGTTCCCAGCGGCGGCCGGCCATGACCGCCAGGTGCAGCGAGACGAGGGTGTCCTCCATGGCCGGGAGGGTCTCCGCCTCGCCCCGGCGGACCCGCGCGCGGACCAGTTCGGCCGTGGCGCCGGCCAGCGCCAGGTACGCCTCGTACGGCACGGCGGGCCAGTCCGGATGCCGCTCCCGGGCCGGCTCGTGCCAGGTCTGGTTCAGCACCGCGTACCGGTGCTGCGCCGCCTCCAGTCGCTGCCAGGCGCGGGACCCGGCGGCCGGCATGTCGACGTAGAAGATCTTGGAGAACTCCGGCTCGCCGGCCACGAAGCCCAGGAACGCCCGGACGCCCGCCCGCAGCATCTCCTCGTCCGGCGTCCCCCGGGGCAGCGCCCGGGTATCGGTCAGGAGCCGGCTGACCATCAGCTTCCCGCCCTCCTGGGTGGCGGCCAGGAAGCAGTCTTCCTTGTCAGTGAAGTGCGTGTAGAAGGCCGCCCGGGACACCCGCGCCCGGCGCACGATGTCGGCCACCGTCACCGGGGCGTAGCCGGATTGGGCCACCGCCGCCACGACCGCGCGGATCAGCCGTTCCCGCTGGGAGGCCTGCACGGCCCGGACTGGCAGGCGGCTCCGGCCCCGGGGCAGCCCGGGCTTGCCTTCGTGGGTATCGGCGAGGGTGCCCCCTTGCCTGGAGTCGGCCACGGCCCCGCAGTATCTGTCCCAACTCTGAGGTACGTAGACGTACTTTTGTCAGGCTGGTATCTCGCGACCGCGGGAAGGCGGCTGACCCCCGTACACCGCCTCCCGCCCCAGTCTTCGCGCCCAGCCTCCCGCTCAGCCGCCCCGCCCGGCTCCCCCAGCCTCCCCGCCGAGCCTCCCGCCCATCTCGCGCAGGCGCCCGTCGCGGGCCTCTTCCGTCGCGGGCCTCTTCCGTCGCGGGCAGCCCCGAAGGAACAATTGGCGCATGAGTAACCCTCTCGACTCGCTCGAACTTGTCGGCGACGTGGTCGCCGACCTGGGTGAGGGTCCCTGCTGGGACCCGGCGGGCGGCACCCTGTACTGGGTGGACATTTCCGCCGGGCGGCTGCACCGGACCGTTCCCGCCTCGGGTGCGACCACGACCTGCGAGCTCGGCCCGCCGGTGTCCCTCGTGCTGCCGACGGTCGGCGGCGGGGTGCTCATCGCTCGCCGCAATCGCCTGACCGTGCTGGCCGAGGACGGTACCGAGCGGGCCGTGGCCGAGACCGCTGCCCGTCCGGACATCCGCTTCAACGATGGAGCCACCGACCCGCAGGGCCGGGTCTGGGTCGGCTCGATGTGCACCGACGAGGCGTCCCCCATCGGCACGCTCTACCGGCTTGAGCACCACGGCACGCTGGCGTCCGTGCTCCCCGGCGTGACCATCTCCAACGGCCTGGGCTGGAGCCCGGACGGCGGGACCCTTTACTACGTCGACAGCCCCACCAAGCGGATCGACGTGCTCGACTTCACCCCCGCCACGGGCCAGGTGTCCGGCCGCCGCGCGTTCGCCGACCTGGCCAGCGCCTCGGGTGTGCCGGACGGCCTGACCGTCGACGCCGAAGGCGGCGTCTGGGTCGCGGTCAACGGCTCGGGCGCGCTGCACCGGTACGCGCCGGACGGCCGGCTGGATCAGGTGGTCTCGCTGCCCGTGACGCACCCGACGAGCGTGGCGTTCGGTGGCCCTGACCTGGGTGACCTGTACGTCACGACCGCGCGGGAACCGCTGTCGCCCGCCGAGCGGGAAGAGCAGCCGCTGGCTGGGCGCCTGATGCGGCTGCGCCCTGGCCCGGCCGGCATCCCGCTCCCGCTCGCCGTCCTCGACTGAGCAGGCGTTGGCCGGGGCTCAGGACCGGCTGGGGAAGACCCTCGCCTGAGCCAGCTCGACCAGAGCGTGCAGGCCGATGGCGGCGTCGAGCGCCGCGACGCTGGAGATGAGCACGACCACGGCGACCGCCGCGACCAGCAGCGGGCGAATCCGCGGCGGCGGCGCGAGCAGCGCGGCGACGCGGCGCGGCACGGGGCCTGGCCCGCCCAGCCCGAGTGCCCGGCCCAGACGGGTGGCGCCGTGCCGGAGGAACGGCCCGGCGATGCCCAGCGCGACCACGTGCCGCCGCCGGGCGGGCGCTGGCCGGTCGGCCGAGGCGAGTGCCGCTTTCCCGACGGCCCGGGCCGCCAGGCGCCGGTCGCCGCAATCCCGGGCGGCTGTCTCGTCGGCCCACCGCTCGACCGTGTAGGTCACCGTCGCGGCGACTGGACGCAGCAGCGGGTTGGCCGCCGCCGCGAAGTGCGTGACCGCGGTGAACAGGTAGTGGTGACCGGTGGCGTGCGCGCCCTCGTGCGCTAGCAGCACCCGGCGCTCGTCCGGGTTGAGTGCGTCGAGCATCCCGGCCGTGACCACGATCCGGCCTGGCCAGCCGGGCACGGCGTAGGCGTCTGCGGTGCCGTCCGGCACGACCACGACCTGTTCCGAGCCGGGCAGGCAGCGCGCCTGGCGGGCGGCCGTCACGAGCGCCCGCACCCGCCGCCAGCCGGCCCGGCCCGCCGCGGCGGTGGCCACCGCGAGCAGCGCGGTCCCGCCGACCGAGACGGACAGCGACGCCGGGTCGTCCCGGCGGACCACCTGCAGCGACATATGGCCAAGCGTGGCCACCAGGGGAATCCGAATCGCCGCGGCCCCGGCCAGCAGCATCAGGACGGCGGTACTGAGCGCGGCCAGGGCGACCGCCGCCACGGTCAGCAGCCAGGTCGCGGCCTGCGGGGGGAGCCGCGCCGCGACCGGGCGTGCTCCGACAGTCACGCAGAGTGGGACTGCGAGCGGCAGGAAGATAGCCAGCGGCACGGCACTCCTCAGTCCTGGCCGGGGACGTCGGCCCCGAGCATACGGCGCAGTAGCTGCTCGTCGGAGGCCGAAAGGCCAGAGACGAATCTGGCCAGCACGGCCGCACGGTCCGGCTCCGCCGCCAGCACGGTGGCCATCCGGCGGGCCGCGAGGCCCGGTTCGTCGGCGACCGGGGCATACAGGTAGGCCCGTCCCATCCGCGCCCGGTCCAGGACTCCCTTGGCGTGCAGCCGGGACAGGATCGTCACGACGGTCGTGTAGGCGAGGCCCCCGCCGAGGCGTTCGCGGACCGTGCCGGGCGACAGCGGCACCCCCGCGGCGTGCAGGACGGCCAGGACAGCGCTCTCCAGTTCGCCGGCCGCACGGCGCGAGCTATCGCCGGGGCGGTCGCCAGTGCTCATGACTCCGTGCTCATGACTTTGTGCTCATGACTTTGTGCTCATCAACCGGTGTTCGTCGTCCAGATCAGGGAGTACCATCTACAAACTTGTAAAAGTTCTACGAGGCCGTAGAAGCTACCAGAGGAATTCTGCCATGCCACGGCTGCAGGCCGGTAACGCGTACGCCGGATTCTCCGCCCTTGGACCTGGGGGCGCACGCCCTGATCGCTCAGACCGGGGCCTCCCCGCGGAGGAACTCGATGTACCGGGCGGCCGAACGTTCCAGCACCTGACGGGCCCCGGAGTGGATGGCCGGGGCCCAGCCGCCGTAGATCCGGTCGAAGGCGAACGGGCTGACCGCGCTGACGATGCCACGGACCGCGGCCTCCGGCAGCGGCAGTCGGTTCGGGGCGCTCCAGACGAAGGTGATCCGGTCCTCGCCCGGCGTGACGAAGATCGTGTCGCCGGTCAGCAGCACGCCGGCCCCGTCCGCACCGCCGGCCCAGTGCACGACGGCGCTGCCGGGAAAGTGCCCCCCGCACTGGATCAGGGTGACGCCGGGCAGGACCGCCTCGCGCGAGGCCCAGCTGCGGATGGCCGGATCGAGGCGGGTAACCCACGAGGCGTCCGCCGCCGGCACCAGGATGTCCGCGCCGAAGGCCGCGCTCCACTCGGCCATCGCCCCGTAGAAGTGCGGATGGCTGGCGGTCACGGCCTGCAGGCCACCCGCCTCGCGGACCCGGCTGATGGCCTGGTCGTCCAGGAAGCCGGGCGGGTCCCACAGCAGATTTCCCGCAGGCGTGACGATGAGCAGGCCGCGCTGGCCGATACCGACCGGCGGGGTGACGCCGATGCCGACCAGGCCGGGCTCCACTTCGCCGATGTCGCACCGGCGGCCGTCCGTGGCCAGTTCCGCCAGCGTCGTCCACCGCTGCCCGTCCGGGGACACCCACTGGCGCTCGTCGGTGCAGATCAGGCAGGATGCGGGCGGCGTATCCCCGGCCGGATAGTGGTTGCCGCACGCCACGCAGATCCAGCCCGCCGTCATTCCCTGTCCAGCATGCTGCGGTACACGGCGATCAGGGCGGTCCGCTGGGCCTCGCTGAGGCGCTCGTCGGCGCGGATGGCCGCCTCGGTCTCCGGCGGCGGCTCTTCGGGCGGCTTTCCGCTGGCCAGGGCGTCCACCAGCCCGGCTTCGGCCAGCAGCGTTTCGGCCGACACGTTTAGCGCATCCGCGATCGCCTTGAGAGCCCGGACGGACGGCTGATGCAGCCCCCGCTCGACCTGGCTCAGGTACGGGTTGGAGAGGCTGGTCAGGTCGGCCAGTTGGCGCAGGGAAAGGTTCGCCAGCTTGCGCTGGCTGTGGATGAAGGCGCCGAGCGCCTCGCGCTGCGCCTGCCACGAATCTGTCATCGTTGGCCCCCGCCTTGTGCTGTCATGTCCGGGTAGAAATAGTAAGCACAGCGCAACGGCGGGCCGGTAAGCCCGGCCCGCCTTCTGCGGTACTCCTACCTGGCCCTATCGGCCAGCTGTTCGGATGCTCGCTTACTTGGCCCCGGCCTTGTGGGTCTCTGCCTTGGTCTCGTTCGAGATCGGAAGCAGCGGGCTGGTCGCCCTGATCAGCTCTTCGGCGAACCGCCGCTGGCTGCGCAGCAGCTGCTCGGCGAAGTCGTAGGCGCTGGCTACCAGCTGCTCCGGCTGCGGGACCTTGTCGGCGAACGGCACGTTGACGGCCGGTAGCTTCGGCGTAATGGCCTGCACGGCGTCGGTCCAGTCGCGGACAACTTCGATAAGCGCGTCCTGGCTCTGGTTGACGGTCTTGATGATATCGCCCTGTATGTCACGGCTCTGGGTCTCGGTCATGATTCCTGCCTCCTTGGGTATCTGTTGCTAACTATACCAAGCGATTGGGCAGTTTGCCAAGCGGAGGTTGGCGCCGCGGCCGCCGGATGCCGCGGACTGGGCGGAATCTGTCCTTGGTCCTAGCTGGTGCGGACGTAAGACCCAGGCGCGGGCATCAGCGCGTCGGGTCGTCTTGACTTCTGACCTGACGGTGCGAACTTGAAGGCATGGATCCCATTAGCTAAGGAGCGATCATGGGCCGCAACGAAGCGCCCCCTCCCGGCGACAACGAAGCGCCCCCTCCCGGCGACAACGAAGCGCCCTCTCCCGGCGACGGCAGCACGCAGACCGGGCCCGCGGGCCACGTCGGCGTTCCAGCCGCGCTCCCACCGTCGGCCGAACCCGAACCGGAGGTCCCCGTCGGGGGCCTGATGCCGCCCGGGGCGCCCCCGGATCCGGCCGGGATGTTCCAGTCGGCCAAGGATCTGCTCAGCCCCAGTGAGGCGGCCCGGCAGCTGCCCTGGCTGGTCGGTGAGCTGACCAAGATCGCGCTGGGCCAGTCGGACCTTGAGTACGGCGCGAAGGACGCCCGGTTCAAGGATCCAACCTGGACGGCGAACCCGGCCTACCTCGGGCTGGGGCATACCTACCGGCTGTTCGAGGAGTGGGCGGGCCGGATGGTCGGCGCCGTG
>Ga0302226_10001545_pt1 | contig 17093 bp, 18 predicted proteins | sample II_Palsa_E3_3_FD_193524 | JGI IMG/M metagenome (GOLD analysis project Ga0302226, IMG submission 193524) | Peat permafrost microbial communities from Stordalen Mire near Abisko, Sweden - II_Palsa_E3_3 | ecosystem: Environmental > Terrestrial > Soil > Palsa > Peat permafrost | place: Sweden...
CAAGGTCCACCGGCAAGAGCCGCGGACTCATGTCGATATGTCGGTAGCGCGCCATGCCCATCCCCACTTGTCCACGTGGGGCTATTGAAGCAAGATCGGCAGAGGTTTTTCTACAACCTCGTTAGGTACTGCATGCATCTGCGTTTCTTTCCACTGCCATTGATTTTCCTTCTTGGTTCAGCCTATGCATCGAGCCCTAACCAGTTAGCCAAAGACTGTCTAAGTTCTCCGTTGCCACAGTCTCTTGTTCACTCGTTGGCGCAAGGTGGTTTTGGAAGGCCAGGTGAGTACGTGGCCTATATGTATGATCTGAATGCAGATGGCGCTCCTGAGGCTGTGGTCTATCTCAACGGACCGGGTTGGTGCGGGAGCGGCGGGTGTGGCCTGTTGGTACTCCAGAAGCGGTCAAACAAGTGGGCTGTCGTTGGCAATGCCTCCATCGTTAAGTTGCCAATCCGTGTGCTGCCACATAAGTCACACGGCTGGCACAGCCTCGGAGTGGAGGTACAAGGTGGCGGCATAATCGAGGGGTACGAAGCTGCGTTGGATTTCAATGGAGCTCGTTATCCCAGCAATCCATCTATGCCGCCAGCGCACCCGCTTCATGGTCAACCGCTGGGTAAAACAATCATGGAATATTCTTCACCGGGCAAAATTGTCTGCCACTCCAACATCAGCTCTTAAAGCGGTAGCCTATGAAGCGATACTGGTTTGTACCTAACCACTCGTTCAAGGCGGACGCCTCCGGCGCCGCTTAACTTCAGCGTTAGGCAACACAGGGGGCAAGGCATGAGCGTCAAAGCAAATCTTCCATCTCGTCATATTTTCTGGTGGGCATATTCGCTATATGTTCTCTTAGGGTTCACAGTGGGATCATATTTAATGATCGTCAGCGGCAGTTATCCTGTCGCCAAATGGCTGTCTATAAGTCTTGACGCCATAGGCTTGTTTTGCTTTTATTGCTTTCTAAAGCAAAAGCCTTCTTTCACACGCGGTTTTTGGATTTTATTTTCCATCATCTACACCATAAAGTCGGCTATCGGCCTAGCCATCTTAACTTCTGCAGCCATTCATACCACTTGGGACGGCAGCAATTTTAGTCATATCGTGCTCATGGATTTCGTAGTAGCCATTCTTGACATGCCATTTTTTATTGCAATCATCTTGTATACCTTCGACTCTAAAAAAATATGGGCCATCTCCCGTGGCGAAATGGCCAATGCGTAACATCTCGTTCAAGGCGGACGCCTCCGGCGCCGCTTAACTCCAGCGTTAGGCACCAAAAATGCGCTACGACCTCGATCTCGCCAATGTGGTTTGCTCCGAACAGGGCTTCCCGATTGTTCAAGCCAGAGATCGCCTCGAAGTCTCGCTTAGCAAAGACGCTGTCTTGTGCATTCAAAATAGCGAGCGCGAGGAGGACTGTCTAATAGGCTTCAAAGACACTCCGTGGCACACGCACAATGACTTCATGTTCGTGGATCCACGCGGCCGTTACACGGAGATGAGCTATCTCGACGTATTGGCTGGCCTGGGCGATGGGAGCATCTTGGTGTGCGAGCTAAGAAGCCTTGGAGCTATCGAAGATCGGTGGCTAATCCACCGTGAATACAATGACGTGTACACTAATATGCAACTCAGCGATCAGATTGTCGTTTTCCGAGCTGCGAAGAGCGGCGCCTAACCATTCGTTCAAGGCGGACGGCTACGCCGCCGCTTAACTCAGCGTTAGGCCCAATCCTTGGCGACTCCAAAATTGTAAGATCCACGCTGTTTGCGAAGGTCCTGAACAACGATACAAAAGGAAATTGACGGCCTCGTAAAAGCCGGGTTCCATCCAATCGGCATCGACGATGCACTTCACTTTACTCGTCGAATAGCAACTGCGGTGTCACTTTACGAACAGGGGATGTATGAATCGACTATCCGCGTCCATAGCTTGCGCTGTGCTTCTTGCTGGTTGTGCTGTAGAACCAGAAAAGGTACCTCCTCATAACGCAGTACTGCCTCCTTCAATTGTTGAAACGCAGTCCACCCACGATCGGGACCCCGCCTATCAAATTCGGACTCAACCGATCTATCCAGGTTTCGAGGCGGTATACGGCTCAGGAGGTACGACGCTGTTGCTAATACTTGTTGGCAAGGATGGTAGACCGCTCGATATTAAAGTTGTTAGCAGCTCCGGATGGCGAAACCTGGACTGGGCCTCCATTAACGCGACTAAACAATGGCGGTTTTGGCCCAAAATAAAAAACGGGGTCGCAGTGGATGCCTATGTGCGGGTGCCGGTTAATTACACCAATAGCTTCAAGGAAGTTGACCCCTGGCCATTGGAGTACAGAGTGGCAACCTTCCATGTCGACAAAACCTCCATTCCCTATCAAACGGTCGGAGAGGCAGTTGCTGGCGTCGCCGCGATGGCACATGAGCCCGTATATACGGGCATTGGCCCACAACTACATACCTATGTGATCTATGACGATAAGCGAGTCATGCGCGAGCGCTGGTATTTCACAGATATTTCTACAGATCGAGCGATGGCGGTCCGTTATAGATTTTCCGGCACAGCGAAGCATCCAGTAACGAACGTTGCGGCGATTTGCGATAACGTCAAGGTATGCCAACGCCGAATGCAATCGATCATGGCCGGGCCTGTTTCGGTTCGAATTCCCACGACAGCCCCTTAAACTGCGTGGCTCGCGCGCGGGCCTAACATTTCGTTCAAGGCGGACGGCTTCGCCGCCGCTTAACTCCAGCGTTAGGCGACACAGCAACCGGCGCACACTCCGATGAGCCAAGAACAGCATCCACCATCGCTGCACGGTTCCTGCCATTGCGGCTTAGTACGACTCACGCTGCCGGCGGCACCCGACACGGCAACCAGTTGCAACTGTTCGCTATGTCGGCGCACAGGAGGAATATGGGCCTACTACGAAATTGGCTCGATCTCTATCCAAGGCCATCCCGAGAATACGGAAAGCTACGTGTGGGGCGATCGAACCCTGAGGAATGTTCGGTGCAAGAACTGCGGTATCGTCACCCATTGGGAACCAATTGAACTCGCATCCTCCGCTCGCCACGGAGTGAACCTGCGGAATTTTGAACCCGCGCTCTTGGAGTCGGTCGTCGTTAGGCGCTTCGATGGAGCAGGCACTTGGAAATTTCTAGAGTGAGCGCGTGCCGCCTTCCGCATCTGGCGCTGAGAAGTTCACAGGTGCCATTCAATCATTCAAGGCGGACGCCTCGGGCGCTGCTGAACTCCAGCGTTGGGCACCAATGCGTCATCTTGGCAAATTGAGGCACACAATGAGTCCGAAACAAGATCGTTATGTTCTGCACCTGGCTTGGTACGACGAGGAGCAATGGCAGCTACTTTGTGCTTTGGTACCCAATCGCGGCGAGCTCGATGACACGTACGAGCAATGGCAGCAATCTGCGCGCCAAGCTGTTCGTGAGATTGAGTCCAGCGGGCGCAAAGTGGAGCGTGTCTCTGTCGACGTGTTGGCCATGTCAGAATGGTGCAATGAGCGTAATGTTCCGCTAACAGGGTCGGCACGCGCCGAGTACGTGGCCCAATTGGCAAACGGGCCTCGCAGCGGTGGCGCCTAACCAATCATTCGAGGCGGACGGCTCCGCCGCTGCTCAACTCCAGCGTTAGGTGGGTGAAAAAGCCACGCCTCATTCACCCGCCATATTCGGATCAGGCTTCCTGACTAGGAATGATGGTGATGCGTCCATTAACGACGTCGACGCGCACCCTCTGACCTACGGCGAAGCCGGCTTGCTTCAGCCAGTAGCCACGCAGGCGCAGGTAGGGAACAGGTGGCGGCGGTCGCCGATCACTTCGTTTGTGGATGTAGAAACTGTAGCCAATAGTGAGTAGGCGACATGCCGTGAGGGTACGGATTCGAGCAGCCATGATGGCCTCCTAGCGGTTCGTTGAGTACGCCCCTGTTGAGAGGGCGGCCGAGTACTTCAACACCGCCGCTAGACGGCCCCCAGCTTTCCCCGGCAAGCCGGGTCTTGTATCACTGGACGCTACTCGACCATAGAAAACCTATGGTCATAAAAAGTCCGCGATGACAGCCGCGGGCACTGCTAGCGGTAAGGTGTGTTGAGCACCTAGGAATGTAAGCTAGCGGGTAACGGGGGAGCGGGTCAACTTTGGGACTTGCCAAACAACTTGTTCAAGGTGGACGGTTTCGCGGTCGCTTAACTCCAGCGTTAGCGCCCATGAAATTTAGCCGACTCTTCGTTGTGACCGAATTCAAATTTCGCGGAAGGGATGATGATTGTGAGTAACCGTCCTGTCGGACTGGAGCTGGTCATGATCCACAAGCAGGTCGTGCTCACTGCCGATCTAGTGGGCACGGTGGTGTTTGCGATCGAGGGCGCCAACGCGGCTATCCGCGCGGGACTGGATCTGCTCGGCGTGTTGGTGCTGTCATTCATCGTCGCGCTTGGCGGCGGCATAATCCGCGATCTGCTGATCGGCGCGACACCGCCGAGTGCCATACGCGACTGGCGCTATCCGATGCTCGCGTTTGTCACAGGATTGGTGACGTTTCTGATTAATACGCAGATCGAGGCTGTGCCGGCGCTGCTCTTGACGACTCTCGATGCTGCCGGCCTCGCACTGTTCGCGGTGGCTGGTGCGGAGAAATCACTCGACTTCAAGATCAACCCATTTATCGCGACGCTGATGGGCGCGATTACTGGCTGTGGTGGAGGTGTCATGCGCGACATGCTGCTCGCACGAGTGCCAATGGTTATGGTCGCGGAAATCTATGCAAGCGCGGCCTTACTCGGCGCGGCGGTCGTCGTCGTCGGTCGACGGCTCGGGTGCCCACCGGCCTTAGCGGCGGCGCTGGGCTTTGTTGTGTGCTTCGCGTTGCGAATAACGGCGGTTCGGTTGGGTTGGCAGCTGCCAAAGATTGGCTAATAGCCGCGTCCAACCGATTTCGGTTTGGCGGTTGGAGTTTCAATGTGTGTTTTCGACTCGAAGCGGATCTAAACCGAGCTGGGTTGAGGGCATCGCTGGCAATATCGGGACGACCATGGATACTTCGCGCGAACAGACCCTGCTCAAGCGATCGATTGCCGCCACGCTGAGCGTTGGTGCGGCGTGTGTCTGTTTTGGTTTGTGGATGGGTTCCCAGGCGATCGTCTTCGACGGTATCTATTCGCTGGTGGACATGCTTTTGACCCTAGTCGTGCTGGCGGTGTCGCGACTGTTGTCCAATGAAGGAAGTCGCCGGTTTCAGTACGGCTACTGGCATTTGGAACCTCTCGTCGTTGCCTTCAATAGCGCCATGCTCAGCCTGGCCTGTGTCTACGCCGCAGTTAATGCAATCACTGGCCTGATCGGTGGTGGACACACATTGGCTTTTGGGCTTGGCGCCTTCTGGGCTGCACTGATCGGTGCCATCAGCCTGGCAATTTCTGCTTACATGCGGCGTGGCGCCAAGGTGCTGTCGTCGGAGTTGCTGAGGCTGGATGCACGCGGCTGGCTTATCGGCGGCAGCCTTAGCATCGCCTTGCTAATCGGTTTTACTGCAGCAGCACTTATGGCTGGCACGAGCCTGGATCCTTTTGCACGTTATGTCGATTCGGCCGTCTTGCTGATCATCTCGCTGTTCCTATTGCCAATGCCGATCATGACGATCTGGCATGCATTGCAGGAGGTCATGATGGTGGCTCCGAGCGATCTCGACCGGCACGTGCGCACGATCATGGATGCCCTCATCATCGAGTACAGCTTCCGGGGCTACACCAGCTATGTCACCAAGACAGGACGTGTCGAAGTCATCGAAATCCATATGGTCATTCCTATGGACTATCACCTGGAAGGTATTAGCCAGCTCGACGCAATCCGTCAGCAGATCGCCGACCGGCTCGGAGGACAAAGCACCCAGTACTGGCTGAGCATCGCCTTTACCGGTGATCTGAAATGGGCTTGAACTTGTGTTGATCGGAACGTGGGCCATAGGATGCCGTGCAGCCTCAGCTAGGCCGCCTCAATCGTTCGTTAGAGAGAGCGGTGCCCAGCGGCTAAACTTGGGCGTTAGTGAATGTCCGCCTTTGGATCAATTTGGCTCTAGAACCCAACGCACCGCCATGAGCCAGATCACCGACACGTAGCGCCACCAGGTTGTGCCCTCACAGCTTGCTATCGATCACCAAATTGAACAGAGCGAGCTCGCGAGTACTTCGCTGCAACTGTATTCATGAGTTCCAGGAAGGATTGACCTTATGACGTTGAGGGCCACGATCTTTGCGCTCCTCCTAAGTTTGTTCTTGATTCCTCGAAATGCATTTGCTGGCGATGATGCATGTAGGCATCAGCTGCCGAAGGAGCTTGTTTCTGCGATAGCGGAACGGTTCCCTGAGCACCGTACTCCTCGCGAAAATGACAATTTGGCTGAAGACGTGGGTTGGGCACGAAACCATGGCGGAAGTGCTTGCCTGGGCGTAGCGTCTGGAGACTTCTACGGCGACGGAAAAATGCAGTGGGTGGTTGCGCTCAGATCGAAGAAAAATGCCGATTCATCCTTGATCATCGTGGCACGCCGAAGCCACTCTGGTTGGCACTTTGACAAGTTGCTGTTGTGGCCAACCCTGGCATCCCACTTATATGTGGCCCGCGAGCCGCCGGGTCACTACGAGCGAGCCGATAGAGACCCTACAAACAAAAACGAAGCGGAGCAGTTGAAGTGCGAGCATGACGCCATTGCTATCGGTGAGACCGAGGCTGGGCAGTTAAACTACTGCCAGGTCATGGGCAAGTGGCTGTCTATAACTGTGGCCGAATGATCTGTGGAGGACGACGGGGTCATCACCAGTCTTCGCCGCGATCGGACCTCGCGCGCAGGACATGCAAGCGGCAATCTCGGAATGTCCGCTTACGAAAGCGGACCTTTCCATCCTTAACCATAACGAGGAGTCCCGAGCTTCTGGGCTATGGTTAACCGTGCAATGGGACCTTCTGATATCCGTTATGGTGAGCCCACGAGGACTCGGGCCAATGGATCTATCCCCTTCGTTCGGGTACCTGTTCTGGGCGCAGATGCGTATATCGCTTCAACGTTCCCCACGAATCGTGCAGCGTAAAATGTGCCACCTCTTGGATTGAGTAGCCCCGTTCAAAAAATCGGCTAGTCGCCTCGTGCCGCAGGTCGTGGAAATGCAAATCCCTGATGCCGAGGAACTTGCAAGCGCGCGTGAATGCGGCGCCGATCGAACGTGGGTTATATGGGAAGACGTACTCGTTGTCTAAACCGGCTTTTCGCTTTGGCTGGGCTTTGATGATTTCCCAACCTTCAGAGAGCAACCGGAAGGTCCGATCATTCCCCTTCTTTCGAGTGGGGTGCTTGACATCTTCCAGCATGGCCACGCCTTTTGCTTCGTCGAGATTCGCCCATTTGATCCGAGTGATCTCTTCCACGCGCCTGGATGTCGCGATAGCAAAGCGGAACACGTCAACCATAGGAATATCCGCGCGGCCGTCGCGGTTTGCGAAGTATTCGAGTAGCCGACCTTCTTCGTCGCCCTGTAGCCGGCGCTCGCGAGCTTGCGACTTCGCTATTAGTTTGCGCTGCCGCAACGCGTGCCGTGCGTCATCCAGCCGAGATAGGTCCGCCAGTACGCCCAGCGTTGCCCGTGCAGATTTCAGCACTTGACCAATCCAGACAAAATCGTTGCCGACTGTTGCGGGGCCGGCACCTTCCGCTTTCCGCGCTTCCGCATGCCGAATGTAATCAGGAGTCGTGATCGACGTTACGACCAATTTCGCAATAGCTGCCTTGCGGATTCTCTTCAAGTCCGCTGCCTTCGTGCGACCCCATTCGGCGTCATCGCCGATCTCTTCGACGTACCAGTCAATCAGATCGCCCAAGGTCTGATTGCGGCCCAGTGGCTCGCCGCGAGCGCGACGTTGATCGAGCTCTGCTTCCTTCATGCGCATCCATTGTTGCGCGAGCGCCTTCCGGTCGAAGGTTTCCGTTTCGCTGTGCGACTTGCCGTCGCGCATGACTCGGACTTGCGCCCTGTATCCTGTGCTTCCGTCCTTACGCTTGCGAGCAGTGATTGTTCCCATTTGCTACATTCGTCTCCGTGGAGCAAATAATGTAGCAAATCCGTAGCAAAAACGTCCAGAAATCCTCCGAAATGGCAGTAAATACGACAAACCTTGAGGGCCTAAAAAGCCCAGAAATCCTTGCAAAGTCGCCGTCTAACGCCGATTTTCGTGTATGTGTGGCCCCGATGATGGACTGGACCGATCGGCACTGCCGCTACTTCCATCGGCTGCTGTCGCCGCGCGCGCGGCTGTATACCGAGATGGTGACCAGCGCCGCGCTGGTGCGTGGTAAGCAGCTGCGGCTGCTGGAGCACAGCCAGCAGGAGCACCCGGTCGCCTTGCAGCTGGGCGGCAGCGATCCGCACGAGCTGGCGCAGGCGGCGCGCTTCGGTGCCGAGGCCGGCTATGACGAGATCAACCTCAACGTGGGTTGCCCGTCGGATCGAGTGCAGTCCGGCCGCTTTGGCGCCTGCTTGATGCGCGAACCGGCGCTGGTCGGCGATTGCGTGAAGGCGATGCGTGGCGCAGTGGCGGTTCCGGTGACGGTGAAATGCCGCATTGGCGTCGATGACCAGGACGATTACGCCGGGTTGCAGCACTTCACCGAGACGATGCTGGAGGCCGGCGTCGAGGTGCTGGTAGTGCATGCGCGCAAGGCCTGGCTGCAGGGGTTGTCGCCAAAGGAGAATCGCGAGATCCCGCCGCTGGACTACGAGCGGGTATACCGGCTCAAGCGTGAGTTCCCGCAGCTGGTGGTGGTGATCAACGGCGGTATCACCACGGTGGCCGAGGTGCAGGCGCATCTGGCGCAGTTGGACGGCGTGATGCTGGGGCGCGCGGCGTATCACGATCCGTATCTGCTGGCGCAGGTCGAGGCGGCGCTGTATGGCGAACCCCTGCCGCAGCGCGCTGACGTGCTGCGCCACCTGCAACCCTATGTGGAGGCCGAGCTGGCGCGCGGCACTGCGCTGAAGCACGTCACCCGCCATCTGCTGGGCTTGTACCAGGGTGAGCCGGGCGCGCGGGCGTTCCGCCGCACGCTCAGCGAAGGCGCGCATCTGCCCGGTGCTGGCTGGGCGTTGCTCGAACAGGCGCAGGCGCCATGTTCGGTGGCGGCGTGACAGCCGGCAGCCGTCCGGTCAGTATTCAGCCGTGATTACCTACGCTAGGCGCACCGGCGAGTGCCGGGCGGAATCAACGCGAATGACCATGAACAAAAGTTTCATCCTGACTCTGTTGGCATCATTGTGCCTCGGCGGCGCTGCTGTGGCCTCGGCGCAGGTGCTGACCATGGATCAGGCAGTATTCAAGGTGAAGCAGGAAACCGGCGGCAAGGTGCTGTCGGCCGAGCAGCGCGGAGTCGGACGTCGGCAGGAGTACCGCATCAAGGTGCTCACGCCGGAGGGGCATGTGCGAGTGATGGCGGTTTCCTCCGATGCGAGCAAGAATCCGGCTTCCAGTCAGTCAACCAAGAATCCGCCCGCCAAGAACGCGGGCAGCAAGGAGAAACACTGATGCGCATCCTGTTGGTGGAGGACGAGGCGCCGTTGCGCGAGACGCTGGCGGCACGCCTGAAGCGGGACGGCTTTGCGGTCGATGCGGCGCAGGATGGCGAGGAGGGCATCTACCTCGGTCGTGAAGTGCCGTTCGATCTGGCGATCATCGACCTGGGCTTGCCGAAGATGTCCGGCATGGATCTGGTCAAGGCGCTGCGTGAGGCCGGCCAGCGTTACCCGATCCTGATCCTGACCGCACGCGGCAGCTGGCAGGACAAGGTCGAGGGGCTGAAATACGGCGCCGACGATTACCTGGTCAAGCCGTTCCATGTGGAAGAACTGCTGGCCCGGATCAATGCACTGGTGCGTCGTGCCAGCGGCTGGTCGAAGCCGATCCTGGCCTGCGGCATGATCAAGCTGGACACCACCGCGCAGACGGTGACGGTGGAAGGCAAGCTGGTCGACCTGACCAGCTACGAATACAAGGTGCTGGAATACCTGATGCTGCACGCGGGCGAGCTGGTCTCCAAGGCCGACCTCACCGAGCACATCTACCAGCAGGACTTCGATCGCGACTCCAACGTGCTCGAAGTGTTCATCGGCCGGTTGCGGCGCAAGCTCGATCCGGAAGGCACCCTCAAACCCATCGAGACGGTACGTGGACGCGGATACCGCTTTGCCATCCCGCGCACCGACGGCGACGACGAATGAGCTGGAATCGCCGCGCCGACCGCTATCACTGGCGGCTCGCGCGGCGATTGCCACCGGCTTCGTCCTGGCCGGCTTCCTCGGCCTGGTCGGGCTGACCCTGTCACAGGCGAACAACGAGCGTGCGCTGAGCGCGCTGCATGATCGGCTGCAGAATTTCGCCATCGCCTACATCACCAATACCGACGTCAACCGCTACGGCAACAAGCTGCTGCCGCCCAGCGATACTTTGCCGGATCCGAATTTCTCGCGACCCGGCTCCGGGCTATACGCGGTGGCCGTGGGTGAGTATGGGTTCCACTGGGAGTCGGCCTCGGCGATCGGTCGCGATTTCAGCTTCCTGAAACCATTGCAGCCGGGAGAAAGCCAGTTCATCGGCCCGATCGATACGCGTATGGGGCGGCTGTACTACTACAGCTATGGCGTGGCGCTCGATACCGATGACAAGAAGAAATCGGTGCAGCTGACCATGACGGTGGCGCAGACCGAGGCGCAGTTCGAGGGCGACAACGCGGTGTTCCGGCGTACGCTGGTGATCTGGCTGTCGATCCTCGGCGTGATGCTGATCGTGCTGCAGTTGCTGCTGCTGCGCTGGAGCCTGACCCCGCTGCGCAAGGTGGCCAGCGACATGAGCCGGGTCGAGCGCGGTGACAGCGAGCAGCTGGACAGCCAGTATCCGCTGGAGCTGACAGGCCTGACCGAGCGCATCAACGCGTTCATCAACAACGAGCGCGAGCAGCGCACGCGTTACCGGCACACCCTGGCCGACTTGGCGCATAGCCTGAAGACACCGCTGGCGGTGATTCGCTCGCAGCTGGAATCAGCGGCCGGGGACGAACCGTCACGGCGCAACGGCGTGCTGGTGCAGGTACGGCGAATGGATGAGCTGGTCGCCTACCAGCTGTCGCGCGCCGCCACCTCGGGCCGGCAGACCTTTGCCAGCGCGGTGCCGATCGCCGGCCATGCCGAGGACCTGGTGCAGAGTCTGGAAAAGGTCTATGCCGCCAAGAATGTCCTGTGCGAATTCGACATCGACGATGACGCGGTGTTCTACGGCGAGCAGGGCGACCTGCTGGAACTGATGGGCAACCTGCTGGAGAACGCGTTCAAATGGGCGGGCCACCGCGTGCTGTTGATCGTGAAGACGCAGCCATCACCCGGCCGGCAGCGTCCAGGCCTGCGCTTGAGTGTGGAAGACGACGGTCCGGGTATTGCCGAGGACAAGATCGACAAGGTGCTGCAACGTGGTGTGCGTGGTGACGAGCGTGTGCAGGGCCACGGTATTGGCCTGTCGATCGTGCAGGACATCGTGCATGCCTATCAGGGCGAACTGGTAGTCGATCGTTCACCGGAATTCGGCGGCGCCCGCTTCAGCGTGAAGCTGGCGGCAAGCTAGCGATGGCTTGAGTCATTCAGCGCGGACGGCTGAATCCGGGTGGTTCGGAGCCCTCGGCGGGTGAGCGGCCGTAGAACGCTTCCAGCAACACGGAGATTGCCGGTTCCGCCTGCCGCAGCAGTGTGGGTTGAGAGTAGTGCAGCTCGCTGACCACGGCGAAATATTCGCTGGCACTTTCCGTGGCGTAGTGGTCGATCGGACTGTCGTGACTATCCGGCGGGGCATTGACCAGGTGGGCGTAGGCGAGCTGGAACTGCTCGATCCAGCGCCGTCGCGGAATGTCCGCCAGCGGCGGCACGCCATCTGGTGGCCCGTCGAGCATGTCCAGCTTGTGTGCCATCTCGTGCACGACCACGTTGTAGCCGTCCCACGGCTGCTCCAGATCCAGTTGCACATCGGCCAGCGAGAGCACCAGCGGGCCGCGTTCCCACGACTCGCCCAGCAGCACCTCATCGCCCTCGGTGACCACGCCGGTGCGGTCATCGTGATGACTGCGACGTACCTTGAACTCGCCTGGATAGACCAGCACCTCGCGCCAGCCGCGCAGGCTGCCGGCGCCTTGCTGCAGCGCTGGCAGACAGGCCTGCATGGCAATCAGCAGGCGCCAGTAGTCGTCCAGCACCGCACCGGCCAGCGCATGGAAATTCTTGCGGGCGAGGAACAGCGCGGCCAGTCGGCGCAGTTGGACTTGTCGCTCGGGATCCAGTCGGCGCGCGAGCGGACAGCCATTCAATGCGCGCCGCCACAACGGGTCGGCAATCGGCGGAGGTTCAAAGCGAGCCCGCAGTGATTGCCACCAACGTCCGGGCATGACGCCGAGTGCTACTGGATGGATCCAGGCAGCAGCGATTGCCAGCCCAGATGCGGCTGGCGAGAATGCGCGGGCGTTGAAGAAGCGCCGCCGGAGCGATCATTGCTGTTGCCGGAAGTGCTGCTGGAATTGTCGTTACTGGTGGCGTGCGACGGAGCGTCGCGGGTCAGTCCCAGCGCATCACCGTTGCTGCTGTTGATGTCACGCGAGCCGGCGCTGTCGGAGGCCGCGTGCTGGGCGTTGTCCTGATCCTGGGTGTCCAGATTCGTCGCGGAGGCACCGCCGATGCCGGCGATGCACAACGTGCAACCGATAAGCCAATGTGTGGCACGCATGGCGATCGAACTCCCTGACCCGCAAGCGAAGACCCTGATCGTCTCAGAAACATGAAGGGGGTGCCAGTGCTGCCGGCCGGCCCATCGTCCACTCCGGCGGCGATGCCGGATGCCGCATGCCGCGCGGGCCGGGCTAAAATCCACCCATGTCCATCCTGACCTGCTCTTCCGCCCCACGCCACCACTGGCCGGTTGTCGCTCCTGTGCGCAGGGTCGGCTGATGCAGCCGGCACAATTACTGGCCCTGCTTGCCGCCGGTGAGCCGCTTTCCGGCGCCGGTCTTGCCGAGCAGGCCGGGGTGACCCGGGCGGCGATCTGGAAGCAGATCGAAACCTTGCGCGCCCGTGGCGTGCCGATCGAGGCACGTGGCGCGGCCGGTTACCGGCTGCCGTGGCCGCTGCAGATGCTGGATGCGAAGCAGATACGCGCCGGGCTGCCGGCTCCGCTGGCGCATGCGCTGGGCGCGCTGGAAGTGCATTGGGAGCTGGATTCGACTTCCAGCGAGTTGCAGCGGCGCGGAGCCTCAGCGAAGGATTTCAGCGTGCTGTTGGCGGAGACCCAGACCGCCGGGCGCGGGCGGCGCGGGCGCACCTGGTTGTCGCCGCCGGGGCTGAACCTGTATCTGTCCTGCCTCAAGCGCTTCGAGCTGGGGTTTGCAGCGTTGAGTGGCTTGTCGCTGGCGGTCGGGGTGATCGTGCTGCGTGCGTTGGAGCAACTGGGCATCACCGGGGCTGGCCTGAAATGGCCAAACGACCTGCTCGCCCTCACGCCCGGGCGGCCGGGCGGCAAACTGGGCGGCATCCTGGTCGAGCTCAGCGGTGAATACCAGGGGCCGTGCGCGGCCATCATCGGCATCGGCCTCAACCTGCGCTTGACCCCTCAGCTGCACACCCAGGCCGGCCAGCCTGCCTGCGATCTGGCCGCGCTGGCCGATGGCACACCACCGGATCGCAATCGCGTGGCGTCGGTGCTGATCGCGGCGCTGGTGGAGGGGCTGCGGCAATTCGAGCGTGATGGTTTCGCTGGCTTCGGCGCCGACTATGCGCGGCATGACCTGCTGCACGGCCAGCCGCTGCAACTGAGCGGCGTGCTCGGCGCGTTCGACGGCATTGGTGCCGGTGTGGATGCCCGCGGCGCACTGCAGGTGCGCATGGCCGACGGCAGCCTGCGACTGGTCGATAGCGCCGATGTCACGGTGCGCCGCGCATGAGGCTGCTGCTCGATCTGGGTAACACGCGGCTGAAATGGGCGTTGCAGCAGGGCGACGGCTGGCTGGCGCAGGGTTCGGTAGCGTGGGATGAGCCTGTGGCGGACGTGCTTTCCGATGCCTGGTCTGCGTTGCCGCTGCCAGCGGCCGTATTCGGTGCCTCAGTGGTGGACGCTGCGCGCGAAAAGCAGATTGCCACGTGTGTTGCCACTGAGTCCTGGCGTGACGTGACCTGGTTGCGCACGCCAGCCAGCGCCTGCGGCGTGCGCAATGCCTATGACGAGCCACAACGACTGGGCGTGGATCGCTTCCTGGCCATGGTGGCGGCGCATGCGGATGGTTATTCGCCGTGTGTCCTGGCAGGCATAGGGACGGCGCTCACGCTCGATGCGCTGGCCGCCGATGGTCGGCATCTGGGTGGCCTGATCGCGCCGGGACCACAGCTGATGCAGCAGTCCCTGCTGGAAGCGACCGCACGGGTACGGCCGCAGCGGCCCGGTGAGATTCTGGAGTTGGCCGACAACACCGCCGACGCCGTGGTTTCGGGTTGCTGGCAGGCGGCGGCGGCACTCATCGAACGCTTCGCCACACGCATGGCGCCGAGGCTGGGCGGTACGCCAGTACTGGTGCTGGGTGGCGGCGATGCTGCCATCCTGCGGCCGCTGCTGTCGTTGCCGGCACAACTGAGCCACGATGGCGTACTGCGTGGTCTGGCAGTGTGGGCTGATACGCAGGTGGCGGTGCCCTCCGCCCGATAGAATGAGCGCTGCTGACGGTGATGGGGGTTCGATGTTTCTGCGTCTGCTGTTTGTACTCTTGTGTGCGCTCAATATCGCGGTAGGTGCCTGGCTGCTGCTGGGCCAGCCCTATGTCCGCGGCGGCAACCCAGCCGATCCCGGTGTCGCGGAATTGCGCCTGCTGTCGGAGCTGCCAGCACCTGCAGGCACGACCTCGGCGCTCATTCCGGCGACAGGCTCGACCGCAACAGCCGCGCCACAGACCATCAGCTACAGCTGCCTGGCTCTGGGCCCGTTTGCCACTCAACAGGATCTGCGCAATGCGCGCCAGGCGTTGACCGCCCAGGCTACGCGCATGCGTTCGCGCCAGGAGCTGGCCAGCCAGACCAGCGGCTGGTGGGTCTATCTGCCGGCTGCCGGCAGTCGCGCAGAGGCGCTCGAGCAGGCGCGGCAGCTTGGTGCGCACAACTTCAACGACTACTTCGTGGTCAGTTCCGGCGGCCAGCCCAATACCATTTCGCTGGGCGTGTTCAAGGATCCGGCCAATGCGCGCAAACGCCGCGATGACGTGATTGCCGCCGGCTTTCCCGCCCGCATGGCCGAGCGCGGCGACAGCGTGCCCGAATACTGGCTTGACCTGGTGGTGCCCGACGGCAGCCATTTCGACTGGCAAAGCCGCATCCACGTCAGCGGCATCGGATCGCATAGCGCCGGTTGCTTTTGAGCATGGATGGCGGAGCCTGCTAGAATCCCCGACCTTCGCCGGCATAGCTCAGTTGGTAGAGCAACTGATTTGTAACTTGCCGTGGAGGGATCGAGCACAGCTCTCCCTAGCGGATTCCGTACTCTCTCACCGTAAACGAAGCACCCCAGCGCAACGGTCTCCCACTGGCTGGGGTACGTCAGTCAGTGCTGTTGGTCGCCTAATTCAGTGACGGCGCTTCTTGATCAACTGGTAGTACGTTGCTGCTCCAGCCGTCGTCAGACCAACCTCATCGACGAACGCCGCCACGATCTCTTTGCGGGTGGCTCCCTTCTTCTTGTACAGACGGCGGTACACCTCCGTTGCTTTATTGAACTGTAAGTTGTTTGATTCGAGTCTCCGTTGATTGCTGTATGCACTCGATATTGTTCTTACAGTTTTCTTGACGATCCTTGATCCATCGCCGCTGCGTGTACACCAAAGTCTGCCGGCTATCTCCCATCGACTGCGAAAAAGCAGCGTGGTACGCCTTAGCTAGATCGTTATCAAGCTCTATGAGTGAGGGGCTTGAACATATACTCACCTCAGTTGGAGTACTCGCTTTTGCACAATCGAACGATGGGGTGGTTGATTGCAGCGTCCCCAGGTTTTCAGTCTGATTAGTTAGTGCGTTCGAAGAATTCGACGGCGTGACATCGGACCGGCTTGGATTAGTTGGTGCCGATGGGTTTTGAATGCTTGCATCGTAATTTGTCGGCTGTTGCTGTGCTTGGTGTGTATTTTCAATACCGAAATTTATCGGCACACTCACTGTACTCCATACATTACCGTTGTCTTTGCTTGCGGGTGAAAAACGCCATGATCGAGCCGCATTTATAGCCGCCCTGTCTAACTCTGAGTAACCGCTTGAATCCTTGACTCTAAGGTCGGCAATCGAGCCAGCTGAAGTCACTGTAATATCAACTATGGTTGTGCCCATATGATGAAGTCTAATAGCCTGCCCCGGGTACTTCGGCTGCTCACCCGCTATGATTTTTGCGGGAATATCCGGATTCGGAATAATTTCCTGTTCTTTAAGTCTTTGTGCATTTATAACCGCAATCTTCTGATCGTTTAATATCTGGTCTTTGTCACGAGCGTCTTGCGAATAAAACGCAGCGGAAAATGTACCGATTGGGTAATTTCGATTAGCGCTCGGAGACAAATAGCACAGGTCCAAATAAGCGCCTGCTAGGGCCTGGTCCACAGGCCTGTCAAACCAGTCCGGTCGACGAATTACATAGTCATATACTAACAAATTAAGTCCGTCCACCGCATCCGAAGCAGCGGCCGGCAAGTTGTATTCACTCGGCGAGACTATGCAGCGCTGCTGGTTGTAGATAGCAAACCTCATTCTTTTATTGGACGCATCTATAACTCTGTCAGTTAATTCGGCTCTCTTGTCATTGAGCGTAGAAAGGTATACGTAATAGCCAAGAGTCGAAAACCTAGAATGTCCGGCAAGCTCGCTAAGCAATAAATTGTTGGATACTGGAAGCTGCAATAGTTCGTACGGGTTCTTAGGCGCGTTACGAGTAATCGCTTGGTTGGCTTGCTTTGAGTTAGCGGGCTGACTAGAGTGGT
>Ga0302226_10001548_pt1 | contig 17073 bp, 21 predicted proteins | sample II_Palsa_E3_3_FD_193524 | JGI IMG/M metagenome (GOLD analysis project Ga0302226, IMG submission 193524) | Peat permafrost microbial communities from Stordalen Mire near Abisko, Sweden - II_Palsa_E3_3 | ecosystem: Environmental > Terrestrial > Soil > Palsa > Peat permafrost | place: Sweden...
GTAGGGGTTCCCGTGCCCTGGGCACAGGCCGTACGCCTCGTCGATAAACAGGACGCCGCCCAGGGCCTCGTCCATCTTCTTGTTGACGATGGGCGTGGTGCTGCCCACAAACTGGCCCAGCAGGTCGCGCGCCTTGATCTCGACCACGTTGGCGTTGCTGAGCAGGCCCAGGCTGCAGTAGATCGTGCCAAAGAGGCGCGCCACGCTCGTCTTGCCGGTGCCGGGCGGGCCCAGGAAGAGCCAGTGGCTGATGAGCTCGTTGTGCGGCCTGCCCCTCTTCCTGGCGATGCGCACCTCGCGCTTGAGGTCGTCAATCTTCTCGCGGATCTTCTCGACGTCGGGCCCGCGCAGGCCGTCCACCGACTCGGCCGCGGCCTCACTGCGGTCCTCGGAGAACAGGTCCTGCGGCTCGATCACCCACTTGTGGTCGCGCTGCGTGCGCTCGGCGCGGCGCATCATCTTCTCCTTGGCCGTGTTGAGCAGGTTGTCGACGGCGCCCGCGTTGCCAAAGTTGGGCTTGTCGCGCTCCTTGGCCAGGACGTTGACGACGGCCTTGTGCGCCAGGTCCTTGTCAATGTACATGCTCTCCTTGGCCGACTTGTACAGGACGATGCTCTCGAGCTCGTCATTGTTAAAGTCGGCAAAGTTGAAGGCGCCGTCGAGACGGAAGCGGCGCGCCAGGCCGGGGTTGCAGTCGCGCAGCATCGTGCGCATCTGCTCGTCGTAGCCGCACATGATCACGGCAAAGTCCTCGCGGTTGCCCTGGACGCGCTCGACAATGGTGTCGAGGGCCTCCTTGCCGTAGATGGTCGTGCCCAGGACGTACGCCTCGTCGATCACGAGCACCTTGCCCTTGATGCTGTCAAAGATGGCGTTGGTGTTCTTGGACGCCGAGCCCACGACGTCGCCCGTGAAGCGCGACGCGCCCACGACCTCGACCTCGCCCTTGGAGAGCAGCCCGAGCGCGCCCAGGATCTTGCCGTAGATCTTGGCCAGCGTCGTCTTGCCCGTGCCCGGGTTGCCGAGGAAGAGCCGGTGCAGCGACACGTCGATCACGGCCTCGCCCATCTCCTCGCGCTTAAAGTTCTCCTGGACCATCCGGACCATGCTCAGCACGGCCTCCTTGACCTCCCTGACGCCGATCAGGTCGTTCAGCTCCTTGAGCAGCGGCGAGTTGGTCAGGTCGATGGGCTCGCCCAGGATGTCGGAGCGGAGGAGCGTCACCTTCTGGGCGGCCGACAGCTGCACGCCGTGCTCGTACTGGAGCTGAAGGCGGTCGTTGGCGCGCTTGATGGCCTGGTCAATCATGACGCGGCACGTGCGCGCATTGCCAAAGCCCTTGGTGCCGGCGCCGCGGACGAGGCGGCGGGCGGCAATCGAGGCCGTGTCCGCGCCGGTCGCCTTGGGGCGCTTGCCGTCGGGGCCGGGGGTCGGGCCCTGGTCCAGCCTCCACCGCTTGCTCCCGACGGTGCTCAGGACGAGGCGGCGGAAGTCGACGTCGTCAAAGTCGTCAAACGTGACCTCGCGGGGGAAACGCGAGGGCAGGCCGTCGTTGAACGAGAAAAACTTGTCGCGCACGTCCTCCTTGTAGCCGGCAATGATGACCGTCAGCTTCTCGCGCTCGTTCTCGGTCGCCTCCATCAGCGCGTTGGTAATCTTGCGGCCCTCGGCGTTGCCCTTGGGGTCCAGCTGGTACACCTCGTCGATAAAGAGCACGCCGGGGATCACGCCAGGGAGCGTAGTCTTGGCAAAGGTATCGGCACCGTCCGTCAGCAGTTTCTGCCCAGACGTCTCGACAAAGTTGTTTTTGCCGCGGATCCCGAGGTCGCACAAGAGCTGGCCAAAGAGGCGAGCGACCGTCGTTTTTCCTGTAATTTTTTTTAATTTTAATTTAGTCTATTTCTTTCTGTTCTTCTCTCTTGTACCGGTGCCAGGGTTGCCCACAAAGATAAAGTGGAGGGCCTGCTTGCCCTGACGTGCCTCTTCCTCTCGCCCCTTGTCCAACTCGGTCGTGTCAAACAGGTTGAGGGCCTCGAGCTTGACCCTGCGAATGCCCGTGAGCTCCATGATCTTGTCCATGGTGGGACACGAGTTGCGACGCAGCGCACGCTTGGCGGCCCACTGGCGCGAAGGCTCGCAGTCCTTGGGGTTGCGGAGACAAAACCGCAGCTGCTCTTCGACGTAGGCCCTGACGTCGGCCGGCACTTGCACCACAGGGACGATGATTGGTGGGGGCTGCTGTTGGGCTTGAGGAGGCATGGGCGGTGGGGTGACTGGGATGCCGTACAGGCGTTGCAGAAGGCCGTGGTCCTGGGGGGAGTGTGGGTCCAGGCCAAACTTGTTGTTAAAAAAGAATGGCGGATCGGGTCGCTGAACAGCAGCCGGAGCGGCGCCCGCAGCGGCAGGGGCGGCGGCTGCAGTTGGGGGAGCTGGCTGAGGGGGTACCTGGAGGGCGATTTCGACCGGAGACTGGCCGTCCTTGTTGAGCTGGCTCCACATGGACGAAGGGTGCTCCATCAGGAGCTTGATGACCGGCAGCTTTTGCAGCGAGTAAAAGGCCAGGTGCAGCGCCGAGTTGCGGTTCACGTCTTGGGCGGCGGGATCCTCGCCCTGTTTGAGCAGCTCTTTGATGCGAGGGATTCGACCACTCAGAACAGCAACCTGGAGAAGGCTGAGGCTCTTGGTCTCCTCGCCTTGGACCGTCTTCGCGTCCTGCAGCTTGTTGAAGCAGAGGATGTAGTTCTGCCCGTGGTTGTGGGCGCACCTATCTTGAGCCCAGTCGAAAGCAGTAAGGCCACCTGTTTATTTTCAGAAAGTAAATAAAACGAAAGAAGACAAAATGCCTGTCTTCGTACGACTGTCGACGGCATCGATGTCAGCTCCCTCATCGAGGAGAAGCTCGACGCAATTAGCGTGGCCGCCCTTGGCAGCGAGGATCAGTGGAGTGCAGGAATCTTGAACCAGAATAAAAAAGACGAAAATTAGCAGAGCGAAAAAGTTGGTGGGCGACTTTACCTTCTTCCGTGGGCAGTTCGAGGTCCCCGCCGTAATCGAGCAAGATTTTCACACAGTCCTTGTGGCCATTGGCAATGGCTTCGTGAAGAGCAGTCCAGCCGTCTTGCATTAAAAAAAAAAAAGGTGAGACGGAAAAATAAAAAGGGGAAACATACTGTCGATTGAGAGCACGTTTGCCACCGCGCCGGCCCGGATCAGCAGGTTCACGATTGCAGCGTTGCCCTTGGCGCACGCAGCATGAAGGGGTGTGCGCCCGTTCGTGGTGATTGCGTTCACGTCCACTCGGAGGTCCACTAGTGCGCGAACGCACTTCTCGCTGCCCTGCTCGCACGCATAGTATAAGGGCGACTCGTTGTTGATGACAGAGTTGTGCTCGGCTGGAAGGACGTGTTTGTAAATAAAGTAAAAAAAAAAAAGGCTCTACAACACGTACTCTTGTTGACATTGCGCAGATGCTGGGCAAAGAGGCGCACGATCCGGTCGTTGTCGACCCTGATGGCGGCAAAGAGTGCGGTAAAACCCAGCAAGTTTCGCGCACTCCCGTCGGCTCCCGCCTTCAAGAGGTAGTCAACGACCTCAAAGTTGCCATTTGAGACCGCAATGTGGAGAGCAGTGTGTCCGTCTATTTTATTTGGGAGGAATAAAGAAACAAACTAATAAAGGCAGTCATCCAAGTACCACTTTTGCGCTGAATTTCCAGGTCTGGCCGTTGGTCGACAATTTCCTTGATGACGTTGGTTGAGTTGCTGATGCATGCAGCGATCAGCACGGACGCACCATCTAGTAACCGACTTGAATGCACACACCCCATTAGGTCTTCAAAGGTACTTTCAAAGCTGTCGTCCAAGCTAACGGCCGCCTTCAGAAGGGCGTCCACCACGAAAACATAACCATGCTTTGCGGCTATGTAGATGGGGGTCTCTCCAACGGCATCTTTGGTGTTTGCGTCCGCGCCGGCAGTAGTGAGTGCCGTAACGCATAGGTGGTTTCGGTCGCTCTGGGCAGCCATATGGATCGGAGTCTGCCCGTCTACATGTCGCATGTTCACATAGGAAAGAGTGGTGGAACGACAGGATACCCTTGTTGCGCTTATCGAGGGGCGCACCGCGAATAATAAGGAATTTTACGCACTCAAAATGGCCTTGTTGTGCGGCATAGTGCAGGGCTGTGCAGCCGTCCGTGCCATTGGCGATTTCGATGTTTGCTCCGTTTTCGAGGGCGAGCTTCATGTTTTCGCTGTTTCCGTGATAGGACGCTTCAAGCAATTCTTCGGGAAATTTTTTTTTTAAAAAAACTAGTGCGTTAAAAAAAAGCTCGTACGATGATTGCAATTTGGGCTGGTGCTGGCCCGATTTCCTTTGACATCGGCAGAAGCGGGCGTCGACTTTGGCGTGGAACCTGGATTGGAACCGCGGTCGCCCGAATTGCTCGGCTTGGGAGCGGGAGAGGATCCTGAAGTGCCCGGCCTGCTTGCAGACGACGACGGCCTGGGCGTCGATTTGGGCGCGGAGCTGGGAGACACGGTGGAGTCTGTGTACGGAACCATTGCCACAATCTGCGGTGTCGTGACTGTCTTCTGCTGCGGCGAAGTCGCCGGGGCATTCAGACGCTCAAAGAACGTCACCGCCGTCGGGTCATCTTCGCGGAACTGGGTCTCTTTGAGGCCTTCCTGAGGAACAGCTGTACTTGCTTTCTTAGCACGACGAATGTGCGGACAAAGAGGATTTTAAAAATACCTGGAGACAGCAGGCTGGCCGAAGGGCGTTCGCGTTTTACTCTGTCATGGCTCAGTACGACGGTGGTGAATTCTATCTGAGCGGTATTTATGACATCGACGCCGTTTTTGTCGGTCTGCTGGTAGAAGCGGTCCGTGGATGGCGACGAGGGCGAGGATGCATAGTGCCCAAAGTTGTAGGGCGCCTGTGTCCGTTTCGATGACGCCGACTGAGTGCCAAAGGAATTCGTTCGGCTAGCGGTAGGCGTCGATGTCGCCGACAGCGCGGCGCGCTTCTGGGCAAAGGCCCTGTCGGCGTCCCAGTAGGAATCGCGGGGTTGCGCGGCACTCCGCGGCGGGACAGGCTCGTCCTCCTTGAACGGGTCGTACGCGTAGGCAGCCGTGTTGGCAACGGGTGCGCGCCCACCACCATACGCGGCGGAAGGACGGGTGATGGCTGGTGCGGCTGGTGCATAGGCTGCGCTGTTGAGCAAGAACGCGGTGCATTCGCTCTGGTCGTAGTTGATCGCCAGGTCAAGCGGCGTCTCCCCCGTCTCGGTCACCACATCCACGCTCGCGCCCGCCTGGAGCAGCACGGGCAGGATGTCGACGTTGTCGACGGACACGGCCGAGTGCAGCACTGACCAGCCCGCTGAGTGTGTGACAAAAGGTGAGGTGGGTGCCTTGCGTGGATTTGTATTTTGCAGCGTACCAAAGTTCTTGCTCGTGATGTCTGCGCCGTAGGCCAGCAGTGCGTTGACCAGATGCAGCGTGTGCGGCTGGTCGACCAGCATCACGGCCAGGTGCAGCGCCGTGTTGCCGTCGTCGTCGCGGGCGTCCGTGACAAAGTGAGGGTCTTCGTCGATTACTTCAAGCACGCTCTCGACGTCGGCGCCGGAGTGGATCGCGCGCAGCAGCCGGTTGCCGCTCATGGCTGTGAGTGTGTGCGAGTGCGAGTGAGTGTGAGCGTGAGTGTGAGGTGAGAGACGGAGGGTTGGCAAGTTGTCAGCAAAGTAACGCTAGGGAGTACACTTCAAAAAAGATGGGTTGCATTTCATGTTTGGCTGCGCTTGGCCCCGGGATGGCAGTCACTCCACGCGCAAACACTGAGCACACTCACAACATTGGAAAATAAAAACAACAACTGGACGGACGCATTATATTTCTCATCTGTGTCTACTTGAGCTTGGAAAGACTGTCCGCGAGGATGCTGTTGCGCTCCTCGAGGTCGTCGATGGCCTTGCCGTTCTTCTTGGGGTCGAGCTTCAACATGGCGATGTCGATGTTGTTCTTCTTCATCTGCTCGAGGATGGAGCCGCGCTGGTCCAGGGCGGGGTCGATGGGCGCGGACTCGGACTCCTTGGTGACGACAATGTCCTCGTCCTCCTGCCAGGTTACGCGGTACGTCATAAAGTTCTTGAGGTGCTGCTGGCGGTCGGGCCTTTCGCCGCCTGCGGGAACAGACAGTTCCAAGAGATTAAGAATAAGAACAATAAAAGTAGCAGCAGTTACCGGCTTTCTGGAACGAGCCAGACGAGAAGGAGGCGGACGAAGAGGCGGCGGACGACGAGGCCGCGGACGCCGCATTGTACGTTGCGTAGAGGCCTGGGGTGGGCTCTGCGCCATAGTGGGCGTCGTGGATGGCCCACCATTTGTTGAGCATGTCCTGTGAGGCCTCGCTGTTCCCTTGTCGCGAGTGCCACGGCTTGCGGGCGCCGATAAAGTGGAGTGCCTTGATCTCCTTGTTGAAGCGCTTGAACGCGGGCGCGTACGAGTAGAAAGCCGAGGGGGTGACGTTGTAGAGGAACGAGATGCGGTTCCAGTTGGGGAAGAAGTCGTTGAGGATGCCCTGGTCGCCGCCGTCGAACGAGCCGTGGTGCGCCGAGGTGGCCTTGGCCTCGAGCGCCTCAAAGGTCTGCATGGAGGGCTGGGCCACAAACACGCCCGAGTTGAAGCAGTCGGGCCATCCCACGTCGGGCGCGGCGCTGAGCTCGGGCTTGTCCACGAGGTCGTCGATGTTTTGCAGCACGAGCACGTCGGCGTCCAGGAACACGACCTTGGCGTACTGCGTCAGCTTCCACAGGTGCAGCTTGGTGAAGGTCACGCCCAGCTCGGGGCGCTTGAGCAGCGCGAGGCGGTGTGCGTCCCCCGAGTCCAGTTGCTGCACGCTGATCACCTCGTCGTACACGCCCGTCAGGCGGCGCACCATGCCCGCCGTCACCTCGTCCGTCACGAGCACGCAGCGCTTGACGGTCGACTGGGTTGCCTTGAGCGACCTGGGTGGGCTGCGAGTCAGCACAGGGTAATAATAAAAAAAAAAGGGCCTTAATTACTGGGCAAGCACAAGGGCGCCCACGCTGTACGCGTCGTTGGTGGCGAGGGTGACAAAGGCAGCGGTCATTGTTGCGATGATCACCTCGTCCTGCAACAACACAGGTTGGGGATTGGGGGGGGGAGGCCGTGAGAAACCTCCTTTTGCAAGCAAAAAAAAAGAAACGGTGCACAGAGAGCGCACAGACACCAATAAATACACAGACGAGCGGGAGGGGGAGGGGGGGCTGGGTCGCTCACTCCCCCCCCCTCGACCGGCCACGAAAGGGCGCTGAAAGAACTGCCTGTCAGCACTGTGGAACGTGAAAAACAAAGCGGGCGCCCACGTGGACTCCCTGTGTTGGCCACACTCGGTAGCGCAGAGGGGAATGACCTCGTCGACATTGGGCACCCGGAGAGAAATTCATTGCGTTTTTTTTTTTTTCAAACGGCCCACTCTTCGCTTTGCTCTACACCGTGAGCCACCGCGAATCTAGCTAAACTCCGCACGCAGCACCCACGATGTGCCGCGCCCGGTCCTTTCCTGGGTGGCCACTTGGTGCAGCATCTCGCGGAAGACGGGGACGAGGTCGCCTTTCACCTGGCCCGCAAAGTGCTGCACGATCTGCGACGACGACGCGCGATTGCCACACGTCGTGAGGTACTCGACCAGCTGGGCCAACAGAAGGGAGCGCTCGTCCGACATGGGCAGCGGCTGGACGGGCAGGGCATCGTCCGAGAGGTCGACTGGCGAGTCGTCGGCGGCGGCGGCGTCACGGTTGACCTCGGCGATGGTGAGGCCGCGCTCGCGCAGGTGCTGCACGACGGCCTGCGACGACGGCGACGACGACGACGCCTGCGAGGGCGACGATTGCGAGGACTGCAAGCGAGGGTTGGCCTTGGCACCGAAACGCGGCTTGGCAGGGGGAGGACCGCCGGCAGAGCCCGATCGACCGGTCCAAGTGGGCACGTCGACGCCAAAGTGGGACCGGGCCTCACGGGACTGCTTGAGTGCAGCGGCGGCCTCCTTGGCCACGCGCTCGGCCTCGTGCTTGACCAGGACCTGCTCGGGCGCCGACGCGGAGAGGATGGCCTCGTGGTCGAGCGAGCTGTGCACGCCCGCCTTGCTGAAGAGACCGTGCAGGATGTCCTTATCGTTGTTGATCCTGTTGTTGACGGGGGGCTGTGCAGATGCAGCTGCCGACGATGACGATGATGCGGCGGAGGACGAAGCGGAAGACTGGGAGGATTGCTTTTTCGCGGCCTTGTGGTGGTCCGCCTTGGTCGTCTCGACGCCGGCGCCGGCAAAGAGGTCGCCGGTCTCGGTCGTCTCGCTCTCCTCGTCCAACGTGAAGAGCTCCTTCATGTCGTTGCTCTTGAAGAACCGGCGCTGCTTGGGATCCTTGAGGATCTTGTTGGTGAGAAACTGCTTGTAAATCTGCCGGTGGTAGATCTTCTCCTCGATCGTCCCCGCCGTCATCAGGCGGTAGATGGTCACGTCCCGCTTCTGCCCGTACCTCCACGCGCGCTCTCGAGCCTGCATGTCGGTCGACGGGTTCTGCACGCACCGGAAATAAATAAACACGCCGTCACACGTATTTTTTTTTTTTTTTACCCAGTCGGGATCAAAGATGAGGACGCGGTCTGCGCCTGTGAGGTTGATGCCGAGGCCGCCCACGCGAGTGGTAAGGAGGAATGCGAAAATCCCTTCGTCATTGTTAAACTGGTCGATGAGACGCAGGCGCGACTTGACCGCCGTCTGCCCGTCCATGCGCTGGTACGTGAAGCCGAGGTTGCGGACCGACCTTTCCAGGAGGTCGAGCATCTGTCGCGTTTGGCAGAACAGGAGCACGCGGTGGCCTTGGCTCTCCCACATGGGCAGGAGCGTCTCCACCACCTTGAGCTTGCCCGAGCGCGCCGACGTGCCGTAATCCGCGATCCCTTCGTCGCGTTCCTCAAGGTCCCGCGTCGTGTAGAGATCAGGGTGGTTGCAGATCTTCCTGAGGACGTCAATGCCAAAGAGCGCGTGACGCCGCCCATCCAGGATCTGCAAAAAACAAAGGAAAGCACGTTATAATTTTGGAAAAAAAGAAAATAAATATTTTTTTTTCTACCTGGCTCACAGAGTCGGACCGCAAAAAGTCGCGATAGAGCTGTCGTTGGTAAGGCGTCAGGCGCGAGAACAGCACCTGCTCGTCCTTTTTGGGGAGGTCATGGGCAACGTCGGCCTTGATGCGGCGCAACAGATACGGGCTGATCAGATCCCTCAGGACGCACGCGCAACGGAACGCCGTCTGGACCTGCGTGACCGAAGCTAGCAAGCAATCAATCGTCCTGTCAGCACTGGTGAGTGCATATTTTCAGTTACCATTGGCATAGCCGCCGAGCTGGATCGGTATCTCAAACTGGGCCTGGAAGACGGGCAACGTGCCGAGTTTGCCGGGAAAGACGAAATCAAAGAGGGACCACAGCTCGGTCAGCTTGTTCTGGATCGGCGAGCCCGAGAGGATGATCCGGTGGCTCGTCTGAAAACAAAAAAACAAAAACAAAAAGGTGACAAAACCTACTCTTGCATGCATTGCTGGTTACCTTGAGCTGCTTAACCGCCAGCGTGATCGCCGCGTCCGGGTTCCTGATCTTGTGGCCCTCGTCAAGGAAAACATAGCTCCAGTGCACGGAGAGGAGCTTGGAGCGGAACAGTTTGAGGCTCTCGTACGTGGTTATGAGGACGCCGTTTTGCCGATCAACTGCCTTGAGGGTTTGGGACGACGAGGACGAGCTGGACATGGACGCCGAGTGGAGGATGCCGATGCAAGCAGGGGGCCACCACCGATGGAATTCGCGACGCCACTGGCGAAGCAGCGTCGCGGGGCACACGATCAGCGACGGCGCAGCGTTCAACCCCGAGTACCGAAGGCCGCCGAGGAACGTGATCGCCTGGATCGTCTTGCCCAGGCCCATTTCGTCACCGATAATCCTGCCATAATTTTCTGTATAAGAAAAGGGAAATAAAAAAATATCAAAGAATACCCGCCGGCGTTCTGGCAATGCAACTCCCACAGCCACCGTACGCCCGTGCGCTGGTAGTCAAAGAGGGCTGCGTACGACGAGGACGGGAGACGGAACCCGCCCTCGAAGGCTACGTCATCTGGTGAAGGAGTCGTCTCTTCCACCCGCCAGTCCAAGTTGTCGACATCCATCTCGTCGTTGTCTCCCCCCTGATCCTCTTCTTGCCGCTGCTGGGCGATGCGATGACGGTAGTGTTGCTGGGCCCACTCGAGGGCACGTTCGTTGTAGTGGGGCGAGGAGACGTCGTCCAAGTGCATGTCGTTGGTCTGGCCGCGCTTGTTCCCCTTTGGCTTGGCCCTGCCCCCTGCCACTTCTGGCGCCACGTCCAGCTCTTCCTCCTCGTCGGCCGAGCTTTGCAAGTCCTGGTGAAAAAGCACGCATGAGGACAACGAAACAGACGACTACGCTTTCATTACCACTTCGTCGTCGTCCTCGTCCACGTCGTCGTTGTCGCTGGTGTTGCCCTTGCGCTTTCTGGACAAAGAGGACGGAGAGGGCGCCGGCTGTCCCGCTCGGCAGTAGAGGCACTCGTAGGTCTCTGGCACACTCGCCTCGCTCACGCCCACGCACCGGCCGTGCTGCCACGCCTTGCACTTTTCGCACTCGATCATGAACACGGTCAGGTTGGGCTCGCTCGTGGCTCCACATGGGCACCGCACGACCTCGCCATCACCGTCGTCGTCGTCGTCGTTCTCTGCTGCAGGTGCTGGCCCCGTTCGCTTCTTCTTCTTGGCCGCGCCCTTTGCGTGTTGTTGAGGCGGCCTTTTAGGGGGCAGCCTCGCACTGCTGCTGCTGCTGCTGCTGCTGCTCGAAGACGGCGCAGGGGCCGTGACCACGGTGCGCTGCTTGCCGTCGATGCGGTCAAAGGGCGTGAGCTTGCCCATGCGGATGAGCTGCTCACGTTGCTCGTTCTCCTTGCGCCGTGTCCTTGCGTCGTCTGTCTCGCCAGCTTCGCCGTTCCCCTCGCCGTCCCCGTTGGCGTTGTTGTTGTCGTCGTCGTCCTCGCCCTCCGCGCCCGGCCTGACCTGCTGCTGCTTGCGCCGCTGCCGGTCGCGCATGCACCGCTCGACAAAGTCTGCCTGCTCCTTGAGCCCCTTGATCTCGTCCATGATGCGCTGCACCAGCTCCGGGTCCGTGGTGTCGCCCTTGGCCAGCCGCAGCCGCTCCTTGGCCTTGTCCATTGCCGCGAGCACCTTGCGCAGCCGCACCGCGTCGTGCTGCTCGTCCTCGACCGCCAACGCCGTCTCGACGCGCTGCAGCACGCTCCGTTCCAGCACGGCAGAGTCGACCACGTTGGCCACGCCGCTGAGCACGGTCAGGTCGTCCCCCGTCTGCTGCGTGGGCTGCTGCTGTGCCTCGGGCTGCACCGTGCGCGTCCGGATGCGGAACACGGACGGGTTGCGCGCCACGATCGACAGCGTGTCGTTCGAGGCCATCGAACTGATGAAAGTGGCGAAACTCTTCCTCAACGACCCTATTGAATACATTCTACGTTGAGGCGGTCACAGCGCCACCACCACCACTGCCGCTCTCATCGATCTCAACGCTGGCGTCGACCTCCACGTCGCCGCCCTCAGCCGAGGCCAGCAGAGGGGACGGCGACGGCGACGGAGGGATGCCGTTGAGGTTGAGGCGGTTGGCGGGCAGGACGTTCTTGGTGCTAAAGTAGAGGCCGCAGGCGTTGCATAGAGTCTGTTTTGGCACAGATAAAAAAAAAAAATTAGAGGGAAGGGGGGGGGGAGAAAGCATTGCGCACGTACGTGGGCACCCAAGGGACCCTTACGGATGATGGGCGTGTCGCGGGCAGTCAGGTTGCAGTGTGTGCATCGCCACGTATCCACATCGACCAAACGGTACTCGCGATTGAAGGCGCCGATGCTCGCCTGGCCGCGCGGGCCCACGGAACGCGACATCGACGAGGAGACGAGCATGTCACCTGGGCCGAGAGCCAGAGAGTCCAGAGAGGGCGACGAGGACGACTCTGCTGCCGCGGGCTCTGACGGCACAGACGGTGCAGTGGGCTGCGGGGCGCTGTACATGGCACCGTCATAGCTACTGCTGGATGCTGTAACTTTTTTTAAAAAAATTTTTATTTAAAAAAAAACAGAAAAAATTACAGTTATCGGCAGGGGCGGGGGCGGGGGCGACAGGGGCGACCTCTCTGCGTTTGTACTTTCGTTTCCCAGTCGGTGCGACGAGGCTGAAATCGTCTCCTGCTCGTTTCCTTCGTCTGCTCACCAAACCATTTAAAAATAAATAAAAGAGGTGGACTTGATTTTTTACCGGACGGCACGCTCGCGGTCCTCCGACAGCTTGTCCAGCTCCTGCTCTGTGAGGACGGTCACTCGGGGCGACCAGTCATCGGCCTCGCTCGCGTCGCGGATGGCCTGGTAAACGGGCTGTGCGGCCGTCCAGTCGCCCAGCATCTTACGCCTGTGCACCATCAGCTGCTCGTGGATAGCGTGGGCAATCTCGGCGACAAACTCGCCGCCGACGCCGAGGTCGGCCGCAAGGAGACGGGCAAAGTCCTCGGGGGTCAGGTCGGTCTTCCCGAGGTCCCACTCGAACCGGTCCTCGAGGCGGATGTTGCCGATGAGCAGGTCGAGCTCGATCAGGACGTTTGGCGAGTGCTCGGTCTCCTCGATGGAGCGTGCGACCGCCACCAGGTTCTGCTGGCCGTCGAGCTGGGTGACGATGGACGAGCTAATGGCGGTGATGAACTGGGCCGGCGGCAGGTTCAGGTCCTCGCAGAAGATGGACGCAAACTGCTCGGGCGAGCACACGGGGTCCTGGATGTTCCACAGAAAGCTGTCGCGCAGCTTGTACTGGTCAAAGTCGAGCTCGACGCGGACCGGCACCAGGAACTCGGCGCTCTCGCTCAGCAGTGCCTTCTCGTCCTTGCTCAGCAGCTTGTGGTCGGTCTTCTTGGTGCGCTTGCGCCGCGGCACGCCAATGACCTGCTCGGGGTCGTCCTGCTCGTTGTCCGAGTCGTCATCCCCACTGTGCATGTCTGTATTAGCCAAAGAAGAAGCAGGGGGGGGCGGGGGTAAAAAAAAAAGCCAACGCACCGGTACGTCTTGCGTCCACTGCGCGTGACCGTGTTCTTGGACACGATGGCGTTGCCCGTGAACGCGCTAAACTTGTCGTCGTCCACGACAAAGACCGACTTGGGCGAGTTCTTGCCCTCTTTGGCGATTTACGGTTAGACACACGCTATATTTTCTGGAACCACGGTGCAGTTGCGTACGGTGGGTGATGCGCCGTGTCAGCCGCAGGAAGGGCGCCGCCGCCGTGGTGCTGGGCCGGCTGGACCGCTTGTCGCCGCGGGCCACCGCGAGTGAATACCCCAGGTTAACGGGCTCCATTTTAATGAATATCGGGGCCATGTCGTCGTCGCCGCAACGGTCGCCACAGCAGTCGCAGCCCAAGGCCGATGTCGTGTCGTCGCTGGTCAGGGCTGCGCTGGGGGCCAAGGTTTTGTCTCTGTTTCCCTTTTCGACGAGGGCCTGACGTGCTTTTGGAGCAGGGCGCCGGACTGACGGCGACGGACCCGGCAGAGCTCGACCGGCAGGTGATGGCAATGCTGGCCCGTGAAGCACAGGCGAACAAGAGCCGGTACGAGGTGCACGGGGCGTCTGGCTTTACAAGGGGCGGCGGGGCGAGGGCGCCGTCGGTAAACAAGCGATTCCTTCTCAACATGGTTCGCGGCGCGGACGCGATCAACGAGATGAAGCACTACGAGGAGCACCGGGCGTCCAGTGAGCGGCTGAATGCCCTCGAGGGGCGCATGTCTCCCTCGCCGTCGCCGTCGTCACCGGTGCGGATGTCGCCCGCGCCCGCGCCGTCTTCACATCACGTCGGCAGCAGAGAGGAGGATTCTGGGCGGGCGCGTACGTTCAACAAACGGACCTATGCCAGTTGGAGCGACGACGAAGACGACGCCAACGGCGCTAAAGTCGACACGCACCCAAAGCACGAAAAACGGTCGAGGCTCGTCTCGGATGATGATTCCGTAAGCAGCAGCAGCAGTGGCAACGAATCGGACGCAGAGTCCAAGCCTACACGAAAACGGGCTTCTAAAAAGGACAAGAAGACCAAAAAGTCCAAGAAAGAGAAATAGCTGTCTTTGACTGATAAATTTATTCTTTATTCTTATAAGCGTTTGGATTTTACGGGAAAATAAAAAAAATCACTCAAAATAGGCAAACCAAGTTATTCCTCGCCGGTTGTAGTGTAGGCGTCGTCGACGCTTTTGGGGTTGCCGACTCGCTTGGCGATGGAAATGACGCCGGGATCGACGGCGTTCTGGTTGTAAAGGACGAAGCCGACGACGAGGATCGATACGAAAAAGAGGAACAACAGTAGCCTGGGAACGTTGAGCACGAGCTCGCCCTGGTTGTTGACGTGCCTGTTTGAAACCGAATGAGAGAATTATTCAATAAAGACGACGCACGAACCAAAAGGACATTTGCAGTAACCGCGTAAAGTAGCTCTTTCGCTGCTTGTACTTGTGAAACTCCTCGTCGGCGTCCAGTCCGTTTGTGGCCGAGGATGGCACGGGCACAAAGGACGCCGCGCTGGCCGCAAGGGACGACTGCTGTTTCCTCGATTGGATGGCCTGGGCGGCAACAGAGCTTCCTGAGAGCACGGGCGCAACGACCGCACTGCCCGGCTGTGTGCCAGCAGCAGCACCCTGCTTGCTGCTCGACCCTGCCACGGCCCCCGAGGCGACCACCTCGTGCAGGCCAAGGATCGGTTTCGCCCAGGACGAGGTCTTGAGCGCAGCCCGCACGCCCTGGGCCAGCGGCGAGGCAGAGTTCTCGGCGGGGATGATGGGCACGCCGCACTTGGGGCACTGGTACCCGGAGGGCGCGGTGTGCTCGGGCAGGGCGCTGGCGTACTTGTCCAGGCACTCTTTGTGGTACAGGTCTGTTGATCACATGGGATCAAAAAAAAAAAAAAAGAGCACACACGCAACAGCACGGTTCTGTACCTAGGCAAGCGAGGCGCACGACGTCGCCCGAGGCCAGTGACTCGTGGCAGAGCGAGCACGCGTTGTCATAGTCGCTATCTTGCAGCCACTGCAGGTACGACTTGACGACGCACTGATTGCGGACGTGGCACACGTTAGAAACGCACGGCGGACGAGGAAGAAAGAGGAAGAGAAGGCGAGGAGGAGGGAGCGACAGAGAGGGGCCCTTCCTGTTGGAGCACGACGGTGGGGAGGGGGATTAAAACGGTCACGTACCCTGGGATGCGTGGAGACGATGCACTTTTCGCACACGTTGGTCTTGTGCTCAAAGCAGAACAGGTTGGTGACCACACGGCACTTGCACAACCCCATTCGCCTGCTGTCTGGTGTGTGTGTGTGTGAAACGAGCCCTTTTCGGCGGTTCAGCTGACAGACGACGGCAATAAAATGAACACGGAGGCCAAACCCTTCTTTTTTTTTTTTTGCAGGTACAGGTACAAAAAAAAAGAAGAGCGCTGTGCTAAGAAGAACGGGGCGGGGACGTAAATGATTGCAGTCTACGATTCGATGAGGCCAAGGATCATCCTAACCAAGCAACCAAAAAAAAAATTTTTTTTAAAGAGTGATTCTTAGCAAAAACGCACGCACCTGTAGAGGTAATAGAAGAAGCAGAGGAGGTAGAAGGCGAGCTTGATGAAGCCTTCCCGCTCGTACTTTGAGATGGTGAGGACAATGTTGGTGGCATCGTACATGTGCCTGTTGTTGATGACCCTGTTTTTTTTTTATTTTTTTTTTTCCCTGGCAATGAGCGCAACGCCAATGGACAGCAACGTACTTGTAGATGTTGAATGCAAGCAGGGGGACGTTTATCAAAAACGCGACCCAGCTCATGCCCAAGAGGAAGATGAGTGTGAGTGCGGCATGGCCAAACATCTCTGGCAGGACAAACTGCAGCGGCAAAGGTTTAGTAGAAATAAACAAAACCGGGCGGCGGCGAGCGCACCTGGTTGAGGCGGTTGCAAAAGTCCATGGGGTTGATGTAGTCCGACTTGAGGTCTTCGTACATGAAGATCTGTAGGCAGCGGCGTCAGCACCCGAAGGCAAACGCACCCGTGCAAAACGTACAAAGAACACGGTCGAGAAGAGCAGGATGGCGGCGACAATGAGCGCCAACATGAACAGCAGCGCCTCGATCGACATGGTCTGGATGGCTGCCTCTAGGCTGGCTGTGGAGGGAAAAACGGAAGGGGTTAGGGTCAAAAACGGAGGTCACAGGAAAAAGGAAAGAGCCACGTAGTGATGAGTGGGGATAAACGCTGCAGACGAAAAAGACCGCGGCAACCGGCGTCGTGTGCCGAACAGCGAGCGTGCGACCGGCGACCGGCGGCCTCGCCTCGGCGCGCGCACAAGCGCACAAAACGCACGGCAACAGCTCCACCAGAAAGGGCCAGACAAACAAATCTCCATTTACAGCAAGTTCACGACCCGTTCTTCTTCTCAGTTACAGCATGAAAGGATGCAGCGCTGGCCACTGCTTGTGGGGGACGCCCTCTGCAAAGAGATCGTCGCGGCGTGGGTCATCGTGCGCGGGGAAGAGAAGGAACGGCAGCGACGAGTTCCTGTCGACATGGCCCGACGTGGAGGACGGTGGGACCGCGGAATGCTGGCTGGACGCGATGTGCGGGTCGAGGATGGCCGAAGCTATGCTGGGCATCCGCAGCAACCGCGACAACTCGTTGGCGCGCTGGAGGAGTGTTCGATCGGCGTGGCCAGAGTACTTTTGCTGGCTCTTGACGACCTTTGAAATGCAGAGCAGGGCGCGGGGGATGAGATCGGGCGATCGGGCGGCCAGCTTGGCCAGGGTCGAGATCAACGTGAGCAGCATTCGCGTGGACAACGAGGCGTCGTCTGCCGCGGAGACAGCATGCTTGACTTGGCGCCTGTGTATTTTGGCTCATCAGCAGGAAAAAAAAAAAAATATTGGCATACCCCA